>Ga0180009_10003079_pt1 | contig 19224 bp, 18 predicted proteins | sample OS_PC_MetaG_FD_123537 | JGI IMG/M metagenome (GOLD analysis project Ga0180009, IMG submission 123537) | Groundwater microbial communities from the Aspo Hard Rock Laboratory (HRL) deep subsurface site, Sweden - OS_PC_MetaG | ecosystem: Environmental > Aquatic > Deep subsurface > Groundwater...
GCGGCCAGACGCTCCCGGGCCTCCGCCGCACGCACTTCCGTAACCGGTGTCTCCTGCATCGTCCCCTCCTTCGCCCGAAGACCGCTTCTGCGGCACTTCTTCGGCGTGGGGAGAGAGGGTCCTGCAATGAGGTAACAAAGTACTACTAGGGCCTTGTCGCGTTCCATGGGTCGATTACCTCCCAATTCGGGCCATTGTCGCACGCCCCACGGTGAGTCGCCACGCATGGATGGTAAAGCCCAGTCCCAGGTAGTGCAGGAAGTCGCGGGTGAAGAGCGGGCGCATGTAGGAGCGCAGCGCCTGGCTGCGCGTATTCTCGTGGTCGGGCATGCGCTGGTTCCACCGCACAGTGCGGCAAGCGGAAACAGTGTGCGTTGACACGACGTGATGTCCGAGGCGCCATGGCCTCCGCTGCAGCGCCCGAACTCGGCGTCCCGAGGCCCCTAACGCCTCCGCGTGTCTGCTTTAGCCACGCCCGCTGGCTATGCGCTGCGCTTCCGGGGAGGTCTTGAGACGGAGCATCGCCAACACTCCCAAGGCCGGCCCCTGCGCCAGGAAGGCGAACGCCCACCGCCACAACCCACCTGACCCTCGAGGAAGGGCAAAAGGAAACCGAGGACCGATACGGCGCCTCCTGTGCAGCCGCCTTGATCGAGAAAATCACTGGTATGATGCCTCTTAGAGTGTACGAACAGCGTTCGCCTATTATCCGTGCATAGCATCCGGCCCCAAGCGATGCGAGGGGTGGGCACAATACCAACAACGGAGGTATCGATGCCGAAGGGACGTGTGCTCACGTCGACGTTGAAGTGCTTGGCCGTGCTGGAGGCTGTCGCGGCAGCACCGGGACCGATCGGGGTATCGGAACTTGCGCGCCCTCAAAACTCCAGCAGAGGTACTGTCCACCAGCAGCTCGCGACTCTCGTTGAGGCTGGCTGGGTCGAGCAGGTCGAAGGCGGAAAGTACCGGCTCACCCTGAGAGCGGCGCGTATCGGTCACCGCGCTCTTGAGCAGGCCAGCTTAGGCCAACGCATTCGCCCGGCGTTGGAGGCGCTGGCTGCGTCTACCGGTGAAGCAGTATCCGTGGGAGTCCTTGACGGGCCCAGCGCACTCATCGTCCAGAGGGTAGAGTCCGGTCAGGTGCTGCGTGCGGGCTTGGGGGTCGGGAGTCACATGCCGCTGGCCACCTCGGCGACAGGGCGCGTGCTGGTTGCTTTTTTGCCTCCGAACGTGCTGGCGGCGCTGCGCGAGCAGGGCATCACCCTGCCGCCCGACGAGGATCTCGAGCAGGTGCGCGCGACTGGGGTGGCCGTGTCGGTAGACGAGTACATGGAGGGCATCTCCGCCGTCTCGGCACCCCTCTTCGACGGAGAGGGTACGCTGATTGCGGCGTTGTCCTCGGCCACCCCCACGTCAAGGTTCAGCGCTGACTCGGCGACCGATGCAGTTCGTAACGCGGCCGTCGATGTCAACGCCATACTTGCCGGCGGGTTGGCAAACGGGTGGACATCCTCGCCGGCGGGGATGTACGACGGGGAGAGGCGCCTCCTTTCTGTGTGAACGCGGCCTTCTCGCATGAGCGAGTGTAGGTCCGCTCCCGCCCGCTCAACGCCTCGCACAGACTACTTCACAGGTTCGGCTATCTCTGGAGGTAGCAGGACCGCCCTCCCGCACACCCGCACGATGGCTCCTTGGAGCGCTCCCCCGGCGAGTAGAAGACGTCCCGCGGAAGCGGCCTGTTCGAGGGAACGGGATACAACGTCGTGGGGGAGCGAGCCTACTCGCGTCGTAACGAGCAGATCGGGGATGTCTGTAGTCGGATCCAGATCCCGCGCGCGGCGCTGCTCCACTGCCGGATGAGTCACATTGGTCGCGTTCCCGAGAACGGTGGCGCAGGCATCGGCGAGAGCGGCTGTACGTGAAACGGCCACAGCGGCCTCCGCCACCCCTTGCGTGAAGCTGCGCCCACCCAGTCCGCTCGTACAGATCCCGCCTATGCCGCTGGAGGAGTCAATGGTGACCACGTGTGTCGGGCGCCTGCGCTCGATGCTCTCGGCTACTCCGATCCGCACGGAGTCGCCGGGGGCCACCATGAGGGCGATGTCACCGCCGTTCTCAACGATCATGGTTCCCACGCCGACGCGCGCGCCGGCCTCGAGTGCCACCTGCGCGATGCTGCCAGCCACTGCCGCCATCGGGGTGAGCGTGTGGTCGCCGGTCTGTACCGCCGCATCCACCATGAGCCGGAGCACTCGAGACCATCCAGGACTGGGTCGAAGTCGCCATGCAGGCGTCGCCAGCATCAGACGCTGTGGCGCGAGTTCCTCCAGGGCTCCCAACGCCGCCTTCGCTGCCTCTTCGGCAGCAACCGTATCGGTCGAACCATCACTTCGGGCCCGTATGCGAAGACTCAACGGGCCATGCTGTACCTCAAGAATGAATGCATCTCGCCAGAGGACAAGCGGTGCTTCGTTCGACATGGCTCCCACACGGGCCGGGCTCTCCATAGATCAGAGAGATCGGGGTTGACAAACTCCGTACATTGTACCAGAATGAGGTGATTCACGAACAGCGTCTGCTATTGACGAACACAGGAGCCACTCTCGTGACTGATGCGCCTCTCTTCAGCAACGATTCACGTCCAAGCGCTATTACACTCTCGAACTATATTGACGGCTCTTGGGTTCCGCCGAGCAGTGGCACTTATAGTGACGTGATCAACCCGGCTACGGGTGAAGTCTACGCCGTCTGTCCCAACTCCTCTCTCGCCGACGCCGACGCTGCCGTCGCGTCGGCCAAGGCTGCCTTCTGGAGCTGGCGCAGCACCCCGCTCCCCGAGCGGGTCACGATGATGTTCGAGTTCCGTCAGAAGATGATCGATGCAACCGACCAACTCGCCGAGGCCATCACCAAAGAGCACGGCAAGACCTTGCGCGAAGCCAAGGATGAGCTGGTGCGTACTCTCCAGTACGTAGAAGACGCCTGCACCGTCACGCAGACCATGAAAGGCTCGTTCACCGGGGATATCGCCCACGGTGTAGATGAATACACCATTCGCGAGCCGCTTGGGGTGTTCCTGGTCCTGCCGCCCTTCAACTTCCCGGCGATGATCTCCACCTATTTCGTATGGGCCGTCGCCTGCGGAAACACGACGGTGATCAAGCCCAGCAGTCCATGCCCGGTGACCACCCATCTCATCGTGAAACTGGCGGAGGAATGCGGTTTCCCCCCTGGGGTTATCAACATCGTCAACGGCGGCGGTGGCGCGATCGGCGACCACCTGGTGACGCATCCGGACGTGGCCGGCGTGAGCTTCGTGGGTTCGTCGAAAGTCGGTTTGCACATCTACGCCGCCGCCTGCGCCAAGGGCAAGCGGGCGCAGGTGCAGGGCGGCGCCAAGAATCATGTCTTGGTCATGGACGACGCGGTCATGGACGACTCGGTCAAGAATGTGGTGAGTTCATGCTTCGGGCATGTGGGCGAGCGTTGTTTTGCGGTGTCGAACATCCTCGTGGTCGAATCGATCTACGACGAGTTCAAGGAAAGGTTCATCGCCGCGGCCAAGCAACTGCGACTGGGCGATGGCATGGACCCGGCCACAACTCTCGGTCCGGTTGTGAGCACGAAGGCGCTCAACGCGCTGCACGGCATGATCGAGCGGGCCGTCGACGAGGGCGCCACTCTGCTACTCGACGGTCGCAACCCTCAGGTGGAGGGGCTCCCCAACGGAGCGTTCCTTGGCCCTACCATCCTGGAAGCGCAGCTGGGGATGCATATCTGGGAAGAAGAGGCGTTCGGTCCTGTGCGTTGCTTGATGAAGGTCAAGGACCTGGGCGAAGCGGTCGAGATCGTCAACCAGAGTCCGTACGGACACACAGCGGTCATCTACACCGAGAACGGATCATACGCCCGCTCGTTCGCCAATCGGGTGAACACCGGTCAGGTGGGAATCAACATTGGTACTCCGGCCCCTATCGCTTTCTACCCCGTGGGTGGCCGCAAGCTCTCCTTCTTCGGGTCGACCCGGGGCCGAGCTGCTGACGCCATCGACTTCTACACCGATAAGAAGGTGGTGGTGAGCCGATGGCTGAACAAGTCGGGTCTGGGTGCCGAAGCGGAGGCGGAGGCACCCGTATGGAGTCCGGCTGCAGGGCTATGGTAGGCCATCGATCGACCACGCAATCCCTGGAGGATTGTGCGGGTTGCACACGATGCCACAGCAGCAGCCGACCTGGCGTCTAGAGCGGGTCGTCAAGACGGAGAAAGGAGCGGGGGAGCGACTGGGGTGTTGAGTTGTCAGTATTTCAGAAGCGGGGATGATATCGGCAAGGGGACGCGCCGCAGGCGCGGATTCGCAAGGAGGAGTTTCGTGAAACTACCTAGATGCATTATGACTGTAGTGGCGCTCTTCGCACTCGCAGTCGGCGTTCTTGGCTGTGGAAACAAGACTGATACCACGCAGACGACGGCTCCCGCATCCTCAGAGACCACCGCAGTCAGTGGGGGTGAAACGACTACCCCCGTCGATGTTGCGGGCAAAGGAGTTGACACCGAGAAGAAGATCATCCACATAGCCCTTCTGGGCCCGATGAGCGGCAACAGCGCCGAGTACGGCAAGAGCCAGGAGCGAGGATCGAAGACTTTCGAGAAGCTGGAGATGCCGATCGCCGCCGGACCGTTCCAGGGGTACAGCTTTGATTACCAGGTGTTCGACGGTCGAGCGGATCCAAAGGAGGCCGCCAATATCGCGCAGCAGATCGTAATGGGCGACTACTATGCAGTGGTTGGTTCGTCGCTGAGCCTGGAAGCCCTGGCGGCCGCACCGATACTCGACCGCGAGAACATCACCATCCACACTACGTTTGCGGCCTCGTCCAAGTTGACCAGCTCGGGTTGGAACAACACGGTGATGGCCTTCCCCATGGCTGAGGTGGAAGGTGCGGCGGGCGCCGACATCGTCATCACCAAGATGGGCAAGAAGAGGGTCGTCGAGTTCTATGAGAATAGCCCTTACGGCCAAGGTCTCCATGCAGGATTCGTGGCTCGCGTGAAGGAGCTCGGCGGTGAAGTGATCAAGTCCTACACCAACGACGCTAAGGCCGACGTCGACTTCAGCGCGGCGCTCACCGAGATCAAGGATCTCGGGGCCGACGCCATCTTTTTGAGCGAAACATACGAACCAGCCGGGGTCATCATGGCGCAGGTGGTCAAGATGGGTATCGACCTGCCTATCGCCGCTTGCTCAGGCGCTCTTGACAAGACTGCTGTTGAAATGGCCGGAGGCGAATCCGCAGTGGCCAAGGTCCAGTGGTTGTCGTTGTTCTCTCCGGAATCGACTCGCCCGAAGGTCCAAGCGTTCGTCAGGGAATACCAGGCTGAGAACGGTTTCGTTCCGGACGACGCAGCCGCCCTCACATATGACGCGCTCTTGGGCGTCAAGGCCGCCCTCGAAAACGGTGTTGTGGCTCGCAAAGATCTGGCGGCCATGCTTCGGAGCGACAAGCTGCAGCCGTACGAAGGCATTACAAATCCGGCTATTAAACACGATGCAACCGGAAACATCATTGGCAGCCAACTGCTGATCGTTATCTACAAGGACGGCAAGTTCCAGCTTGCGCCGGGGCAGTAGATACCCCCAGTGGTGACTGCGGGCCCCCGTCTCTTGTGCGGGCCCGCAGTCATCGCCCCCAGCCCAGGGGTAGCCCCCGCAGAGGTGGCGAATCTCTGTAGGGCATGAGGAGAGCGAGAGGACGGGGCCGAGGTCGGTAGCTGCCGATCCCGGAACAGCGGGGAGAGAACTGTGCTCTGGGAACAACTGATAAACGGCGTGAGTCTAGGTATGGCGTACGCCTTGATCGCCATCGGCTACAGCATCGTCTTCAGCGTACTCAAGATGATGAACTTCGCCCACGGCGATGTGTACACCTTTGGAACTTTTGCGGCTTTGTTCTTTCTCCAAACGGCACACTTGCCGGTGATTGTCTCGCTCATACTGGCGATGGCTGTCGGGGCGATCGTGGCGGCGGCCATCGAGTTCGTTGCCTACCGACCGCTGAGACAGGAGGAGTTCATCTTCTCGATGATCACCGTACTCGGAGCTGGATACATACTGCGCAACATGGTCGAGATACTGTGGGGAAGCCGCATGCGGCCCTTCCCCAACATCCTGCCCAACCGCGTGGTCCATCTCGGGAGCGCCTCCGTCTCGATCGGGAACATCGCCGTCATCCTCATCTCTATTGCGGTGCTGGTCGGGGTGTTCATCTTCCTCCGCTACTCAAAGCACGGGCGAGCGGTCAACTGCATGACGCAAGACATCTCGACGGCTAGTCTCATGGGTATCCGCATCAACCGCATGTCCAGCCTCCTCTATGGCCTGGGGGGAGCGCTTGGGGTCATCGGCGGCGTGCTCTTCTCGTCCATTTACAACGTAGTCCATGTGGGCATGGCTTTTCCTGGCACCATGGTGGCGTATACCGCTGCCATCGTTGGCGGCTACGGCAGCCTGCCGGGAGCCGCTCTCGGAGCGCTCATCATCGGCGTGTCCCAGCAGCTCTTCTCAGCCTATGTATCCTCTGCCTATCGAGACGTCATCACCTACGTCATTCTTATCCTGGTGTTGCTGCTTAGGCCCAATGGCCTACTGGGCAAGCGCCAGGTTGGAGAGAAGGTGTGATGAGCCGCGGACGAGAAACCACTCACTCCTCAGATGTGGCCAGCGCCGCGGCCGAAGCCCCCCCTGTCCCAGGGGAAGTCGGCGCCGCGACTGCCGGCGCCGACTTCCCCCGCACGAAATCTCGGGGCCTGTTCGTCCGAGGCAACCTCATCCTCATAGTGGTCCTGGTGGGTGTGACTGTCTTTCCGATCGTCTTCCGCGACAATGGCTACTTCCTGCACGTTGCCACTCTTATCGGCATCTACTCGATCATGTCGTTGGGATTGAACTTGATCACAGGGTTTACCGGCATACTGAGCTTTGCCCAGGCGGCCTTCGCCGGTGTCGGCGCCTACACTACCGCTCTCCTCCTGACGACATACGGTTTTCCGTACATGGCTACGATTCCGTTGGCTGTCTTCGTGGCTCTTCTGGCCGGGCTGCTGCTTGCTCTGTGCACCCTGAGGGCGGGAGGTCTCTATTTCTCGGTCATCACCATCGGCTTTGGGGAGATCTTCCGACTGCTTGTGCTCAATTGGCAGGGCTTCACGGGTGGGGCGACCGGCATAGTCGGCATCCCTCTGCCGACCGTCTTCGGGTTGACCGTCAGGACTCCCATCCAGTTCTACTGGCTTGTAAGCGTGTTTGCAGTACTTAGCTATCTTGCCCTGAAGGCGATTGTCGGGTCGCGCTTTGGTCACGCAATCAAGGCCATACGCGAAGATCCAATCGCGGCCTCATCTGCAGGGGTGAATGTCAAACTGTACAGCGTTCTCTCGTTTACGCTGGGTGCCGCCTTTGCGGGGCTGGGTGGCAACCTCGTCGCGGTCTTTCTGACTACGATCTCCCCAACGAACTTCACTGTCGATGAGTCAATGCTCATAGTCGTGATGAACGTCGTTGGGGGCTTGGGCAGTCTTCCTGGGGCAGTGGTTGGGACTGGTCTTCTCATAGTGACGAGCGAGTTGCTGCGCGACGTCTACCAGTGGCGACTTCTCTTGCTTGGCGTACTCATGGTGGCCATGCCTCTTTGGCGGCGTGGGGGCATACTCGGCACCAAGCTTGCGCGGAGGGTCTGACGCCATGGATGGTTCCATCCTAAGGTGTACAGGCGTCACAAAGCGCTTCGGGGGAGTCAGCGCTCTGGAAAATGTCGACGTGGTGGCCGAGCGTGGGGGCATCCTAGGGATAATCGGACCCAACGGATCGGGCAAGACAACTCTTCTGAACGTCATCTCGGGTATCTATCAGCCAACAGCCGGCCGCATCGAATGCCAGGGCAAAGACATCACGGGCCTTCCCGCTTTTCGGGTCTCTCGGGAGGGGATTGCGCGTACGTTCCAGAACATCCGTCTCTTCCGCAATCTCTCCTGCGAGGAGAATGTTCTGGTCGGCCTGCACAACAAGACGAAATGGTGGCGCCCGAACTCGGCGGCCACCAGCCGGGCCTACGAGATGTTGGACTTCGTTGGTCTAGCCACCAAACGGAGTGTGACCTCCAGCAGCCTGCCGTACGGCGAACAGCGCAAGCTGGAGATTGCTCGCGCTCTTGCCGCGGACCCCGAGATCTTGCTGCTGGACGAACCCGCTGCGGGAATGGGCGGCCGCGAAGCTGAAGACCTGGTGACGCTGTTCATGCGGGTCAACGGGATGGGCAAAACGTTGATCATCATCGATCACAACATGAAGGTCATTATGAACCTGGTGGACCGAGTCATGGTGCTGGATGCGGGTGCCAAGATCCAGGAAGGGACCCCTCAGCAAATCCAAGCAGATGAGCAAGTGCGGAGCATCTACCTGGGCACGTCCGTATGCTAGAGATCACGGACATTGTAGTGAAATACGGGCCAATCGAAGCTGTGAGGGGTGTCTCTCTGCGGGTCGAGGAGGGCGAGGTTGTTTCGGTCATCGGTGCCAACGGCGCAGGAAAGACGACGCTGCTCGGCGCTGTTTCTGGGCTGAAGCCGCCCAACAGCGGGCACATACGTTTTCGCGGCGAAACACTTGGCCACAAGTCCCCCGACGAACGTGTTAAGCGTGGGATCGCCCACGTGCCTCAAGGCAGACGTATCTTCCCAGATACCACCGTGCTGGGCAATCTGTTGATAGGTGCATACACGCGTCGCGACAGCGAGGGCGTGCAGAAGGACCTCGAGTTCTTCTACCAGATGTTCCCGATCCTTCGCGCGCGTGCCGGGCAGACTGCCGGGACGCTCTCCGGGGGCGAGCAGCAGATGTTGGCTCTCTGCCGAGGGCTCATGTCGCGCCCCAAGCTGTTGCTCCTCGACGAGCCTTCTATGGGTCTAGCCCCAAAGATCGTGGTCAGCATGTTCGGTGCTATTCGTGATCTCGCTGTTGAACTCGGGACCGCCGTCCTTCTGGCGGAGCAGAACGTCGCCGAGGCGTTGCGCATCAGCGATCGGGGCTACGTGCTGGAAACGGGTGAGGTGGTGCTCGAGGGCACGAGCGAGGAGATCGAGCACAACCCCCGGGTGCTCGAAGCGTACCTAGGCGGGTGTGCTCCCCCTGAGGCGGGCGCATCTGATGAGCGGAGGTAATCCAGAGGTGGAGATACGCAAAACCGTGACGGTAGTCGAGGAACTCCTGGAAGAGGGGGGGCGGCATCTCGTGACTCCCATCCGCAAAGTGGCGGGCATCGCCGTGATCCGGAACCCATTCGCCGGGAGATACGAGGACGACCTCAGTGAGCTCATAGACGTGGGCGAGGCTCTCGGGGAGCACCTGGGCCGTCTGGCTCTGGCAGCGCTAGGAGGCGATCTCGCGTCTGTGCACAGCTACGGCAAAGGCGCGATCGTGGGAGAGGACGGGGAGCTCGAACATGCGGCCGCCATCTTGCACCCGAAACTGGGCGCGCCTCTTCGGGAAGTGGTCGGTGGGGGCAAGGCCATCATCCCCTCAACCAAAAAAACGGGTGGCCCGGGCACCGGGTTGGACGTGCCCTTACACTATAAGGATGCCGCTTTCGTCCGCACCCACTACGACGCGATGGAGGTCAGACTGTCCGACGCCCCGAGGGCGGGCGAGATACTGGTCGCCATCGTGCTGACCGATGGCGGCCGTCCCTGGCCGCGCATCGGCGGTTTGCGGGTGGACAAAGTCAAGGGCGAGGACGGGCTGCGGTAGATGAGCACACTGGCGATAACGAATGTGGGCACCATGGTCTCGGGCGACTTGGCTCGGCCGCGACTCGATGCCGACACGGTCCTCGTAACCGATGGTAGGATCGCTGCCATTGGCGGTTCGGAGCTGGCGCAAGATACGAGAGTCGTGGTCGACGCCAACGGGTCCACGCTGTTGCCGGGGCTGATCGACTCCCACGTCCATCCGGTCATCGGTGACTTCACTCCACGCCAGAGGATGCTTGACTTCATCGACAGCTGCCTTCACGGTGGGGTGACGTCGATGATCTCCGCGGGCGAAGCTCACTTCCCGGGACGGCCTAAGCACCCGGCCGGTGTCAAGGCCCTGGCCTTGCTTGCCCACGAGAGCTTCAAGAACGCGCGGCCCTCCGGCGTCAAGGTGCACGGAGGCGCGCTGATCCTGGAGCCCGGGCTTACCGAGGCCGACTTCGCCGAGCTGGCCGCCTTCGGCTGCTGGCTGGTGGGTGAAGTGGGTCTGGGGGGTGTGAGCAAGCCGGAGGATGCCGCTCCCATGGTGAAGTGGGCCCACCGGCACGGGTTCAAGGTTCTGATGCACACCGGTGGCACCTCGATTCCGGGAAGCTCGACCGTCTCCGCGGCCGATGTGACCGCGGTCAAGCCCGACGTAGTCTGTCACCTCAACGGCGGCCCTACCGCCGTTGCTCCCGACGAGATCGAGCGCATCATCACAGAGACCAATCTGGCCGTGGAGATCGTGCAGTGCGGCAATTTCCAGGCGGCTCTTATCATCGCGCGGCTCCTTCAGGAACGCGGTGAACTCGGTCGGTTGATCCTTGGCAACGACGCTCCGTCCGGAACCGGGGTGATCCCCCTTGGTATCCTGCGTAACTTGGCGTTCCTCTCCTCGGTGGGCGGTGTCGAGCCCGCCGAGGCCATCGCCTGCGCGACCGGCAACACCGCCCGGGTCTTCGGGCTCGATACAGGCATGATCGAGGTGGGGCGTGCCGGCGATCTCGTGCTGGCCGACGCCCCCCTGGGGTCGGCGGGCGCCAACGCCTTGGACGCCCTGCGATACGGAGACCTCCCAGGTGTAGCGATGGTCGTGATTGATGGACACATCAAGGTGGACGGAAGCCGCAACACGCCGCCGCCCACGCGCAAGGCATCTGTCCGAGTCTGAGAACGGATACGGTCGTCACGTGAAATCGCGAGTGAAGCGACAGCCATGGTAATTGTCCATGCCGAACGCTGCACTGGGTGCAGGCTCTGCGATCGGGAGTGCCCTGTCGGGGCCATCACCATCGAAGAGAGGTTGGCCGTGCCGGGAGAGGCCTGCGTGCACTGTATGTTGTGTGTACGCCTTTGTCCGCATGACGCAATCAGCGAGCCTGAACGGGCCACCGATCAAGGTGTGCGCTGCAACAACTGCCCGGTGAGTTGCGATATTCCACTGGGGTTCAGTGGAGCCTGTCGGCGCTACGCCAACGACCGGGGCCGGCTGACGCATACGCGACCCTTGGTCGTGCCCGCCCACTACGGACCTCGTCGCCAGTTGGTGCTCGATCCGTTGATCACCGGGGTCGGTGCTGGCACTAGCGCTCCCTGTTTTGCGCCGGCGCCGTACGTTGTCGAAGACACCGTCGACGGGATCGACGTGGTTACCGTGGTGAGCGAAGTGCCGTTCAGCTACTGCGGGGTGAAGCTCAAGGTCGATACCAACTTGTTCCTGGGAGAAGAGGGCGCGCGCATCCGCCGCGACGGCCGGGTCGTCGGCCGGGTCGAAACAGAAGAGTACGGCTCGAAGATGCTGGCTCTGGGGGGCGTGACCACTCTGCACGGCGCGTCGGGAAGCACGGCCGCGCGCACCATGGCCGACGTCTGCAACCACCGGCGCGTGCAGATCAAGATCGAGGGTGGCGCCCGCCTGACGGTAGAAATCGGGAAGTCTCCGCTCGTCGATGGAGTGGAACCCGACCTCATGCGGGTGGGCTGCGGCAGCGCCACGACGGCCATGTTCGCCCCCTACTTCGAGGCAGTGGCCGATGAGACGATCGTGCTTGACCCGGACATCACGGGGCTGCTATCGGAACACGCAGCCGGTCGAGCGCTCGGCATGACGTGGAGCGGTGTGACTCCCACGGGCTCGAAGAGCACTGCCGGGCGCTACTTCGGTGCGGGAGGGTCCGGAATCGGGGGCACCAGCATCACCGACCCCGTCGATGCGGTCGCCGGCCTGGACCCTGCCGCCGCACGCCCTGGCATGACGCTCTTCATTACCGACACCGCTGGCGAATCCGGTTTCTTGCTCCGGTTGAGAGCTGACTATGGGTGGGAAGATCTCGACTTGACTCCGAAAGCGCTGAAAGCCATGGCCGTGATCCGCGAGAGCGCCCAGCCTACCCGCGTGTCGGCCCTGCTTGTGGCCGGGGCAGGCGGAAGTGCTCGCTCAGGTGTTACGAAGCTTCCCATCAGGCTCAACGAGGCGGTCCATGACGGCCGTGTCCACCTCACCGTAGGCGGCGCCGACGTGTTCCTCTATCCCGGCGGAGGGATCACCTTCGCGGTCGATGTAGAGCGCCTGCCGCGGGGAGCCATCACCTGGGTCCCCACCCCGGCTCTGGTAGCCCCCGTCGAGTACACCATGACCCGCGAGACGTACGCGCGCATCGAGGGCCACCTCGAGGCATTGCGGCGCCGTAGCGACGTACTCGCGGAACGTGCCCATGTCACACTCTCCGACCACAGCGAGGACACAGATGAGATCGAACACTGAAGGCCCCGGCGAACGAGGCGGAGGGAGCGACATGTTCCTGAGTGCGGCCCAGGTAGAGGGCCTCTACGAGAAGGCGCTGCTCTTCGCCGAACGGAAGGGTTTCAAGGTCGAGCACGACGGGCTTCTCACCGCCCTCAAGAGCGCGGGAGCGTCCGCGGACGCGAAGTCGCAGATCGTCACCTTTGGTCGTTCGCTGGTGGAGGATGCCCTCCGGGTGGCCCCCTCGTCGTTCAAGCTTGCCGCCATCGATCCGCTGAACGACCTCCCCCTCCCGCACCCCTCCGGCGGATTCTACGGGCGCACCAACACCGGCGCGACTCGGTACCTCGAACCTGGGGGCGCCGAGCCCCGCCCGGTGACTCTGGATGACGTCGGCACGTGGGCGACCCTAACGGGACAGATGGAGAATATCGGGTTCTGCGGTTTTCCATCAGTCTCCAACGTCCCGCAGGAGATCGCCGACGTGGAAGCAATGAGACGTCTGCTTGGTGCATCGAGTAAGCACGTCTGGGTGCAGCCGTATACCGACGAGAGCCTGAAGTATCTGATCGAGATGGCCTTGGTCGCCGGCGGCGGGCAGGACGAACTGCGGAAACGTCCGATCATGAGTCTCATCACCTGCTCGCTCACCCCGTTTCTATTCAAGCCGATGGACGCTGAGGTATTGCTCGCAGCGTGCCGTCAGGGCATCCCCATCCACGCGTGCAGCCTGCCCAGCGCCGGGGGAACCTCACCGATCACCCCGATCGGCTCGGTCTTCGTGGCGGCGGTAGAGGTGCTGGCGATGATCGTCATGGCTCAACTGCTCGCTCCAGGGCACCCGGTGATCGGCACCACTCTCATGTTTGCCATGGACATGCACAGTGGAAGAGTGAACCACTCCAGTCCCGAGGCTCTGCGCGCCGCGGCTCAAGCGGTGCAGTTGGTCAAGCAGGCGTTCGGGGTGCCCACCCACACCTACGGGGCGGGGAGCGACTCCCCGGTGTTCGATACTCAGACAACCACTGAGGCCGCAGTGCAGACGTCGATAGTGGCCCTTGCCGGTGCGGACATATTGGGGGCTGCCGGTCAGTTCGAAACGGCCACATCTATCAGCCCGCTGCAGCTGATTCTCGACAACGAGGTGATGGGCTTGCTCAAGGCCGTCAAGCGCGGCGGTCCTATCGACGACGACGCCCTGGGCTGGCAGACGATGCTGGACGTCGCGCACGGCGGTACTTTTCTGACCACCGACCATACGTACGAGCACTGTCGCGACGTGTGGATGACCAAGCTGTTCACCCGGGATGCTCCCGACGTATGGCGCGGCCGGAATCACGGTGATCTTCTGCAACGCCTGGAGGCACGCTATCGCGACATCATCGAGCACCCTGCAGGGGCATTTCTGAGCGATGACGTTGGCGCCGCACTCGATGAGGTTGTGGGGCACGCCCGCCAAGCGCTTACCTAGGAACAAGCTGAGTCGCCCGTATGTCAACGACGCCGCAAGGAGTCCACATGTCTCCCTATGACGACCTGAAACTGAACGTAGAGACCGGGAAGAGGGATGCCGTCCAGGCACAGGTCAAGCAGGCCTTGGACGAAGGCCGTCCGGCTCAGGAGATCCTGCAGGAGGGCCTGGTGGCCGCCATGGATGTGGTGGGAGCCAAGATGGAAGCCGAAGAGATGTTCATCCCAGAGGTCTTGCGCGCGGCCAAGACCATGGAGGCAGGTCTAGAGATTCTGAAGCCTCTCCTCGCCGTGGGCGACATGCGGATCTCGGGCACGGTACTTGTTGGCACAGTGAAGGGTGATCTGCACGACATTGGCAAGAACCTGGTGGCCATGCTCCTTTCAAGCGCCGGCTTTGAGGTGAAGGATCTTGGCATAAATGTCGAGCCGGCCACCTTCGTGGAGAAGGTGAAAGAGACAGGAGCCGACTTCCTGGGTATGAGCGCCCTTCTTACCACCACCATGCCCATGATGCAGGCCACCGTGGATGCTCTCGAGGCGGCCGGTCTTCGGCAGCAGGTGACGGTGCTCATCGGAGGCGCTCCCGTGACTCAGGCCTTCGCCGACCAGATCGGCGCCGACGGCTATGCTTCCGATGCCGGGGCGGCCATCAAGGTGGCCAAAGAGCTCGGGGCGGTGGCCAAGTAGGGCATGGGTAGATCGGGGCTGTAAACGTGCAATGTGGTTCATACGTTGTGGCGGAGAGCGCTGACCACGCGCTGGCTCTTCTGACAGAGCTCGACGGGACCGGCCGGGTGATCGCGGGCGGCACCGACCTGATGCTGGACCAGAGGGTAGGCAACCCGCGGGTCCTGGTTGACATCAGCCGTCTCCCAGAATGGCGCTCCATAGAGCATCGGGGAGACCGCATCCGCGTCGGTGCTCTCTGCACCCACAACGATCTGGCCACGTCGGCCCTGCTGCAAGAACGAGCGGTGGCGCTCGTCCGCGCCGCCGCCGCCGTAGGCTCCCCGCAGATCCGCATGGTGGCTACCGTGGGTGGCAACGTCGTGAACGCTCTCCCCGCCGCAGACACGGCCATCGCCTTGGCCGCTCTGGGCGCGACGGCCGAAGTGCGGAGTGCCGCGGGCACAAGGGAGGTCGATCTGCTCTCGCTGTACGCCGGCGTGGGGAAATCGACCATCGATCCTACCCGCGAGATCCTGACGGGCTTTTCGTTCCCCATCCCTGGTGGAAGCGGGTTCAAGCGCCTTGCTCGCCGCAAGGCGCTTGCTCTCCCCGTCCTCAACGTCGCTGCAGCTGTTTGGATGGACGACGGCCTGGCATGCAGCGACGTCCGTATAAGCATCGGCCCGGTCGCGCCCGCGCCGTGGCGGGCGCTGGAAGCCGAGCACGTGCTACGCGGCTCAGTTCTCACAAGGGAGACGATCAGTCGTGCCGCCCACACGGCAATGGCCACAGCCGTGTGCCGAGACAGCATCAGGGCGTGCTCTCTCTATCGCCAGTCCATGGTGCAGGTGCTGGTGAGACGGGCCTTGCTTCAGGCCCTGGAGGGCGGTTGCGATGAATAGGCAGACCGCACACCTTAGGGTCAATGGACGCGTCTACGAACTGGAGGTGGACTCCGGTGCCACGCTTCTCGACACACTGCGCGAGGATCTCGGCCTGACCGGCACGAAGCGAGGATGTTCAGAGGGAGAATGCGGGGCCTGTACCGTGCTGGTGGACGGCGTTACGGTCAACTCGTGCCTGTATCCAACGATGAAGGCCTCGGGACACGACATCCTCACCGTCGAGGGCCTGGGGACGATGGAGAACCTTCATCCATTGCAGGAGGCCTTCCTTCGGGGGGGCGCAGTGCAGTGCGGGTTCTGTACCCCAGGCATGCTGCTGGCAGCGAAGGCTCTTCTCGACGGCAACCCGAACCCTACCGAGGACGAGATACGGCTCGCCATCTCCGGAAACCTGTGCCGCTGCACCGGCTATGCGAAGATCGTCAGCGCGGTGCAGGATGCAGCTCGAACCATGGCTGATGGCGGCTCCGTAGGCGCGCACGTCCCACCATTGAACGTGGTGGAGCCCGTGACGGTTAGAGGACCGGCCGCTTCTGCCGGCGGCGTCGGAGCGAATGTGCCGCGTCTCGAAGGCAAGGCCAAGGTGCTGGGCGCCGCCCGGTTCGCCGACGACCTATCCTTCCCGGGGATGGTCCACGGCAAGGTTCTCCGCAGTCCGCACCCGCACGCCCTCATTCGCAAGATCGACGTCTCCCGCGCCGTGGCCCTCCCGGGGGTAGCGGCAGTGGTCACCGCAGCGGACATCCCTGGTCGCAACGCATTTGGGATCCTTATCAAAGATCAGCCGTTTCTCGCAGCCGACAAGGTTCGCTTCGTGGGTGAGGCGATCGCAGCCGTGGCCGCCGAGTCGGGAGAAATCGCGCGCCGGGCCTGCAGCCTCATCGAAGTCGAGTACGAGTTACTGCCGGCGGTGTTCGATCCCATCGAGGCGATGACTCCCACCGCTCCGCAGCTGTTCGCCAAGGGTAACATCAGCGCCCACCGGCACATCGAGCGGGGACAGGTCACAGCGGTGCTTGCCCAGGCTGCGGTGGTCATCAGCGAGACCTTCCAGACGCAGTTGGTCGAGCACGCCTACATCGAGCCTGAAGCGGGGGTCGCCGTACCCGACACCGGCGGCATTACTGCGCACGTAGTCAGTCAGTGCGTCCACTACCATCGTTCGGACCTCGCGGCGATGCTGGGATGGCCGGTGGGCCGCGTACGGGTGGTGCAGACGACGGTCGGCGGTGCTTTCGGGGGCAAGATCGACCTGTCGCTCCATCCGTTCATCGTGCTGCTGGCGGCCAAGACTGGGCGGCCGGTCAAGATGGTGTATACGCGGGAGGAGTCGATCACCGCGACGACGAAGCGTCACCCCTTCTTGATCGACATGACCTTCGCTGCCGACCGAGAGGGTACCCTGGATGCCGCCATGACTCGCGTGATTGGCGACACGGGCGCTTACGCGTCCTACGGCCCTGCCGTCGTCACCCGCGCGGCTGCCACGGCTTTTGGGCCCTACCACATCCCCCACGTGCGGGTGGACACGTATGCCGTGCATACCAACAATCCCATTGCAGGTGCGATGCGTGGATTCGGCGTGCCACAGATGGCGACAGCGCACGAGCAGCTGATGGACATGTTAGCCGAGAGGGTCGGTCTCTCGCCGATCGAGGTGAGGCGTCGAAATGGGTTCGCGCCCGGTCGCGCGCTCGCACCAACGGGCGATATCCGGGACGGTCTGGGCTACCTGGAGACTCTCGAACGTGCGGCTTTCGGTCTGCACCCGTCGGTCGGCGGCGACGGGGCCGACCCCCAGGTCCTGCCTCTGCGTGGTGAGCGCTTGTGATACTGCGTGGTGTGGGCATCGGCTCCATCTACTTCGGCATCGGTAATACCGGCAAGCCGAACCCGTCCAGTGCTTTCGTCGAGGTACTCGAAGACGGCTCGGTCTCGGTGCTCTGCGGCGCCGCTGATATGGGACAAGGGTCGACCACCACACTCGCCCAGATCGTGGCGAGCGAGCTGTCTGTCTCGGTCGACCGCGTCGTGATGACCACCGCGGACACGGGAACGACCCCGGATTCCGGCGTGAGCTCGGCCAGTCGGCAGACCTACGCCTCTGGCAACGCCTGCCGCTTGGCCGCAGCGCAGGCGCGGGAGACGCTGCTGGATGAAGCTGCGAGAACACTCTTCTGCGAGTCCAGGAACCAGCTGGTCCTCGAGGACGGCGTGATCCGTGTCATGGGTGACCCTCACCAGCGTCTCTCGGTCGCCGACGTGGTCGCCGCCTGTCGGGCGAAGGGCCAGCTTGTGGTGTCCTCTGCAGCATTCAACCCTCCGACCACCGATCTCGACCACGAGACAGGCCAAGGCACTCCGTACGCCACGTACGCCTTCGGTACCCAGACGGTGGAGGTAGAGGTGGACACCGAGACCGGGGAGGTCACAATTCTGTCTGTGCGTGCTGTCCATGATGTTGGCCGCGCGATCAACCCGCAGAGCGCCGAGGGGCAGATCGAGGGCGGGGTGGCGATGGGCTGCGGGTACGCAACCATGGAAGAAGTGGTGGTTGAGAAAGGAAACGTGCACACCAGGACCTTTGTGGAGTACTCGATCCCGACCGCCCTCGATGTTCCCCCGATCGAGCCGGTACTTGTCGAGGAACCTGCTCCGTCGGGGCCGTTCGGCGCCAAAGGTTTGGGTGAGCCGCCGACGTGTGCCACCGCGGCGGCCGTCCTCAATGCCGTCTACGCTGCGACCGGCGTGCGCATGACCCGACTGCCTCTCACCGCGGAGAACGTGTATCTGGCGCTGGGGGCCGCCGGGTATCGTGACGGCATCCCCCCAACCTCAACTGGAGGATCTTGTGAATAGGTCTGAGCGATTTGTGCCCGGCTTCGAGCGACGTCAGCGGGCGGTCGGCGAGGAGTACGTAGAGCGTGCCTACGCAACGGCCGACAGTTTCACGATGGAATTGCAGGACTTTGTCACCGAATCGTGCTGGGGCGGTGTCTGGTTGCGAGACGGACTCGACGACCGTACGAGGAGTCTGATCACGCTGACCGTTCTGGCATGCTCGAACAAGTGGACCGAGTTGACCACGCACGTAAGGGTGGCTCTCGGCAATGGCTGCACCTCTGATGAGATCAAAGAGGTCTTCCTCCACCTGGCCGTCTACGCAGGGGTGCCGACCGCTGTGGAGGCCTTTCGCCATGCACAGCCCGTGGTCGCCGAATACGGAGGGTAGCGCAGGCTCGGCCTCCCGAGCGAGATTGGGAGGCCAGCTCGATTTCTCCCCGGCCGTGCCGGTCGGGGGCCGGCTTTGGCCTGCGGGCCTGCCTCAGCCGCGCCCGCCCGCTATGCGCTGCGTTTCCGGGGAGGTCTTGAGACCGGGGTTCCGCAGCTAACCCCGCCGCTAACCCGAAGTTTTCGCCCCGAATGACGCCCGATCCCGCTGCCTGTGCGGGATCGGGCTCTCTTTTCGCGGGTTGGTGTAGCCAAAGTTCCGTTTGCATTCTGTGAGGATATGTCCTAGTATGTTGGTATGCCAAAGCGTGGTGGATCAGTTCACGTAGCCACAATCAAGACGAAGGGTGCCGGCGACCGCGTCTACGTCTCCCACCTGCTGCGCCGCTCCTATCGCGAAGACGGCCGGGTGCGCCA
>Ga0180009_10003080_pt1 | contig 19218 bp, 27 predicted proteins | sample OS_PC_MetaG_FD_123537 | JGI IMG/M metagenome (GOLD analysis project Ga0180009, IMG submission 123537) | Groundwater microbial communities from the Aspo Hard Rock Laboratory (HRL) deep subsurface site, Sweden - OS_PC_MetaG | ecosystem: Environmental > Aquatic > Deep subsurface > Groundwater...
AACCTAAAAAACCTAATGCTGATATTAATAAAATTCCTAATTTTTTTTTCATATTTATTGCCTCCGAAAATAATTATTTAAGAAATTTTCCTAAGTTTCTATTTAAATAGTTTACTAATTAGAATTAAGAAAATTAGCTTGTTTTTCAAAGCGCCCTTTTGTGAAAATAAAGAAAACTGCCCCTAAATTCTTGTTCTTTATGTATCATAAACTAGATTTTGTAATACTCTAAAAGCATATATTTCAAGAATTATTTCAACTTCCTGTCAATTTCTTGCATAAGCTTATTGATATGCAATTCAAATTCCAATTTCATCTTGCTCCAATCATTGTAATCCAAGAATTGACCCCTATAATTTATTGCATTCCTTTTCAACCTGACAGTTTCCAAAAATTCCCAATTTAATTCAAGTTCTGGATGCTTTAAGCAAAGATAGGCATTATTGCACTGATGATTTTCAATATTAACCCTGTCAAACAAAAGGAATGCTTCTATCAAGGACCTTAATACTTCATAATAATCTCTAAAAACAAATGTCCACTCCAAGCTGTTTTTCTTTATGCTCTTAGACTCTTTCTTAATGAAATTAAGACCTGCCTTAGCCATTTTCCTAAGGGATTTGATTAACTCAGCATCTAATGTTGCTTTCTCTCTAACTAAGCCGTTAACAATGCATTTATCATAAGTTTTTTCTAAATTGTCTATGTCAATTTTCATGAATCCACCTTCACTAAGTCATTAATTGAACCCTTGATAACATAACCATCAATGATGTTCCTAAGCAATCCAGTTTTAATTTTTTTCAATTTTTTCTTGGACTCGAAGATATGTAACTCCATTTCTTTTTTTAATTTAATTTCATATTTATGCTTTTCTATGTTTTCTGGATTGCCAAGAATAAATATGTCTATATCAGAGTCCTTATACCAGTCGCCCCTTGCCATGCTTCCAAATAATATTACAGTTTGAGCCTTGTCCAAACTCGAAAGGTAACTAATTAAACCAGCCTCATAAAATTTATTCAACATATAGATTCTCTTTTTGGAAAGATAGAAAGGGTTGTTTGGTCCTACAGTGAAATAAGGAAACTTACCTCTTGCCTTAATCTTAGTTATCAAATTCTGTTCCTGGAATCTCTTAAGCCACTTATTGACTGCTGCCCTTGTCATTTTTGTTTTGTTCACAAGCTCCTCAAAATGCCAATGTTTCAAAGGGCTATTCTCTAAGATAATTCCTAGGATTCTATTCTCTTTACTTGGACTAGGCATATATTAGTATATCTTAGATATACTATTTAAAACTTTACCTTTTGACTAGTGAAGAAATTAATTTTAGTAAGACACCTAGTTCAAAAATAAATAAAAATTGGAAGGAATAGCGAGAGGTGGATTTGAATTCGGCAGTAGCCTTCCAAACCTACTTCCACCGACCTATGGGTTATGGGCCCATCGGGCACTCCTGACTGCCCCATCTCGCTAAATAAGCTGAATTGTGGTATACTTTTAAAGCTTTCTATAGAAAAAAAGCTAATGCAAAAGTTTTTATATAAATAAAGGCATTAATGAATTTAAATAGTTACAAAAATTGGAGGTGTTTTTATATGAGCCTTTTCGGCAAAAAAAAAGAGGCAGAAGTCAAGGATGAATTACCACCATTAAGGTTCCCAGAACTTCCTTCTCAAAAGCAAGCTAACATGGAAATCAGTCAAAATGAACAGATGGCAATAAAACAAGCTGTTGCTCCTGCTCAAACTGTAGCTCAGACATTACCTGAAAGAACAGAAGCTCTATCTATACCGATACAAGATGAAGAAAAACCATTATTTGTCAAGATTGATAAATATCGAGAAGTAATATCTACTATGAATCAAATTAAAAGTAAGTTAAAAGATGCTGATGAAATTCTTGCAGAACTTAACAAAATTAAGCAACAAGAAGATAATGAAATTGAAACTTGGCATAGTGATCTTGAAACCATCAAAGGCAAATTGATGGCTATTGACAGGGCATTATTCGAATTATAAAAGGTGATATCATGACTGCTAAACGAAGCCAGAAGAAAAAAACGGAAGAAGACATACATGTAAAAATAGATAGTCCTAAATGGCTTCGTAAAGAAATTCTAACTACTGCTATAGACTTAATTAGTGCTTTAAGAAAATATGAAACTTTTGTAGAGTTAAATAAGCATAAAGAACATTTGCTTAAGCTTTTAAAAGCAGAAATGGCTGAAATTAGAAATTTGATGCAAACTTTGAAATTGAAAGAATTGCCTTTAAGTCCTGAGAAATTTAATCAATTGCCAATAATCAAAGAAGAAGCTAAAGAAGTAGAGATGAGGCGTAAAGAAGCTGAACAAGCAGAGAAAGAAGTAGAAAAAGACATTCATAAAAGAAGAAGGGCAATTGCAAAGATTGAAGAGACTAAACCTATTGATAGCTTGGAAGCAGATTTGATGGCTTTGCGTAAAAAACTTTCTTTAATCTGATTTTTTCTTTATTTTTTTATATACAACCGATAGAGGTTGCTAAATTATAAGTAATTTCAGTAATTATTATTTTAAAACTTATGGAAGGTATTACAAATGAAAGAATATAATCAAGAAGAAATCGATGACAAACTTGAGTTTGGTGAAGAAGTCTTCCCAAGCCCGGCGCACGAGTGGATTCACGCTGGTGAAGAATCTGATGAGAATTTTGATAGACTACCAAAAGAAATACCGGAAAGTCTCGTTGAAAAAACTATTGAGGCTGCTGGAAGGGCAGGAAGACTCGACATGGCAAGTCGCGCAGATCCGTCCTCCAAGTTCGTGCAAGAAGCTCTAGCAGAATTCAAAAGAGAAGTTGCCATAGCAAGGGGCTGGGATTTAAATGCAGGAGAATATGCTCCCGAAAAAAGCTGGTATGAAAGATTATGGCAAAAGGTAAAAGAATATTTTTAGGAGGCAAAAATGACAAGTAGTGGCATAGCTTCTGGGTTGCAATTATCAAGAAGGTGGTTATATGGATTTTATGCAGGCATTATAGGATTAACTACATTAGCAGTAGTCGGTGTCGGAGGCATGGGTTATTATATTTATGACCATGGACAACAAAAACAACAAAAAGAAGCATTATACCAAGAATCCTTAAAACAGGTAGATTATAATCAAAATCATATTGCTGATTTTAATGAAGTAAGAGATTTAGGAATTGCTCTAAAACTCATAAAAGAAGATGAAGTTATTGTTGAATCCAAAGAAGAATTATCTGACAGAATCAAATCAGATGTTGATTTTGATGTCTTAGAAAAATTTGTAGAACAAAAAAAGAAGGAGTAAAAATGGATTTACAAGAGAAAATAAAAGAAGTGAAAAGTTTTGGAAATAATCTTAGGATAGTCGAATTTGACAATGATTTTGCTGTTGCTTATGAAAAACAGAATATAAAAGGATGGGAAGCCCTTGAATTGGTTGATGGAACTATTGAGGAACAGTTCATTATAAAGGCTGAAACTTTTGTTGGTTATGCTGTTTTGCCACAAAAAAAGGTAAGCAGTTATAGTATGCAGGGCATAAATCAAGAGAAGAATGTAAGCTTTTCCTGCTCTGCCAAAAAAACAATTGAAAATTATCTTAGAAAACAGAACCTAAATGATGGGTCTAATGAGCGAAGTCTTAAACAAGAAAGCTTAGATAATGATATAAAGAGCCTTTATGAGAAGATTTTTTCACAATTCAATATTAAAGAAATAGGAGATAGAAATTGGGAAACTATCGGTTTTGATAGCTTATTCTGTTTTGGATGGCCAATCTTTTTTCCGTGTGCACTTGTATATTCCATTTTTAAAAGGGATGAGGATTCTATAAAAATGGCTGCCTATTCATTTTTTGGGTCATTACTTTTACCATCTATTATCATGGAACTAGTTTCGCCAGATTATACAAAGAAAAAAATCAAGAACCGGAAAATAATTTCAAAAGAAAAATATAAAGGACCAAACATTGCTTTAGATTTTTATTCTGGCAATCCTAAAAATTTCCACGATATTAATTTTATATTTCAAAATGGATTAGAATTAAACCCTTGGGGCAAGTTATCAGAAGGCAAACTTAAAAATTTTGAAAATGCAAACTATTATATCAAAAGTAATGACATTATAGAAAATGAGATTAATAAAATAAAAAGAGAAAAACATGAAATAAGAAAGGAAATCAAAGATGTATATAATAGAAAAAAAAGGTTTGAAGAAATACTTGCAGAATCAGATCAAACAGGAATCCTTGAAAGGATAGGATTCTAATTTTTCTTTAATTTTTAAAGAGGCTTTGCATTAACCCATAATGTCTGGAAATAACCATTCATTATTTCAGCTAATGCAGGATTCTGAATCCATAAAGAAATATACTTTTTTTGCCTCGTTAATCTTAAGGTTACACTTTCATTATCAATAATGCTGAACTTAGTTGGCTGTAATTGAACGCCTCTTAGTTCTATTCCTACTTTTTTCCATAATTTTATTTTATCAGGAGTTGCTTCAGGAATGCTTACTAGCATTTTTACTTTTATTCCTCTTTTTATACAATCCTTATAAGCATCAATATGGGGTTTGTATGTTGATAGTTCTGAAATTGAGCACCAGCATTTTTTTGCTTTTTTATGCAGTTCAACAGAAAGATTCAAGTAATTTTTATAGCCTTCAATAATCCTAATATTTTCTAATGGCTCTTCATATTTTTTTTGGCTTAAACTTCCTAATTCTTTTATTGATTTCTCTGATTGTTGTTTGAACATTAATAATTCCTGTTCTTTTTTTCTTACTTGTTCTTCAATAACTAATTTCGGATCTAAAGCAACAAATCTTTGGGGCTTGCCTGAAAGTTTTCTTATGAATTTCTTTTCTTCTAATGAAGCAAGTACAGGATAAATCTTTCCGTAAGGTACTGTTGATTTCTTAGAGATTTCATAAGCAGAACTTAATCCCTGTTTAACTAATGCTATGTAAACCTTGCTTTCATATTCTGTTAAACCATATTTCTTTAGTCCCATATACAACCGATAGAGGTTGCTAATATATAAATGTTTTTGTTAAATTCTTAGTAGAAGTTTGAGAGGACTTAAAGATGGATAAAAAACAAAGTTTAGATGACCTTATCGCTCAAGGAAAAATAACGAGGGATACACCATTACCAGAATTTATTCAATATCGTGTACAATGTGGAGAACTAACTGAAGATCAAGCAAATGAAGACCTTATTGATTTAGGCTATGAGCCTTTAAAAAATGCTAAAAGACATTGGAAAAAGAAATGGAAGAAAGAACAGAAGCTAAGGAACAATTTATTTTTAGGAATTACTACAAAAGAATATCTTCAAGGATTAAAAGAAGAAGTCGTTCAAACTTATAAAAATAGCCAGTATATTACTCCTGTTGCTATGTTACAAGCTGTAGGAACTGGAATATTCAGTGATGTCATGATGACAGGATTAAGAGCTTTTGAAAGAGTACATAATACCTGGTGGAATGTTTCTATGGCTTTCTATAATCGAAAATACCATATGGAAAGAATGATGAAAGTTTTTGAGAAGAGGTGAATAAAATGGCAGTAGATGATTTTGTAAAAGAGGAAGAAGAAAGATTAGAATTTATAAGATTATATCAAGGAGGAAAATAAAATGATAAATTCAGAAAAATTAAGTCAAAAAATTGATAGGATAGTAAATTGTAATTATCTGGTTGAAGCTAATATGGAAAAGGAATGTTATACAGTAAGCCCAAAACAAATTGATTCTATAGTAGATAATAAAGTTTCTTTATTACCTAAGCATGATATAAATTCTGAAATAAAAATTAAGCCCCTGTTAGAATATCTGATTAACAATGAACCTTTATTATTCCCAAATCTAGAAGAAAGAGTTGGAAACTATGAAAAAGATTTTGAAAAGATAAAAATCAAAATTAAAGCTGGAAAATTAAAAGGAAGGATTGAACAAGGTCTTTATGTACCTGTTGGAAATCCAAATAATCATCCTAAGAGTCTTTTTGATAATATGGGCTCTGGAGGACTAGGACTTTTAGTTATATGTGGCTTGCCTTTCATAGATTTAGGCTCTGGAATTGAAAGATTAAGTGGAAAAATTGATTATAAACCAATTAAAAAAATCTTAGGAAGTTTAGATTATACCTGTTATAAGTTGGGAGAAATTGTTGGTGCTATTGGTTTTATACCAGTTTGCCTTATACTTAATAGCATAGATAAATTGTCAAATATAGGAAAAGGATATACTAAATCTGAAAAGGTTTATTTTAAACTTGAAGAACAAAGAGGTGGTATTTTAAGATTTATAGAGTATCTTGATATTATAGTAAATGAAGATCTAAAAGAAGATGAAATTACTGAATTTCGAAAATATATGAATTTGGAACTATCATCAGGAAGTATATATAATGGAAGAAAAAAATAAAACAAAAAGTTTAGTTGCTCAGAAGTTGGAAGAAGCCCAATTATTAGAAGAAGAACTCCAAAAAATATTAAAAGAACAACAGCAAAGAAATAATAAAGGAAACATAATTGTTCTTGAGGAGAGGTTATGTAAAGTAAGTGATTCTTGGCGTAATCCTTATTTTAAAAAAGGTTACCTTGAACTTTATGAAGTAAGGAGAGAAAAAGAACGCGAATTTCTTCTAGAAACATCACCAGATTTATTCCAAAAAATCATGGAAGAAAAAAAGAAGCATCTCCCCGACCTTATAAAACAAAATGAGAAACGTCTCGCAAGAGGATTACGAGAAATAGATCCTTATGAAGTTAGTTTAACAAAAGAACAAAGGAAAGCATTTAATGCTGCTTACAAGGACCTGGGAAAAGACCTTGAACTAAAATGTTCATTTTGCCTTTCTGTTGTTGAAGAAGGGAATAATACCACATACATTTTTGATGGAGGTATATGGCCTTTTTTTATGTATGATTCTTATTGTTTTTGTAAATCCTATAGTGAAGAATCACACGATATTCCGGAGTTTGTAGAAAACACAATTAAAGCTTTAAGCCAACTAAAAAAGTATAAAGGTCTCTATGGGGCTAAAGTAACACCAGTATTCTTTACATCCTTGAGAAGGTACGTACATATATTTCCGGGTGTAGATGAAAAAGAGGAGGAAAAGAGAAGGGAAAAAAGATTATATAATTTTATAGAAGATGTTCAAAGTGCACCTATTGAAGCGGGACGTAACATTCTTTTTGATTTTCTAACAGGTAAGCTATTCAAATCTATTGAGCCATTTACCTATATCTCTAGAGGATTAAATGAACAAGAAAGATTAGAATTTATAAGATTATATCAAGGAGGAAAATAAAATGAATCTACAAGAAATGATAAAAGAGGTAAAAAGTTTTGGAAGCAGTCTCAAGATTGTTGAATTCGACAATGATTTAGCTGTTGCTTATGAAAGGCAAAATGTAAGAGAATGGCAAGGAGAAAGATTAGATGATGCGAAATTTGTCGGAGAATGGATCAATAAGTCAGAGACTTTTGTCGGCTATTCAATGCTTCCTTTTTCTGGTGCCAAAAATAGGGAGGGTAATATGCAGATAGTAAATGGAGAGAGGCGGGAAAGATTTTCAGACGATGCAATCTCAATAATTGAAAGCTACCTCCAAAATAGGGATAATAAGATGAACCAATTGCGAAGAAAAGTCAGAAACATGTATGATGAAGCCATTTCTAAACTGCAAATTAAAGATATAAGATTCAGAAATTGGGAAGTAATCAAAACAGGAAGTTTGCTTTGTTTTGGCCAGCCAATTATGGTACCTTATGTTTTAATCCAAAATATGAAAGAAAGATATAATGGGGGAACAATGGGAATAGTTTTGGCTCCAGTTTACTTCCCACTTTTGTTACTTGGGCTTATTAAATACCTTATTCATCCAAGCGAGGAAGGATTTAAAATCAAAAACAGGCAGATAATTTCAAAACAACAGGATAATGACCTTAATGCAGGCTTGATATTTAATGGGGGAACTGGAAAGCCTCGAAAGTTTAAATCAATGAAAATAATATTTAAGAATGGCCTTGAATTGAATCAAACTGGGATATCCAAGAATTACCCTGAAGAATTTGAATCTGCCGGCTTCTACATAAAATTGGATGAAAGTATAGAAAGAAAAGTAAATACATTGCATGAAAAAGAGACTGAGCTACATGAACAAAAAGATGAGTTCACAAGATTATTGGCAGAGTCAGACCAAAGCGGAATCCTTAAAAGAATCGGCTTCTAATCTGATTTTTTCTTATTTTTTTAGCAAAAGTTTATAAATAATTTCTATATAGTGGCGATTATGGAAAATAAAGAACTAACAGATATTGTATTAAACCATATTAAAGGAATAAAATTTGTTTCTAAAGGAAAAACTTTTATGATTAGTTCTGAAGGAATAAATAATAGTTTTCAAAAATTAAAAAAAGAAATAAATAAACAAAAAACAACTTTAAAAGATAATTTCGGAGGTAAACACAGGATGAAAGCTTTAGAACAAACCATAGATAAAATTAATCCTGAAAAAGAAAATTATTCATTTTTATTACAAACTACTCAAGAATATTTGAATTTATTTCAAAATTTTTATAATGGTTATATATCTAAAGAAAAATTTATTCCTATTATGAAAAATTTCTTAATAGATAATTACACTATTGATTTTAATGAAGCTTATAGTTCTCAAATAAAATCTGAAAAAAGCTTGAAAAAAATAAGAAATGGTAGTTTATTAGCCACAATGGGTTCAGCTTATATTTTACTCACTTGGCCAAGTCTCCCTTTAGTAGCTTTAACTTTAGGGTTAGGAATTGGAACTGGAATTTTTCAAGGAGCAATTTATAGTTTCAAAAAAACCTTTAAAGAAGGAAAAAAATTAATTGAAGAAGACAACTCATTAAGAAATAAAATTGAAAAAACAGATTTAGAAGAATTTGAAAATGTTCTTATTTACAATAAAAAAGAAATAATGAGAATAATTGAACTTTATTAAAATGAATAAAAAAGAATTAAGCGATGTAGTTATAGAATGCATTAAGGGAGCTAAAGGAATTGTAAGTAAGAAATATGATTTTTTAAATATAAATCCTGAAAAATCTTTAAAATTTCTTGGATCTTTTGAAACATATTTTAATAATATCGAAAAGAGAAAATCATTAAAAAACATTAAAAAATATATGGTTAATTCCAATGATTATAGTATATTGGCTTTGAATCCTGAATTAAATATTCTGAGGGCAGGAATTTATATTGGGGCTGGATTAGCAGTATTAGGTGGTGGAGCTTCTACATTATTTATTAGCCCTTGGGTAGGTCTTGTAGTTTCATTGGGATCCGCAGGATATACTTGTTCTGCTACAAAAAATTATTTAAAATTAAAAAAAGTTAATTTAGATGAACTTGATTCTGTATTACAAGAAAATGAAGTTAAAATAAAAGGTTACCTTTATCCTAGGAAAAATGAATGAATTAACAGAGATTATTCTAAATAAAGTAAAAGAGTCTAGTGAATTGATTAAAAATGTTGAAAATAGCCCTTATCTAGAATCTTATAATTATCATCCTGAAGCTAAACAAGCATTAGATTATCTTAATGTTTTGAAAAATTTTTATAGTTTTGTTAACAAAGATGAAGATATAGAAAAAAGAGTATTGAAAACTATGAAAATATCTTTTGTTCAACCTTATATTGAAGATTTGGATGGATTAGATGAGTTATTGAAAGTTTGTAATGAAGTAAATGATTTTGAAAAAAAATCTATTAAAAGAAATTTAGTTTTTTTTGGATTTTGTGCTTTAGGAATTTATTTTGGTCCTGTAATGGCTGTGCCTGCAATAGTATGTGCATCTGTATGTATTTATCCTGGGCTTAAAATAAGACAAATAAATAAATATCGTAAAGATTTTATCAAAAGAATTCAAAAAGACAAAGAAGGCATTGAATATTGGGATTCTATTAATTTAAATGAAATAAAACAAGTTCTTTTGGATAATAAAGGAGAAATTAAAAATTATTTAAAATGAATTATAAAAAGTTTTCAACAGAAAATGCAGATTATCAAATGTTACCTGCTAACCATATACATACTGACATCTCAAATATGGTTAAAAATCTTGAATACCTTGACGGAATCATTTTTGAATCTTCGGGAATAAGTGGTACTATCCCTATTACAGATGAATGTTCTAAATTTATTAGAAAAGTTAAAAATTCAAAAAAAAAGTTTCCTTTTTATTTTGTGGATGTAGATTTAAACTTAGGAGGTTATTTAACAAGTATAGGAATTATGGGTATTCAAGGAGGAATTGCTTACAAATTATGTAAAAGTTCTGAAAAAAATTATAAAAGAAGAGAATTTTTAAAACAAGGTTTGAAAATACTTACTTGTAGCTTAATATTGGGAGGATTTTTTGAAAAAGTATTAAATCAATTTATGGAGGTGCCAATTTTAAAAGAAAGTGAAATGGTTTTAGATAGATTACCACCAACACCCCTCTTTGAATTAAGAAATGCTATTGCTGCTAGAAAAATTGAAGAATTTATTGCTCCCAGATTAAAAATAATAATCCCTAAACCCACTATAGGTATAGTTTATGGCGCAGGGCATAGTGGAATAGAACTTGATTTAAAACATAAATCTTTAAGAGATCTTGTAATCGAAAGTTATAAAAAAATAAATTATTTGGGAATAAAAAAAGAAAAACTTAATTTAATATTGGAATTTAATCCAAAATCTAAAATGTTATATCGACACCATATAAATCTGTTCTAAAGCATTAAACATATAAATAATGCTTTGCTTACTTCTCTTAATGTTACCTGATAAAGAGATTAAAAAAGAGTTTAGGAAAACTGCATGGGCTAACCCTGAGAAGTATTATGCAATTAATGTCTTGAAGAATGAGGGTTTTGAAAGGCATATTTGTAAAAAATGCTCTACTCCGTTTTGGACAGTTAATGCTAGCCAAGATGTTTGTGGTGATCCTAGTTGTTCGGGTGGTTTTAAGTTCATTGGAGATAGTCCTGCTAAACAAGAAATGGATTATATTCAAACTTGGAAAAAATTTGCAAAATTATTTAAAGAATATGGTTATGAACCAATAAAAAGATATCCTGTTGTTGCAAGATGGCGTTCTGATGTTGATTTTGTACAAGCTTCAATTTACGATTTTCAACCTTATGTTGTTTCAGGTGAAGTTCAGCCGCCAGCTAAACAATTAGTTGTACCTCAGTTTTCATTAAGATTTAATGATATTGACAATGTAGGAATTACAGGTGCACATTATACTGGCTTTGTTATGATTGGGCAGCATGCTTTCATGAAGCCAGAAGAGTGGGATCAAGAAAAATATTTTACAGACATATATAATTGGTTAAGAGTTGGATTAGGTTTGCCTAAAAAAGAAATTACTTTTCATGAAGATGCATGGGCAGGTGGCGGAAATTTTGGACCTTGCATGGAATTCTTTTCAAGAGGATTAGAGTTAGGAAACCAAGTTTACATGATGTATGAACAGACTCCTACTGGTAACAAAGAACTAAATTTGAAAGTTTTGGATATGGGGATGGGGCATGAAAGAAATACTTGGTTCACAAAAGGCACTTCTACTTCTTATGAATCTACTTTTCCAACTGTTATAAAAAAATTATATAAAATTACAGGCATTAAAGTTGATCAGGAATTAATGAAAAAATTCTTACCTTATTCCTCTTTCTTAAATATTGATGAAGTTGAAAACATCAATAAAGTTTGGTTAGACATTAGCAAGAAAATTGATGTTGATGCTACTGAATTGAAAACTAAAGTCACAGAAGTAGCAGCATTATATTCTATTGCAGAACATTTGAGAACATTATTAGTAGCAATTTCCGACGGAGCTTTACCAAGCAATGTGGGCGGTGGCTACAATTTAAGAATTATTTTTAGAAGAGCTTTAAGTTTAGCTGACAAACAAGGTTGGAAAATTCCTATTCACGACATTTGTGAAGAGCATGCAAAATACCTTAAACCTATTTTCCCAGAACTTTCAGAACATTTAGATAATGTACAAAAAATATTAGATATTGAAAAAGAAAAATATGAAGCTACTAAGATTAAATCAAGAAATATAGTTGAATCTTTGCTCAAGAAAAAACAAGAAATTAAAGAACAGAGATTAATAGAGCTCTATGACAGCCAAGGTATTGCTCCTGAACTTATCAAAGAAGAAGCTAAAAAATTAAAACAAGATGTTCAGATTCCAGATGATTTTTATGCAAAAGTAGCTGAAAGGCATGAGCAAAAAAAAGAAATTAAAGAAAAGGAAACTGATTTAGATTTAGATGATTTAACAGAAACTGAAAAACTTTATTTTGAAGATTACAAATTCTTAGAATTCAAAGCTACTGTGTTAAAAATTATTGACAAATATGTAATATTAGACAAAACTGCATTCTATCCCACTAGTGGGGGGCAGGCTCATGATATTGGAAAATTAGCAACAGACAAAGTAATAAATGTTTTCAAACAAGGAAGTTATGTCGTGCATGAAATGGAACATAAACCTTTATTTAAAGAAGGTATGGAAGTTGAAGGACAAATTGACAAGGAAAGAAGGCGTCAATTGTCTCAGCATCATACTGCTACACACATTATTAATGCTGCTGCTAAAAAAGTTTTAGGGAATCATATCAATCAAGCTGGTGCAAAAAAAGATGTTGACAAAGCACATTTGGATATTACGCATTATCAATCTTTAAGCGGGAAAGAAGAAAAAGAAATTGAAGATGAAGCTAACAAAATAGTTAATCAAAACATTGAAATTAAGTCTTTCTTTTTAACAAGAGATAAAGCTGAGAAAAAATATGGCATGGAGATTTATCAGGGTGGAGCAGTTCCTGGTAAAAAGATTAGAATTATAGAAGTTCTGGGAGTAGATGTTGAAGCTTGCGGTGGAACTCACTTAAAAAATACTAAAGAAACTGGAAAAATTAAGATTCTTAAAACTACAAAAATCCAAGATGGAATTGTAAGGATTACTTTTGTTGCAGGAAAAGTTTCCCATAAAGAATCTAACAAAGAAGAAGAAATCCTGAAAGAAGTTGCTGAAATTTTAGGAGTAAAACCTGAACAAGTTCCTATAAGGGCTGAAGAACTTTTCAAAAAATGGAAAGAAGTTAAAAAAACTATGAAAAAAGGTAAAAAGTTGGCAAAAGAATTGCTTGAATTAACAACAACTAAAGAAGAAAGAGCTACTGCTAAAGAACTCCTAAATAAAACTTCTCAAATTTTAAAAACACAAACTGAACATGTTGCAAAAACTGCAAAAAGATTTTTGAAAGAATTAGAAGAAATAAAGAAAAATCTTTAACTCCATTGTGGTGTATCTTCTCCACCTCTTAAATAAGAGTAAGCTTTCTTTGCTGCCATTGCACCTTCAGCAGCTGCACTAATTATTTGTCTAAACCCTTTTGCTCCTTTAGTTACATCACCCGCAGCATAAACTCCTTTAACATTTGTTTCTTGTTCGGTATTAACTACAATACTTTTAGACTCGTCAAATTTTAAATTTAATTTGGATGCAACTTCTATCGAAGGCACGCTTCCAATTTCAATAAACAAACCATTTAATTTTAATTCTTTACCTGTATCAAGCTTGACCTTTTCTAAAAATTTATTACCTAATGCTTCAGTTACATTTGTATTATATATTAATTCAATCTTAGAATTTTTTTCAATTTTATCAACCAAATAAGGTTTAGCTCTCAACTTATCTTTCCGATAGATTACATAAACTTTAGTCGCATATTCTGCCATCAATAAGGCTGTGGTTGCAGCTGCATCTGAACCGCCAACAACTCCAACAATTTTATTTTTGAAAAAAGGACCATCGCAAGTTGAACAGTAACTTATTCCTTTATTGTTAAATTCTTTTTCACCAGGAATACCTAACGTTTTTCTTTTTGTACCCATTGCCAACAATATAGTTCTTCCAAAATATTCTACAGTTGTAGTAACTTTAAACAAATCTCCTTCTTTTTCTACTCTTTTAACATCTTCTTCTTTTACAACCGCCCCATAAGATTCTGCATGTTCTTTAAAATTCTTTAATAATTCAATTCCAGAAATCTCTTTAAAACCTAAATAATTCTGAATCAAAGGAGTTCTAGAAAGTTGGCTTCCTATACTTTGACCAATAATTAGCGTTTTAAGATTATATCTTGTACTATAAACAGCGCAACCGTAACCTGCTGGACCTGCCCCAATAATTATGATATCATATGCCTCTTTTTTCATTTTATTTTTAACAAAGATACTTAATTCTTAAATTTTTCTATATTTGGGCATAAAATAGCTCTTTTTTAGCTAATCTTACTTAGATGTTATGACAAAAACATTTATAAAGAGGAGCCATCTTTTATCTAAAAAGTCTAAGGAGGCAAAATGGTACAAAGAATAGGCGGATTTAGAAGGAAAACTAGAAGCAAACTTAAAAAGCAATATGGGCAGAAAGGAAAAATTAGCATCACTAAATTCTTCCGAAAATTCAAAGATGGAGATAAAGTCATACTTAAACCTGAACCAGCAGTACAAACTGGCATGTCTTTTCCTAGATTTCAAGGGAAAAGCGGAGTTATATCAGGCAAACAAGGAGAATGTTACAAGGTTGTAATCAAAGACGGCAATTTGAAAAAGATAGTTGTTGTTCATCCAGTACACCTAAATAGGGAGGCATAATGGCAGAATTTAAGATTGAATCAGAAAAACCAATTACAATGTCTGAAGTAGCAGACAGGCTTTCAAAAGTTGAGAAAAGAGATAAAGAATTATCTTTTAGAGCAAATAAAACTAAAGAATATTTAGCTCATTTCGTAACTAAAGAAAAAGAAAGCAAGTTAAGAAAAAAGTTAGAAAACTTAAATCTTGCAAGACTAAAAGATAGACAAATAGTAAAAATTATAGACCTTAAACCAGAAGATATGGACAGTTTAAAAATAATCCTGAGTAATGAAGCTATTACATTGAAAGAAGAAGATTTGAAAAAAATATTAGACGCAATTAATGAATAAAAATGGAAATTAAAAAGGAAGAAAAGGCAATCATATTGGACTTTTTGCCAAATGGATATCCGTTTGACAACAGACCTATGTATAAAAAAACTCCTATAGCTCAAGCTCTAGGAATAAACCATTTCTCCTTACTAGAATTAATTCCTAGAAAAGAATATTCATTAAAAGCTCATGAAGAAGTTTATATTGGTGAAGGTAAAAGAGAAAATATCCATCATATTGTAGGAAAATTAGCTGTTGAAAAATTAACCCAAACTGCAAGAATGGAACTAGAATTTGTTATCAAAGAATTAGTTCAAAAAAACAAAGAAAAATTCGTAGATTTCTTTAATAATTCTGGATCAATAACAACGAGAATGCACCAGATTGAATTACTGCCAGGAATTGGTAAAAAACATATGTGGGAAATCATCGAACAAAGAAAAGAGCAACCTTTTAAAGACTTTGAAGATATAAAAAAGAGAGTAAAATTATTACCTGATCCTGAAAAAGCTATAATTAAGAGAATAATTCGTGAGATAAACAACGAAGATAAGTATAAACTTTTTGTTAAATAAGGATGCTCACAAAACACAAACTATTTAAATAAACCAAATTCAACATTTAAAAAAATGACTGAAGAAAAAAACCAAGAACAAAACATAAGACAAATGGTACGTCTTATTAGCGCTGATGTATTAGGAAATAAATCAATTTATTTAGCTTTACAAAAAGTTAGAGGTGTTGGATTTTCTTTGGCTGGTGCAATTTGTAATATTATGCAATTAGATAAGAATACAAAGATTGGTATATTAACAGAAGAACAAATAAAAAAATTAGAAGGAATTATTAAAAATCCATCAAAGCATGGAATTCCAGGTTGGTTATTAAATAGAAGAAAAGATTATGAAACCGGAGAAGATAAACATCTTATAACTGCTGACTTAAAATTAAAAGTTGAAGATGATGTTAAAAGATTAAAGAAAATTAAAGCTTATAGAGGTATGAGACATGCAGCTGGCTTACCTACAAGAGGTCAAAGAACTAAAGGTCATTTCAGAAAAGGTAAATCATTAGGTGTTTCAAGAAAAAAAGCAGGTAAAGCAGGTAAGTAAATATGGGCGATCCAAGAAAACAAAGGAAAAAGTACAACACGCCAGGACATCCTTGGCAAGCTGAACGTATTAATAGAGAGGCCCCTTTGTTAATAGAGTATGGCCTAAAAAATAAAAAAGAATTATGGAAAATGGGTTCTATCCTTCAAAGATTTAAATCACAAACAAAAGACCTTATTAAACAAACTGGTTCTCAAACTGAAAAAGAACAAAAACAACTATTAGACAAACTTATTAAAATGGGTTTAATTGAAGCAGGTACAAAACTTGAAAATATTCTTGACTTAAATGTTGAAGATTTAATGGCAAGAAGATTACAAACTTTAGTATTAAAGAAAGGCCTTGCAAAAACAATAAAACAAGCAAGACAATTCATTGTACACGGCCACATTTTAATTGGCGATAAAAAAATTACAGTTCCTTCTTACATTGTTCTTAATTCTGAAGAACATAATCTTAATTTTAGAGCAAATTCTAGTTTATCAGACGAAGAGCATCCTGAAAGAAAACAAAAGGAAGCTAAACCTGTCGAAGTTAAAAAAGTTGAAAATGAAGATGATAAAGAAAATATTGTTGAAGAGGAAAATAAAGAATGAAACCGCAAAAAAGAGAACAATTGAAATGGGGAATTGCACATATATATTCATCTTATAATAATACAATTATTCATATTACAGATATTACTGGTTCAGAAACAATTTCTAAATGCTCAGGTGGTATGGTTGTTAAAGCACACAGGATGGAATCAAGTCCAACTGCAGCAATGACAGCTGCAAAACAAGCTGCTGAAGGAGCTAAAGAAAAAGGTATAAACGCAATTCATGTTAAAGTTAGAGCGCCTGGCGGACATAATGGGCCTAGTAGTACAGGACCTGGAGCACAAGCCGCAATTAGGGCATTGTCAAGAGTAGGTTTAAGAATTGGAGATATAGAAGAAGTTACAACAGTACCTCATGACCATTGCAGAAAATCAGGCGGAAAACGTGGAAGGAGGGTTTGATGGAACTTAAAAAAATTAGTTATTCAAAGGATAAGGGAAAATATTTACTTAAAGGTACAAATACTGCTTACATTAATACAATCAGAAGAATGATAGCTAACAGATTGCCAGTCATGGCTATAGATAAAATAACATTCATAGAAAATGGTTCTGCATTATATGACGAATTTTTAGCTAACAGGATAGGGTTAATACCTTTAACTACTGATTTAGAAACATATGTTGAACCTGAAAATTGTAAATGCAAGGGAGAAGGCTGTGCAAGATGTCAATTAAAATTAAACTTAAATGTAACAGGACCTTGTACTGTTTATGCTGAAGATATAAAATCTACTGATCCAAAAGTTCAACCAGCATATCCTAAACTTCCAATTGTAAAATTACTTGAAGGTCAAAACTTAAAATTTGAAGCTATTGCCATATTAGGAAGAGGAAAAGATCATGCTAAGTTTTGTGCAGGCTATGCATATTATCAAGGATATCCTACTATAAAAATTAAAATAGGTAACCCTAAGGATTTAAAATTGGCTGTAGAGCAATGCCCAAAAAATATATTAAAAGTTGATGGCAACAAACTAAAAGTTACAGACGTAGAAAAATGTGATTTATGCAAAGCTTGTGGAGAAATTACGGATAGCATTTCAGTTGAAGGTAGCAAGAAAGATTTCATATTTACAATCGAAAGCTGGGGGCAACTTCCAGTTAAAGAGATATTTACCCAGGCATTAGTTGTTTTTGACGAAGAGCTTGATGCTTTAGATAAAGAAGTCAAAAAACTCAAGTAAACCCCTATACGAGGGGGTGGCAGAGCCTGGTCAAATGCGCTAGGTTGAGGGCCTAGTTCCTTAGTGGATGCGCGCGTTCGAATCGCGTCCCCCTCATTAAGAAAAAATGGTAAAAAGAACCGGACCAACAAATGTTCAACTTCAAAAGTTGATTGTAGAATTAAAAAAACTTTCAACTAAAGAGAAAGTTGCTATTTGGAAAAGAGTTGCTAATGAATTGAGCAAATCTACAAGAAGTAGAAGGTCACTTAACTTGTCTAAAGTTCAAAAAGTTGCTAAAGATAATGAAACTCTTTTAGTTCCTGGAAAAGTATTATCTTCTGGAGAACTTACTAAAAAAGTAACTTTGGCTGCATGGCAATTTTCAGAACAAGCTAAAGAAAAAATTAACAAAGTTGGAAAGGCAGTTTCAATTCAAGATCTTATGAAATCAAATCCAAAAGGAAAATCAGTGAGGATATTAGGATGATTATAGATGCAACAAACACAATAATGGGAAGAGTAGCAGCTACTGCTGCAAAAAAAGCTCTTGAAGGAGAAAAAGTAGACATAATCAATTCAGAGAAAGCAATCATCAGTGGTAAAAGATCAACAGTTGTTGCAAGATTTAGGCAACAAAGAAACAGAGGCGGTCCATATCATGGTCCTTACTTACCAAGAACACCGCACATGTTCTTAAAAAGAGTCATAAGAGGTATGCTTCCTTACAAAAAGGAAAGAGGAATGTCTGCATGGAAAAGAATTACGTGCCATTTAGGTGTTCCTGAAAAATTAAAAAATCAAAAAGCTGAAACTTTAAAAAATGCAGGTGTTGAAAAATTACAAACAGCAAAATATATTGACATTAAACAATTAACTAAAGAACTTGGAGTAAAAGAAAGATGAAAATAATACACACTTCCGGAACAAGGAAACAATCCAGAGCAAGAGCAACACTTAAGGTAGGCACAGGGATTATAAGAATTAACAAACAATTGTTAGAATCATTACAGCCTAAATTGGCAAGAATGAAAATAATGGAACCACTTTTACTTGCAGGTGACATAGTTAAGAAAATTAATATTGACATAACCACTTTAGGCGGTGGATGGAGTAGTCAGGCTGACGCAGTAAGATTAGCTTTAGCCCGTGGTTTAGTAGAATTTTCAGGAAATAAAAATTTGAAGAAAGAATTTTTAGAGTATGACAGGCATTTATTAGTAGCTGATGTTAGAAGAAACGAACCACACAAACCTAATGATTCAAAGCCACGCGCAGCCCGGCAAAAAAGCTA
>Ga0180009_10003081_pt1 | contig 19216 bp, 19 predicted proteins | sample OS_PC_MetaG_FD_123537 | JGI IMG/M metagenome (GOLD analysis project Ga0180009, IMG submission 123537) | Groundwater microbial communities from the Aspo Hard Rock Laboratory (HRL) deep subsurface site, Sweden - OS_PC_MetaG | ecosystem: Environmental > Aquatic > Deep subsurface > Groundwater...
CAAAAGGAGTTTTTCCTTTGAAGATATTATTGCAAATACTTCTGGCGCAATTGGTTTTTTGATAATGACAAGGTTCCTGACAGGCTCCTTTTCGAATTAATCCTATGTTTCAATTTATTTTTACGTGTCACAGAGTATCTTCAATACCTGTCCGCTTGACATCTTCTCCAAAGCCTTTTTTGTCAGTACTAACGGACAAGGACATAACCTTACGATGCACATCATGGAATAATGTTGAATTGTAGCCTGCTTAAGGCTTAAAATTCCCTATGGGCAATTTCAGAATCTCCACAGTCTTCACGCCAAAAGGCGACCAGCCTATGGCAATAAAAGAACTAACTGATGGAATAGAAAAAAAGCTGCGGCATCAGGTTCTCCTCGGAGTAACAGGCTCGGGCAAGACATTTACAATAGCTAACGTCATTGCAAACGTGAACAAGCCCGCTCTTGTCATAGCGCACAACAAGACACTCGCAGCGCAACTGTATGGCGAGTTCAAGGAGTTATTTCCGGAAAATGCAGTAGAGTTTTTTGTGAGCTACTATGACTACTACCAGCCCGAGGCTTATATCCCAACCACTGACACATATATAGAAAAGGATGCCTTAATAAACGATGACATAGACAGACTGCGGCATTCAGCTACAAGGGCTGTGCTTGAAAGAAGAGACACAATCGTTGTTGCATCAGTCTCTTGCATATACGGCATAGGTTCACCGGAGGATTACATGAATATGCATCTTCTAATAGAGGAGGGGATGCATACGGATAGAGATGAGATATTGAAAAGGCTTGTTGAGATGCAGTATGCGCGCTCTGACACGGACTTCAGGAGAGGGACATTCAGGGTAAGGGGGGACATTGTGGAAGTCTATCCATCCTTTTCTCTTGATAAAGGAATAAGGATTGAGTTCTTTGGCAGTGATATTGATGCAATCAATGAATTTGACCATCTGACAGGCGAAAGGACACGCAGGATTGAGAAAATTGCACTATTTCCGAACAGCCACTGGATAACGCCAAGGGAAAAGCTTGAGCCTGCATTAAAGAGGATAGAGACTGAGATGAACGAAAAGATTGAGTCCTTCCTGAAAGAAAAAAAGATATTTGAGGCGCGCAGGATTGAGCAGAGAACAAGGTTTGACCTTGAGATGCTCAGGGAATTCGGATACTGCCACGGCATTGAAAACTATTCAAGGCATCTGAGCGGAAGGGCAGCTGGAGAGCCTTCTTACACGCTTATTGATTATTTTCCCGAAGACTTTTTGATTGTGATAGACGAGTCCCATGCAACTGTCCCTCAGATAGGAGGCATGTATGCAGGTGACCGCTCAAGAAAACAGACGCTCGTTGATTACGGCTTTAGACTGCCTTCAGCGCTTGACAACAGACCCCTGACATTCATGGAATTTGAGCATAGGGTAAAACAGGCAATCTATGTCTCTGCCACGCCGGCTCAATATGAGATAGAAAAATCAGAAGGAAAGGTTATAGAACAGATTATAAGGCCGACAGGGCTTGTTGACCCGAAACTGACAGTCAAACCTGTATCATCTCAGGTAGACGACTTGTTAGAGGAAATAAGGAAAAGAGCAATAGATAATGAACGCATACTTGTCACAACGCTTACCAAGAAGATGGCAGAGGACTTAACCGACTACTATGCCAATCTGGGGATAAGGGTAAGATACCTGCATTCTGACATAGATACACTTGAGCGGGTTGAGATAATAAGGGACCTGAGGCTCGGGGAATTTGACGTGCTGATAGGCGTAAACCTTCTAAGAGAGGGACTTGACCTTCCCGAGGTGTCGCTGGTTGCGATATTGGATGCTGACAAAGAAGGCTTTCTCCGTTCAGAGCGCTCTTTGATACAGACAGTAGGCCGTGCAGCACGGAATATAAATGGAGAGGCAATCCTGTATGCAGACAAAATCACTGGCTCTATAAAAAGGACTCTGGATGAGACAAACAGGAGGAGGAATATACAGGAAAGGTACAACAGGGACATGAATATTACCCCTGAGACTGTTAAAAGTAACATAAAAGATATATTAAGCTCCATCTATGAATCTGATTACTGGACAGTGTCGGTTGCAGCAGAGGAAAAGGCAGAATACGGTTATGACGATGAAGCGCTTAAACGGCTTGAGGCGGAGATGAAAGAGGCTGCCAAGAAACTTGAATTTGAACGTGCTGCAAAGATAAGAGACAGGATTAAGGAGATAAAAAATAAGATGATAGAGATAGGAATAAAATAAAATCCTCACCGGAAGACTTGAACTATGCGATAATCTTCATACTTTCAATCCTCGCGATTCTCGCTGATATCGTGCTAAGTATGATGAAGTGAATGTGTTAACAGCGCTTGCCGATATTTTCTGTGGATTATGTAAAATCGAATGCTTTCTGCTACAATTTTGCTACAGTAAAACCCTATTCCCCTTCCTCTAAGATTCTCCTGATGAGGGGTTTTATTTTTGGAATGACATCCTTTATCGTGTCCCAGACAAGTTCATATTTTACCCCGAAATAAAAGTGAATCAGTCTATCTCTCATCCCGGCCATCTCCTTCCATGGGACTTCCGTGTGCTTATTTTTAATTTCTTCCGAAACTTTTTTTGCTGCTTCACCGATAATTTCAAATTTTCTTATCACAGCACTTGATGTTTTATCATCCCTTTTAAACTCATCGAACTCCACGCCTTCGACAAATTTTTCAATTGCATCCATAGCATCTAAGATATCTCTGAGATAAAGGGTATAATCCCTCATAGGCAGACAGTCTCCTTAAGAATTATTTCTTTTAATTCCACTCTAATAGCACTTTCAGGGATAATATCAACAGTGCAATACAATTTCTCCTCAAGGAATATTGAAAGACCTGTCAAATCTAAGAGATTAGCCCCTTCGTCAAACTCCACAAGTATATCTATATCGCTTCCTGCACCTTCCTCGCCTCTTACATGAGAGCCAAAAACTCCCTTTATCTCAGCTTTATACCGCTGCCTTACTTCTGCCTTAAGATTTCTCAGGATATGAAGAATCTCAGACAAGGGCATTATCTTAGTCTTTTCCATTCTTAGCTCCTCCAATAGAATTATACTTGAAAGCGAGGCTTTCTTTAAAGGGGGTAATATTCAGATTTTGCTCACCCTTCTGACGGTCGGAAGGCATAGGGCAGTGGATAGATACAAAAAATATTAATACCGTGCTTTTTGAAGGCGATATTTTCGGCTGCAGTTTTGCTGCAGTCTATCTTGCCTGCAAAGCAAGGTCTTCAAGCGTTACTGTTTTGAATACATCTTTGCTACCGAATCTCTTTATTGTATCAAGTATCTCAATGCCTGCTATTCTGCCTTCAGCATCGTAATCAACGGCAATACCCTCGGCAACGTGCTTTGTTGTGACTGTTGTCTCTATGAAACGGATATATAAGGCATCCACTTCTGAATCATAGGTTATCTTCATTTTCCCCTCCTAAAAGAAATAGGTGTAGACTGTTACTACGACTATCTCTTTGTCTTCTTCTATAAAAATAGCTCTTACCTGCTTAGTCCTATAATACCTCTTATTCCATTCATTTTCAAAGGTAAAATCCTTTCTGCATTCAAGCCGGCCTAATTCAGCAGGTTGCCATTGAGATGTTTTTATGGCCTCAAAGATTTCTTCCTCGGTAGTCCCTCTGAAAATAAACTGCTCTTTAGCGTGTTCAGATAATCTAATCGGCTTCACTTTTTGTCCTCTGTGGTATTTATCATATAAGCCTTTTGCTCAAAGTTTACCTGATTGCCTTCTATAATCTCAATCGCCTATTAAAATCGGATGCTTTCTGCTACAATTTTACTACAACCGTAAGAACATAAAATACCTAATTATTTACTACGGTATTGACAAACCTCTACGGTTGTGTTATTAAACGTATAAGCATGTTGTATTTTTTGTACCTTTTTGGAACAAGTATGTCGAAAAAGTCAATATATAAATATTTCATAAAAAGAGGGAACATCATTTGCCTACTTATGATTTTAATGACTTTAAAAGAGCATGCGGTAAGAAAAGCAATGTTTTTGTCTGGAAACATGCAAAAGAGAATGCGGCTGAGTTTTTTAATTTGAAAACAGAAGACAGGTTGCTTGATTTCATTCATAATGACGGCTTGGAGAATCTTATGTTTCAGGATACAGAAACTTTAAAATTAGAAATACCCGATAAGGGCAGTATTATCGATGCATATGAATTTAGAACAGGTAATTTGCTGGGTTATATTGGATTTTACCGTAGCAAGATAACAGGGAATTGGATCATTGAATCGTTTAAGCTGAGTAGAAAAATGATTTTTACAATTGCTGATACTTTTAATAGTGCTTTAAAATTAAAAAATGCAGGAGACAAAAATGGATAAAAATAAAATAATATGTCCAGCATGTGGTTCTACTTCGTTTGAAGTAGCAAAGACAAAAAAAGTAATTTCTGAACCATATAGCAACCCAGTAGAGGTCTTCATCGATGAATATAATTGTCTAGTCTGTGGTATGCAGGGCGATTTCACGAAGAGCAACGATGAAATTATAGATAGGGCGATTGAACAGGCCAAACATAATAGCGTTTTCTCTATTATAGAATACTTTAATAGAAATGATATAAGTATGTCTGCTTTTGAGAGAGCGCTTGATTTACCCCAAAGGACTTTGACTAAATGGAAAAACGGGTTGTCTAATCCATCTGCTACAGGTTTTGCTTTAATGAATATTGTTAGAACATATCCATGGATTTTAGAGGTAGCGCAGAGTAAATACGATCCAGTAATTGCAAAAAAAGTTTACATAAGCAGTGCGCTTAATGATTTTTTAAGTTGGGTGCCGATAGATCTCAAAAGTGCTTTTAGAGGGGCAGGGGTAGTAACAACACAAGAATCGCATATTTTTTACGCGCATTTTGATAAGAATGCCGAAAATGATTTTGTTCCATTAAGTACAGAAATTCAAGTAGAAACAGGCAAAGATAAATATTCAATCAAAAACATTTCTTTTGCAGAGGTGGAATAGTGAATATACTAGATTTTATTGTGTGTGATGATATCAGATATGAAGTTTCCAATAAAATTACCATAATAGGAGCCTACGCTGATCAATTAGTCTTTTATGTGCAAGATGTTACAGTGGATCAATGGCCGAAACAATTAAAGCTTGGCTTTTTTATTAGGATAAAGCTTCACGAGGAAGATCCAATACCTGATGAATTCCATGTCGAGTTTGTCCAAGATGGAAAAATATTTACAAATGTACGGGGTAATTTTTCTGCTCCCTCAAAAATAACATTATTTACCCTTGCGCTAGTAAGCGATCATTTTAAGATACCCGGGAAAGGTCAAATCAACTTTAATATAAAAATTTTTAAGAATAAAAAAATAATTTTTGAAGGATCACCGGATTATAGGATAGAGATTAAGACGTCGCAAGATATTAATCAAATGTCCTTTCCTAATATTCAAAACTAATTTAATGTGCATATATAGCATGCGACGTCAGAGAAAGGAATTAATATGTCTACAAAACCTGTTGTAATCAAGTTCTTTGCACCAGTTGTTGATGTCACAATAAATGCCTTAATGAATGCCATTGATCAGAAAATGAAGCAAGGCACAACAAATTTTATTATCCTTATTTCATCCCCTGGAGGTTCGGTTTTTCATGGGCTAAGCGCATACAATTATTTGAAAGGATTACCTGCTACAATAACTACACATAATTTTGGGTCTGTAGATTCAATCGGTGTTGTTCTATATTGCGGTGGTTCAAAAAGACTATCAGTACCGCAAGCAAGGTTTTTGCTTCATGGTGTAAGCATGACTTTTGAGCAAGGCATGAGCTTAGAGGAAAAACAATTGGAAGAAAAATTGAAAGGATTAAGAATTGATATTGAAAATATTGCAAAGGTAATTGCTGATAGTACTGGCAAAAGCGTAAAAGACGTGACAGATTCTATGCTTGAAAGAACGACTTTAAATCCAGAGGAAGCAAAAAATTGGGGTCTTGTGCAAGAAATAAAGTCTGAGCTTTTTGAAGAGGGAAGCGAAGTTATTTCCATACAATTTCAGCAACAAAAGTAAAGCTAAAAATAAATAATGGAAAATTCATTTGTCGTAATTTGTAGAATTCATGACAGGAAGCAAAGAGCTAAATCATAGTCCCTTTTTAACATCCCTGTACAGTTCGATTTGGCCTTTCAGAGATATTTTGAGATAAACCTGTTCAGTCCGTCAGTGTAAATACTCCCTGAGGTCAGAAAGCCTTCATTGTGCCCGCCTGTTATCTGAAGAAATTCCTTCGGCTCTTTTGCCTTTTCAAAAAGAGCAACTCCGTGCTCATAAGGAATCATCTCGTCCTGAGGGCTGTGGATAAAAAGTTTCGGGATGTTAATCATGCTTACCTTATCAATAGTTGAATATTGGAAGCGGCTGATTAATCTTACAGGAAGGTATGGAAAAAACTTTGCTCCGAGAGCAGGAATAGACTTAAACCCTGATTCAATGATGATGCCTGCTGCTTTGCGCCTGAGCGCAAGGTCTGCCGCAACAGCGCTTCCCAAAGAGCGTCCAAACAATATAATCTTTTCAGTGCGCACTCCTTTCACGCTAACAAGATATTCCCACGCTGATTCTGCATCAAGATATGTCCCCTCTTCTGTCGGTGAGCCTTCACTTCTTCCGTAGCCCCTGTAATCAAATATGAGAACGCTGAGTCCTAAATCATGGAATATGCGGATAGAATCCAGACGGTGTGAAATATTGCCTGCATTCCCGTGGCAGAAAAGCACAACCCCGCGCGCATCCTTTACAGGCACATACCATGCCGAGAGACTAACGCTGTCCTTTGTCCTCAGAGTAATCTCTTCATATTTCAAACCTATGTCTGCGGGTGTTCCCTCTATTTCCTTTGTGGGATAATAAACCATACTGCCCTGTCTGATATAAACAAAACTGACAAGGAGCAGATAACCCAGAGCCAGCCCGATAAAGATTGTGTAAATCATTCTTCTTGTCTTTATTTCCATAATTCAATAACTGACATCTACTGCACCACTTCTACGGAATATTATATAATACTAACAGCCGAAGTGGCGAAACTGGCAGACGCGCTAGGTTCAGGGTCTAGTGGTCGAAAGGCTGTGCGGGTTCAAATCCCGCCTTCGGCACCATTCATTCTACGCTTCTCACAAGCAAAACAGGATATAGTATTTGAGCGGTTTTATTTTGCCGATAGTTCCTGATTTGTCACTTCTGTCATTCCCGCCACGTCGGGAATCTTTCAGAAGGATTCCGGACAAGCCGGAATGACAAATAGGTAATTAATGAGCGAAGATATTATATCCTGCTTTGCTTGAATACACAGGATTTTTCTTCTGCTATACTTTACTCATGAAGAATCAGGAAATAGCCCGGATATTCAATGAGATTGCTGACCTGCTTGAGATAAAAGGCGAAAACCCGTTTCGCATCAGGGCATACCGAAGGGCTGCGCAGAACCTTGAGGGACATGCAAAAAACATTGCAGACCTGAGCAGAGAAGAACTCCTTGAAATACCCGGCATAGGAAAAGACCTCGCTGACAAGATTGAGGAATACTTAAAAACGGGAAAAGTCACAAGTTATGAAGACCTGAAAAAAGAGGTTCCCGAAGGTCTTGCTGAGCTCCTTTCTGTGCCAAGCCTTGGGCCAAAAACAGCAAAGCTCCTTCACGAAAGACTGAAAATAAAAAACATTGACGAGCTTGAAAAGTTCGCCGGAGACCATAAGCTTGCCGGACTGCCGGGGATAAAGGAAAAGACAGAGGAAAATATAATCAGAGGGATTGAGATGCTCAGGCGCGGCAAAGAAAGACAGCCGTTGGGCAGGGTGTTGCCAATTGCCTCTGATATTGTGGAATACCTTAAGAAAAATGCGCCTGTTAAAAAAATAAGCGTTGCAGGAAGCCTGCGAAGGATGAAAGACACTGTAAGGGACATTGATATTCTGATAACCTCATCCAATCCGCATGATGTCATGAAAACATTTGTACACCTTCCTGATGTAAAAGAAGTGCTGATGCAGGGGCCGACAAAGTCAAGCATTATAACGAGGGAGGGAATTCAGGTTGACCTGCGGGTAGTTGAAGAAGAATCTTTCGGAGCAGCGCTCGCCTATTTTACTGGCAGCAAAGAGCACAATATTCGTTTAAGAGCGATGGCAGTTAAGAAAGGGCTTAAGATAAACGAATACGGCATATTCAGGGAAAAGGACAACAAAAAACTTGGAGGCAAAAACGAGGAAGACATTTATAACATACTCGGGCTTCAATACGTCCCGCCTGAAATGAGGGAAGACACGGGAGAGATTGAGGCTGCCCTGAATAATGCCCTTCCTAAACTAATTGAGCTTGCAGACATAAAAGGAGATCTTCATGTCCACACAAATCAGAGCGACGGCAGCCATACTGTTGAAGAACTTATCAGTGCGGCAAAAGAAAAGGGATATGAGTATATAGCGATTACAGACCATTCAAAAGGGCTCGGCATTGCAAGGGGGCTGAATGAGGAAAGGCTGATGGAAGAGAAAAAAACAATAGACGCTGTCAATAAAAAACTCAAGGGCTTTAAAATCCTGATGGGGATTGAGGTTGATATAAGAAGCGACTGCAGGATGGATTTTTCTGATGAAGTCCTTGCAAAGATGGATATTGTCGTTGCATCAATACATTCCGGGTTCAGACAGAGCAAAGAGCAGATGACAAAAAGGCTTGTCTCGGCAATGAAGAATCCTTATGTATCTGTGATTGCGCATCCAACAGGTCGGCTTATTGGAGAGAGAGACCCTTATGAGGTAGATATGGACTATATTCTTAAAATTGCAAAGGAGACTGGAACCGCTCTTGAGATAAATGCATACCCGCTGAGACTTGACCTCAATGATATCCACGCAAAGAAGGCGAAGGAACTTGGGATTAAGTTTGTCATAAGCACAGATGCACACCTCACAAGCCAGTTTGACTACATGCACTACGGCGTATCAATAGCACGAAGGGGATGGATTGAGAAAAAAGATGTGCTGAATACAATGAGCTATAATTCTCTTGCAAAGGCATTGCGTGGCAAAAGACTGAAAAAGAATATGCTATATTAACATGATGAAAAAATTTGTATTGCTGATAATTTTAATTCTCCTTCTCCCCCTATCCCTCAGCGCGGGGGTAAATGAGTACAAACTTGACAACGGGCTAAAGGTTCTTGTCATTGAAGACCATAAGGCACCGCTGACAACTTTTCAGATATGGTATCGGGTCGGCTCAAGGGATGAGCCTGCGGGAAAAAGCGGCATAAGCCATCTGCTTGAGCATATGATGTTCAAAGGCACTCCGAAATACAGCTCTAAGGCATTTTCAAAGATGGTGAAGAGAAAAGGCGGAGTTGACAACGCATTCACAACCAAGGATTACACGATGTACTATCAGACGCTTGCATCAGACAGGATAGACATATCAATAGAGCTTGAGGCTGACAGGATGCAAAACCTTATCCTTGATCCAAAGGAAGTTATTGCAGAGAGGAATGTCGTAATGGAAGAGCGGAGGATGCGGTATGACGATGATCCCCAGAACTCATTATATGAAGAGGTTATTGCCGCAGCATTCAAGTCTCATTCATATCACTGGCCTGTGATAGGCTGGATGTCCGACATTTCTTCAATAGAAAGAAGCGACCTTCTCAGCCATTACAGGGCATACTATTCGCCTGATAACGCAGTAATTGCTGTCTCAGGAGATGTTCAGGCAGATGAAATTATCAAAAAGATAAAGGCATCTTTCGGGAGCATTCCTCCTGCATCCAGCAGAACAGTTGTCACCTCAAAAGAAACTGAACAAAAAGGCGAGCGGAGAATAAGTCTGAAGAGAGAGGCAGAACTCCCCTATATAATTACCGTATATCACACACCGAGCTTTCCGCATCCTGACAGTTATGCCCTTGAGGTTCTTGGAATGATTTTATCAGGCGGAAAAAGTTCAAGGCTTTACAGGTCAATAGTCTATGAAAAGAAGCTCGCTATCGGCGCCTCCGCTGACTATAGCGGTTTCAATAAAGACCCTTATCTCTTTTTATTTGATGCAACAGCGGCGCCCGGCAAGGACATAAAGGATGTTGAAAATGCGCTGTACGCAGAGATAGAAAAGATAAAGAAGGAACTGCCATCAGAACGTGAAGTGCAGAAGGCAAAGAACCAGATTGAGGCATCATTTGTTATGGGACAGGACTCAATATATTATCAGGCACAGATAGCTGGGATGTTTGAAATGCTCGGCAGCTGGAACCTGAAGGAGCAGTATCTTGAAAACATAAGGAAGACAACGCCGGAGGACGTAAGCAGGGTTGCAAAGAAATACCTTCATGAAGACAACAGGACAGTGGGAATTCTAATCCCAATTAAGAAGTAAGGAGTTGAAAGTGAATAAAAGCAGGATGCAGGATACAAGATACAGGATACAGGATGATAAAAATCACATCATGCATCGTGCATCATGCATCTTGAGGCTTTTTCTCTTGCTGTTCACTGTTCACTGTTCACTGCTCACTGACGTTTTTGCTTTTGATGCAAATAAAAAGATTCTTCCTAACGGGCTTACAGTTTTGCACTCTGAAAAACACAATCTGCCTATTGTCATGATTACCATGATAGTAAAAGCCGGGCTACTTGACGAGCCAAAAGAAAAGGCAGGGCTTGCTCATCTCACGGCAGAACTTCTTGATGAAGGGACCAAAAGCAGGAAATCATCAGAGATAAGCGAAGAGATTGAATTCATAGGCGCAGGGCTCGGCGCATCGGCAGGGGGCGATTACACAACAATAACGCTTTCCGTGCTTAAAAAAGACATAGAAAATGGCTTTGAAATTTTCTCGGATATACTTCTGAACCCTGTATTCCCGCAGGAAGAACTTGAAAGGAAAAGAGAACTGATAAAAGGCTCTCTGAAACAGATGGAAGAAGACCCTTCTTTTCTTGCAGAGCGTTCATTTAAGAAAGAGGTCTTCGGAGAACATCCTTACAGCAGGCTCGTGGAAGGCTCTACAGAAACCCTTTCAGGAATAACGCGGAAAGACCTTTTGAGGTTTCATTCAAAATACTTCATCCCCAACAATGCGATACTTTCAGTTGTCGGAGACCTGACGCCTGCTGAATTAAATTCTCTTATTAAAAAATATCTTGATTCATGGAAAATAGCTGAACTGCCTGAGAGGAAAATCCATCCCATGAACGAGGAGAAAACAAAAAAGGCCGTGAAGATAGACAGAGACGTTACACAGGCGACTATAATCATCGGGCATCTCGGAATAAGCAGGGACAACCCTAATTACTATGCTGTCTCTGTTATGAACTACATACTCGGCAGCGGTGGTTTTTCATCAAGGCTTATGCAAAAGATAAGAGATGAGATGGGGCTTGCTTATGATGTCAGAAGTTTTTTTACCACAAGCAGGGAAAAGGGTTTATTCCAGGCGGAAGTACAGACAAAAAATGAATCGGCAAATACAGCGACAGAAGAGATAGTGAAACAGATAGAAAAAATCAGAGAAGAGAAAGTCTCTGACGAGGAACTTTCAGGAGCGAAAGACTATCTTACAGGGAGCTTTCCAATGAGACTTGACACCAGCAGGAAGATTGCAGATTTCCTCGCAACTGTTGAGTTTTATAATCTCGGACTTGATTATGCAGAAAAATACGTTTCTTTCATAAATGCAGTAACTAAAGAAGATGTGCAGCGTGTTGCCGGAAAATATCTTGATGCGGAGAACTTTGTGCTTATTGTTGTGGCCAACCAGAAAAAGGCTGAACTGAAATATTAAACTGATGCGATACCGTTCCCCCTTTCAAGAGGCTGCAACTGTCTTTCGGCAAGCTTAAACTACCTTCATAAGAGTTGCAGATGTTCGTGCGATATATAAAGCTCTTATAAGTTCTCATGCAGGGGCTATCCGCTCCACTTCGTGAAGACTTCAGCCCCTATTCTGACAGACCCGTGAATCTTGCCTTAATTCAGCCGCAGCCTCCTTACACATACCTGCCACAGAAATGATTGAGGGGTATTCCTCTTGTCAATCCATTCCCCGTAAAGTTATAATGCCCAATAAAGAAAAAGCAAAATTTAAAATTAAAAATTCAAAATAATGGATTCGATATTTTTTAATTTTGCTTTTTAAATTTTGAATTGTAATTATGGCGTTTAAAGATATTATAGGACAGAAAAAAGCAATTAATATCCTGCTTGGCACAATGGTCAGGAACAGGATTCCCTCGGCATATCTCTTTGCCGGTGAATCAGGAATAGGCAAAAAGCTCACTGCGATTAATCTTGCAAAGACTTTGAACTGCCAAAACAGCCGTGAAGCGTTAAGCGTAATGCGTGATGGGATAAAAGATAAAAACTCATTACGCATTACGGATCACGCATCACGAATTGACTGCTGTGATGAGTGCTCTTCTTGCAAGAAAATAGACTCGCGGACACACCCTGACTTTCTCATGGCAGCGCCTGAAAAGGGAGAGATACGGGTTGATGAGATAAGGATGATTGAAGAGGTTCTCTCGCTTGCGCCTTACGAGGGGAAAAGAAAAGTCGTGATTGTTGATGACGCAGAGACAATGAATCCGTCTGCCGCAAATGCATTTCTTAAAACACTTGAGGAACCTCCTCCTCAGAGCATCATAATTCTTATCTCAGCAAGCCCTGACAGACTGCCTGAAACAATAAGGTCAAGATGCTCCAGGATAAATTTTTCACCTCTGGCTCCTGAGCAATGTAAAGAGGTCATAAGGGCAATTGACAATCAGGATGCGGAGATTACCGATTCCCAACTGCCAACTCTTTCAAGGCTTTCCATGGGAAGGCCCGGACTTGCAATCTCAAGCGACCTCATAGAAGAGAGGGACTGGTTTTTCAATCTTTTCGGGGAAATGTCAGGAGGCAGAAATAAAGAGACATGGGCAGACAAGGAAGAGATGGAATTATGGTTTAATAAGGCATTCATGCTCTTAAGGGATATTGCTGTATTAAAGATAACAGGGAAAAGCGACATGCTGATAAATACAGACCTTAAAGATAGATTCGCTGAGATGAGCAAAGCGATAGAGATGAAAGATATAATAGACATTTACGGCAGACTATCATTTTTGAAGGGTTATCTTGGCTTTAACCTGAACAAATCAATTACATGGAATTATGTAACAATTATAATAAAGGGATTAGGCGTTAGGGTTTAGGTGTTGGTTTTTTGCTGATACCTGACGCCTGATACCTGTTACCTAATTTATGAGGGAATAGATGCCTGACGTTATCGGAATAAGATTTAAGGACTGCGGAAAGATTTACGACTTTGAGGTCAATGGTTCAGGCGCGGAATTTAAAAAAGGAGACTGCGTAGTAGTTGAGTCTGACCTTGGTTTGAGCATAGGGAGCGTAATTATAGGGAGGCGCACAGTTGAAACATCTGCCAGAGAACTGAGAAAAGTGCTGCGAAAAGCAACAGCGGAAGACTTTAAGCAAAAACAGGACAACGAGGCTTTTGAGAAAGAGGCGAAGGATTATTGCATTGAGAGGATTATGGCGAGGGGACTTCCGATGAAGCTTGTGTTTACGGAATCTACTCTGGACAAAAAACGAATAGTTTTTTATTTCACTGCGGACGGAAGAATAGATTTCAGGGAGCTTGTAAAAGACCTCGCTGCAAAGTTCAAGACGCGCATAGAAATGAGACAGATAGGGGTTAGGGATGAGGCAAAGATAGTCGGAGGTTTTGGAATGTGCGGCAGAGAACTATGCTGCAGGACATTCCTTACGTCATTTGAGCCAATATCCATCAAAATGGCAAAACAACAGGAACTCGTACTCAACATGAGCAAGCTGTCAGGAATCTGCGGCAGGCTTATGTGCTGCCTTAGCTATGAGATTTCTGATGAATCAGCCGAGATTCAACCCAAGGATGGGATAAGGGTCATGGAAGAGAACACGCCTCTTGAGGATGAAAGAGCAGATGTGTCTCAACCGGAAACCGTGATGGAAACTGTTTCGAGACATATAGAAACACCAGCCCCTGCTCCCCAGAGCGCTGCGCCTGCTTTTACTGATAAACCTCAAACAGAAACTGCCAAAGAAAATGCAACAGGACAAAGACAAGAGGCTGGGCAGGGACACAGAAAACGCAAAAAATGGCGCCGGAGGAAATTTCATAAAAAATGATAAAGCCGCTCAAACACCATAGCATAGCTGTCTATAAGAACCCTTAAATGAAACAGAGATTCTACGTTACAACACCAATCTACTATGTCAATGATATACCGCACATAGGCCACGCATATACAACCATTGCAGCGGATATTCTTGCGCGATTCAACAGACTGCAAGGAAAAGAAGTTTTCTTTCTTACAGGCACTGACGAGCATGGGCAGAAGGTTGAAAAGGCAGCAACGGAAAAGAAACGCACCCCGAAGGAACATGCAGACATCATGGTGGACAATTTCAGGGATCTCTGGAAAAGGCTGAACATATCCAATGACGCATTTATCCGGACAACCGATGCCGCACACATCAAGACTGTGCAGGGACTTCTCCAGATGCTCTGGGACAGGGGGGAGATTGAAAAAAGGGAATACGCCGGGTGGTACTGTACCCCGGATGAGAGGTTCTGGACCGAAAAGGATCTGGTGGAAGGCAACTGTCCTGACTGCGGCCGGCCCGTTGACCAGATTCATGAAGAGAACTATTTTTTCCTTATGTCAAAGTATCAGAGTGATTTGATTAAATACATAGATGACAATCCGAATTACATACTTCCTGAAACAAGAAAGAACGAAGTCCTCGGATTTTTGAGAAATAATGTCCTCGGAGACCTCTGCATCTCAAGACCAAAGAGCAGACTTTCATGGGGAATCCCATTGCCGTTCGATGAAAACTTTGTCACATACGTCTGGTTTGACGCTCTCATAAATTATTATTCAGCAACAAAATATCTTTCGCCATCAGTTCACGGTTCACGGTTCACGGTTCACGGTAATGACTGGTGGCCTGCAACCCATCACATAATCGGCAAGGACATCCTCACAACTCATGCTGTATATTGGTCAACAATGCTCATGGCATTAAACCTTCCTCTTCCAAAAAACATCTTTGCACACGGGTGGTGGACAGTCAACGGGAAGAAGATGTCAAAGTCCCTCGGAAACATGGTCGACCCCAATGCCATGGTCGAAAAATACGGTATGGATGCCCTGCGGTATTTCCTGTTCCGCGAGGTGCCTTTCGGACTTGACGGAGATTTTTCAGAACAGGCGCTCATTAACAGGATAAACACAGACCTCGCAAATGACCTCGGCAACCTTGTAAGTAGATTCATTGCAATGGCTGAGAAATATTTTGGGGGAGAAATTGATATTGGGCGCATAGATGCAGGCGCATCAAGTGAGCTTGAAGAGCAGTGCGCTTATGCGCATATGAATATACACAGAAAAGAATACTGGGCTCATCTGCACTTCAGTCTGATGTTTGAAAATATCTGGGATATAATCGGAGAGACGAATAATTATATAGCAAGGAAAGAGCCGTGGAAACTCGCAAAGGAGAATACGAATCAATTGAAGATTGTTATGTTCAATATCTGGAATGCCTTGCGAATCACAGCGCTCTCTCTTTATCCTTTTATGCCCGATACTGCCGAGAAGATATGGAATCAGCTTGGCTTGAAATCTTTGGTTGATGAGGCAAAAGGGTGCAGCCCTGAAATTTTTGAATGGGACTGGAAACCGTCTTATGAAATAAAAGTCTCTAAAGCAGAACACCTTTTCCCGAGGATTGAGACAAAGGATAAGAATAAAGACAGAAAAAATGATTAACAATACAGGGATAATATTTTCGCTCATTCTCGGGCTTTCGCCCTCCGAGGTTTTTGCCTCTTTATACCAGATTATCTTAAAAGAATATCGGCAAAAAATCCGCTCAAACACTATCCCTGCATTGTTTTAAGGAGAAATTTTGCAAACTGCTGACTATATTATTCAGGCTGATTATATCATCACAATGGACAATGACTTGACTGTCCTGAAGAACGGCGCTCTTGCTATTGTGGGAGGAAAGATCTCGGATATCGGTGATTATAATGCCGTCTCAAAAAAATATTCCTCAAAAAATATAATCAATGGCAAAAACACAGCAGTACTGCCCGGACTTATTAATACACACACCCATGCGGCAATGGTCTATTTCAGGGGTATGGCTGACGACCTGCCATTAAAGGAATGGCTTGAGGAACATATCTGGCCTGCTGAGAATAAGTGGCTCAGCCCTGACTTTGTATCCGATGCAACCGGGCTTGCGTGTCTTGAGATGCTTAAGGCTGGGATTACAACATACAATGACATGTATTTCTTTGAGGATGCCTCAAGCATAGCTGCGAAAAAAATCGGTATGAGGGCTGTTCTCGGTGCGGCGATAGTTGACTTCCCCACAATTACAGGCAACTCGGCAGATGAGTATTTAAGCAAGGCAGAAAGATTTATAAATGAATGGAAAGGCGATGATTTAATTGTGCCGTGCATTGCGCCGCATTCAGCTTATGCATGCAGCCCTGAGACTCTCAAAAAAGTAAAAGAACTTGCTGATAAATACAATGTCATGATTCACACACATCTCTCAGAGACAAGGTGGGAGGTTGAAGAGATAAAAGGCAAATACGGCTTAACTCCTGTTGCGCATCTAAAAAAAATCGGTCTTCTTGATGAGAACATTATTGCAGCCCACTGCGTCTGGGTTGATGAAAAAGATATAGAGGCTATTGCAAAACACAAAGTCGGAGTTTCTCACTGCATAGAGAGCAATCTCAAACTGAGCTCAGGCATTGCGCCTGTGCCTGAGATGCTTAAGGCAGGCGTAAAGGTAAGTCTCGGAACAGACGGCGCTGCAAGCAATAATGACCTTAATATCCTGAGCGAGATGTCAACTGCCGCGAAAGTGCATAAGGCGGTCTCAAATGACCCTACTGTTCTGGATGCAAAAAAAGCCTTGCTCATGGCGACAAAATGTGGCGCTGAGGCCCTTGGACTCGGAGGCATTACAGGCAGCCTTGAAAAAGGCAAGGCAGCAGACATAGCTATAATTAATTTAAATAAACCTCATCTTACGCCTCTGTATGATATTTATTCCCACATAGTCTATTCAGCTCGGCCATCTGATATAGAGACAGTATTTGTTAATGGGAAACTTGTTGTTGATAAAGGCATGCTCTGCACCGCTGATGAAGAGGAAATTTTGTCCAAAGCCAGGGATTGGCGGGGAAAGATAAGGTAACCTTACATCTCCCTTCTTCCCTCAATCGCCTTGCTTAAAGTCACCTCGTCCGCAAATTCAATGTCGCTTCCTATTGGAAGGCCGTACGCAATTCGTGTGACTTTTACACTGAATGGTTTCAGGGCATCTTTAATATACTGGGCTGTCATCTCTCCTTTTGTATTGGGATTCGTAGCAAGGATTACTTCTGCTACGCTGTCCCCTCTTACCCTTTCCACAAGCTCAGCTATTTTCAGCCTGTCAGGGGTCATCCCGTCTATGGGCGAGATTGAACCGAGGAGGACATGATAAAGGCCGTTAAATGCCTTTGCCCTTTCAACGACAAGGATATTGCTCGGCTCCTCCACAATGCATATCTTTGTTCTGTCCCTTGACTCGTCCCTGCATATACTGCACACCTCTGTATCCGTAATGCTAAAGCACCTGCTGCAGAACCTTGCTTTTTCCTTCACATCATGGATAGCCTTGGCTATGTCCTTTGCGCTCTCTTCAGACATCGTAAGTATGAAAAAGGCAAGCCTCTGCGCGGTCCTTCTTCCTATCCCCGGGAGTTTTGTAAGTTCGCTTATGAGGTTTTCTATTATTCCCTGCGCCATAATCACCAAGCCTCTTTAGAATATAGCTTACAATCTTTCGTTGTCAACAGAAGCGCTTTTTTAATCAAACCTTGCCTTCTCTTTTCTCCCACCATTTGTAATATATCTCTCCCAAAAATATTGCCGCAACCGCAAGGACAACCCCTGCAACAACATCCACAACATAGTGATACCGACAGTAAACAGTGGAGAATAACAGAAGGATTACAACCGGCAGATAAATCCAGAAGAGAGTCCTCTTATAATTGTATGCAAGGTACAGCACTGTCAGCGCAACGCCTGTATGCCCGCTCGGGAACGCATCACGCTTTATGCCTTCAAGCCTGTTCAACAGATTCTGCATCGGCTCTGCTATTAAAAACCCTTCAAGCCTCTGCGTCTGTAAATGGTCAAGCGCAAACCTCGGGCCAAGCGCAGGCCAGATTATATAGCCGAGATACGAGAGATAAAAACAGAAAAGAATCAAAAAGAGTGATTTCTCAAATTCCTCCCTCTGATTGCCCTTTAACAGCGCTATGCCGAATATCACAGGGATGAAATAATATGTAGAGTATGCTATTTGAAGAATATCTGTAAGGAGCGGATTCATTATCGCTTCAAGCATGACTGTTGGATGATTGCCGAAGATAATATAATCAAGCCTTACAAGCAGTGGGTCTATGTCTTTTGGATTCACGTAATGGACAACCCATTCAAGGCTGTCAAAGAGTATGATGACGCATATTATGGGAAATACAAGGTCATAAGTTATTCTCAGGAATCTGTTTCTATCCCTGAATCTTATAATTATGAATTGCGAAATAAGCAGTGCGGTGTATATTGAGATTAAGAGCAGTCTCTTCGGAATAGCAGAGTTAAATGCGATTGTGAGCAGCAATAAAATACTCACAAATACTACCGTCACAGTATCAGCAGGCCTTAAATTAAATAGTTTTTTCATAACTTACTCACTGCCCTCATTTTTGCCTTCTCTTTTTTAGAAAGCCTTCTGGGACTTCCCTTTTTGGGCATTTCATATTCATCCTCGTCAATCAGGTCAAATTCGCCTGTCTCAACCTTTAAGGGCTTCCCGAGTATATCCGAAAACTCATCCGATGAGACAACAACAGAGCCGTTTGCCCATGCATGGTCAACAATCTCCCTGTCAGAAGTTATAACAATCCACTGTTTTTTCCCAGATGATACAATTTTTTTGATAACAGAGTCTGCCTTTTCTCCGAGCCTTGAATAGATGACTTTGATTCCCCCTGTTACTGA
>Ga0180009_10003082_pt1 | contig 19212 bp, 11 predicted proteins | sample OS_PC_MetaG_FD_123537 | JGI IMG/M metagenome (GOLD analysis project Ga0180009, IMG submission 123537) | Groundwater microbial communities from the Aspo Hard Rock Laboratory (HRL) deep subsurface site, Sweden - OS_PC_MetaG | ecosystem: Environmental > Aquatic > Deep subsurface > Groundwater...
CTGAACAATCGACTGATTCACTTGAACCTCTCATCAAGCTGGCTCACAGGCAGGGAACCGCAACCGAACTCACGCAACGCATCCACATCATACTCTGAAAGGATGACCTGGGCGTCCCAGTCAGCGCCTGAAGTGGCCCAGCCACCTCCAACACCTCCACCAGTGCTTGCGGCGCCTATGGCTCCGCCTATTGCAGCGCCCAAAGTCATGACCTTAATGGCAACACCAACCCCTGCTGCTGTGAGTGTCCCTCCGCTAAGAACTGCTATCGCACCCCCAACTAAAACACCTGCCGCTCCGATCGCCGCACCAATAATGAACCCCACAATCCTGCTGCTGTAACTCTTCTTGTAATAAGTGAACATCACAGCATAACGCTTGCTGCCATCGAAATAGTTCTGGTCCATCGAACCGCGCGCCTGGTCGACAACCTCATCACTGGTCCGGACACCTGTCAGGAACTCCTGGTATGTGACACGTTTCTTCTCAACATAATATGAGGATTTCTCAACCATGAGGAAGCTCGGAAGGCCTGTAAGCCTGACAGAACGGTCCTCAAACTGGAACACAGAGCACACCACGCAGAACTTCTCATCATCTGCCCTGAAAAGCTTGAGCTTGCCCCTGCCGAAATCATCCCAGCATTCTGCCAGCAGGTTAGCTATCTCCCTACGCATCTGGTTCTGGCCCTCATCCTCGACAGTCATGTACCTTGTCGGGCAGTTTATGTCAGAAGAGCTGACAGTGGCCTCGTCAGTAAAAGAGATGTCCGGAAGGCTGTTTATCCTGGCATATGCAGTGACAGATGCCTTGCAGCGGCTCCTGGCAGCCTCCTCCTCCCCAGCATCAGATATCGACTTGAAGATGACAATCAGGAGAATTATGAGTATAATAACTATTATGACCGCAAGAAGGGTCATCAATGCCCCTGAAATTGCTTTTCTTGATCTTATCAACATCTGGACACCAAATGAGTTCAGTTTATCATTACACTGCAAAAGGTCTTTTCCTTCCCATCACCGAAATCGAATGATGTGCTCAGGAGCTCCTCGGGAGCGACGATGATCTGCTGTTTCATATCATCAGTGCCTGTCACGTCATTGACAAAACCAATCGCGGCACCTCCAGCCCCTGCGACCGCCAAAGTTGTGCCTGCAACCGCCGCAACAGTGGCTGTTGTCGCCAAGGCAGTCCCTGCAACCGCAGCAGCAGCAACTGCGCCGACAGGAAATACGAGTATCCCTGCAGCCACCAAGACAGCTCCACCTATGTACATACCGGCTGTCTCCCACCACCCCCTCTCGAACTTGTCCACCCTCCACACCACAACATACTTCTCTGCCAGGTTGAATGCAGAAGCAGGATCATTCTGGGACTGCTGAAGCGTCCTCAGCAGCTCCTCGTCGGGACGGCTCCCTTTAAGGAACTCGTAAAGCGAAGTCTTTATTCCTGGAAGCTTGTGGGCCGCTGTCCAGTATTGGAAACCCACCAGATTATAGTTCTCCTTCTGCGCCTGCTCAATCAGGTCAGGAGAAAAGACTATATCAGAGCACACCATGCAGAACTTCTCATCCACAGTGGTCGACCTCTTGAACGGGTCTATCCTGCCGGCACCGACCTTTGACCAGCAGGCCTTCATCTCCTCACCAATCATGGTCTTGAGAAGGTTATCATCTATCCTGCGATACTTCTCCACATCCTCAAATCCTATCCGCAGGAACTTCCTCGGACACTCAAAGGCCACAGGAAAATCCACCGCGCCGCGCGTTGCCTGGCGCGTCTTGCCGATCTGCGCATTCGCGAATATGCTCAGGCGGCACTTCTCGTCGTCATCGACATCCTTGCCCTTCATGTGCATCTGGTAGCCTATCACCAGGAGCAGCAGGCCCACTACAAGGGTTATTATTATCGCAAGCAGTACATTGAAGTCCCCCTTCTTAGAGCGGAACAGCCTCATTTCAATAATCCTCCGCTGAACACGACCCTATAGATGACTATCACCAAAAAAAGTATGCCTACCAATGTGCATATGAGAACCACCCAGTATTTCATATCCCCTTTCTTGTCCATTGAAATCACCTCATATCCACATCAACAACCACAACAACATCATTCACAGATGAATACCTTCAGAGTGAGCAGGCCCCTGCTGCTCGGCAGGAAAAAGGACTCTGACTCGCCTGGCTGCTGCTTATCAGCAGTGCAGCCCCTGCTGCTGAAATATATTATCTGCTCATCGAGCCTCTTGGAAGTGCCTGCAGTGATGTAATAACGCACATTCCAGGCATCAAGCGTCTGGTTCAGTATCCGACCAATTGTGCTGTTCACGTACGAGCAAGACCTCCTGCCATCATCGCACGTGATGGTCCCGCCGGCCTCTGGCCACTCTGCGCAGTCTATCAGCAGGTCCTTTATCGCTGTGCCGCGGCAATACTCTGTAGTCGAGGACATCAATGCAAGCCCCATGTTCGACGCCATCTGCGTCCTGGAAAATGTCTGCCTGACCTCCGGAGGCTTCTTCAGGACGACAAACTTAACCGCGAAGAGCACACCTACAATCAGCAGTATGACTACAATCATCAGGCCCATTATCTCCATCTGGGATTTCCTTGATTTCCGATATCTCATTTTCGTTTCACATGCTTAAACTGCTGGCATGACCTGCTTCGCTCGCCTACAGCGAGCTCACGCCGCCGCCGGCTCGCGCCTCGACGGCTTTCTGCTGGCGTGACATCCCCGTAAGGGACGTCCCCCTGTCACGAGCGCACATCTCTGCACTTGGCGCTCGCAAATTGGCGGCGACGGCCATGCCAGCAGGCCTGTCAATCTTATCAGCTGTATGTGGTGACCTCAAGCACACCGAAATAATACCTGTCTGAAGTCGTGTTGTAGAGCATGATCGGGATGTTTGTGACAGGAGCTGACGTGAAATTAGCCTTGCGGTTGTCGTAGAGCACCCACTCTCCGCCGGACGGGTAGAGCTTTATCAGCCTGATCGTGGTTGTGCCGAACTCACGCGAATAGAGATTTATCCCCTTAGGCGTATTGGAAACCTTCGAAAGCCCGATGAGCTTGTAGATGTCGAAACAGCTCGCCTTGACGACGTTCGACTCTGTGCACTGCGCCTCAGGCAGGAATGATATGACCTGTGAAAGCTCTACAGCCCTGAGCTCATAGGCCTCTGATATCTCACGCGTCACTGTCGCGCGCTGGAGATTCATGTAAAATATCGCGCCGACCACCAGCAGTATGAAAAATACGAACATTATCGCGATTGTCTCGCCCATCTTTATCTGGGCTTTCCTTTGCATCCTGTTCTTCATGATATTCTCTTTTTCCATGCTCAATCTTCCTTTCATTTTATAGACAGGCGATGTGGCCTGCTACGCTTGCCTGCGCAAGCTCCGCCGTTGCCAAGCACGAACTTCTGAAAACCCGCAATCGTGCTTAGCCGCTATTTCGCCTACGGCAAAAACCAAAATAACAGGCAACGACGGCCGCATCGCCTGTCTTTGTAATCTTCAGTATATCAACGGGCATGACTGCAGCTGCATGTTCGTGTTCTTGTTCCTGAGGTTCATCTTGACCTCACCTATCATGCCATAATCAGGAGGATACCTCTCCGTCGCCTTGATGAGCTCTTCCAGGTCAGGGTTGTTCTTGTAGAACCCCTCGCAATTCGTCGACTCAAAGACAGGGGCGATCTCGTTCAGCTTCTCAAAATACACCCTCGCGACCATATTCAGCCGGTCGTAAGCCCTTGTCATGATGCACTCATAATCCTCTGACTTGTCAGAGAACACCGCGCCATAAAGCACCTCATCCTCCACAAAAGTATGCTTCGGGCCCTGCGTGTTGAAGCTGTTCGGGTCCGAAACTGACCGCACAAGGAACTGCGCCTGGCGGTTCAAGGTGTCGACAGTCAGGCCTGAGACCTCTGCCTCTGCGAACTGCTCAGGTATGTTGAACATCGTCCCTGCATCCACGAATATGAAACGGACATACTTGTCACCCTCGTCACGTATGACGCCCGCATTGTAGTCTGCAAGAGAGTACATCCTCTTGTTGAGCTTCTGGGGGAGAGAATCGAACAATCTCTTGGCCTCCCTGTCGTCGACGCTCTGGCTGATCATCACATACCTGACAAAAGGGGTGGTCATGTAGAGGAAGCTGGTGACCTTGAAAGGCACATTCCAGTCCAGAGTCCAAGTTATGATCTTGTTCCCCTCAACATTCTCAGGGGCGAACAGGATACGGTTGCCGAGCCTCTGGCTCGCAGGGCCTATGTAATAATCATTGCACGTGAACCTTATCGAGAGCTCAGGCGTAGGGATCTCCTGGACAGTCCCTGAAGATACCTTCGCGCCTACTAGTATCGTGTTCAGCTGCTGCGAGACCTTGCCCGCGAACTTCGCCTCAGAAGCCGAGCGCTGCTTGATGACTATGAACGTGAAGAATGCCAGGATCACTGCGCCGACTATAAGGATGAATATCCAGTTCAGCTGGGTCTCTGCCTGGGCCTTCCTACCTCTCTTCATCACCCTGTCCGGGAACCTTAGCTTCTTCGGCATATTGTTCGGCATATTGTACATCTCACTTCATACCATACCGTTCACTGGTATTCCGAGACCTCCACCTTATCCCCCAGCCCCTTAAGCTGGAGCCTTATCTTGTTGTTTATGACCTCCAGGCAGACAAAAGGCTGTCCTGAGTAAGGCTTGCCCTCATTGCTGATCATTATAGTGCCGACGTCAAAGCTCTCGCTGCCGTCGGGTATCAGAAACACGTTGTCCCTGCCGGTCTTCCAGCCTGAACAGGCGATAGGCTGATGGAATGAATCAAGACCCTGCTGCGGCGAGCACATGGCAGTGTTCTGGGCGTCGCCTGACCTGGACTTGTCCACAAAACATATCATCTCATACTTGCCAGGGATATCCATATCCGGCCTCTTTATGGACCCGTAATCAGATATTATTGACTTCACAGAGTTCTCAAGGCCGGTCCTGAGCGTTATGTACTCAACCTCCTCGCCACGCTGGGTAAATCCCTTGATAGCAGAATAGCCGTAGGCGACGATAAGGCCGACGACAACAATCGCGATTATGTATATGAACACCTGGCCAGCGATCTGGGCCCTCTTACCTGAAATCATGTCCATCATAAACACCTCGCACCTTGGTTTTTGTCAATCAATTCCAACCAATCACTTCTTTATCCCGAGATTGAAAAACACCTCTGATACATCCTTCTTGTCGAGCACGCCCTGCGACTCAAGACCGAATATTATCTCAGAGACATCATGCTTTGTTATCTTGCCTGACTTGAGCAGATAAGACAGCAGCACCTCAAACACATTCTTGTCGACGTGCTTCTCTCTCGACATCTGCCTGAACGCCTTGAACAGCTCTTCTTTTGACTCGAGCCCTGAAAGGGTCTCCATCTTCGATAATGCAGCCTCCTTGGCCTTTGTGGAGCCCAGCTCTTCAAGCGCAGCCATCACCTCTTCCTTCTTCGGCTTCGAAAGTTCTGACAATGCCTCGACGCCGCCACCCTTGCCTTCCCCTATCTTCGAGAGGGCGTCGAATGAGTCCTCGGCGCCTCCTGCATGTCCTGCCTTCTTCTCCCCTGCCTCAGGGACATACTCCTTGATGAAGGTGTCTACGCGCTTGCGCGATGAAAGGAAATCATCAAGCTCATCAGTACCTGACTTCTTGAATGCCTTCTCAAGATCAACACTCTTCTCTTTGTCCTCCACCACCTTCCTGGATATTGACGCGAGCTTCGAGACCTGATCCTCCTCGAGCTGGACCTCCTTCTCCTTGCTTATTGTGGCAAGCCTGCCGAAATAATCAGCCTCTTCCCTGGTAAGCCCTGATATCTTGTCAAAATAATCATCACCCACAACACCTGACAGCTTCTTCACGTAATCCTCTGAAGGCGGCTGAGCAGGCTTCTGCGCAGGCCTCTGGACAGCAGACGGCTTGATCACCCTTACGTGCCTGACCTCCACTGGCTTGCGCGCTATCTCCTCCATTATCTTCTTGGGCTTCTTCGGCATTTCCTTCCTCTCGCCGAACACCTTCAGTATCCTCTCACGCTCATCTGCCCTCTTCTGCATCTCCTTATCGAACAGCTCCTTCGACATCAACGGACCTGAAGGCTTCCGAGGAGGCAAGTGCCGGGGCCGTATGTGATGGCCGACCCCGGGCAAAGGCGCTCCTGCTGGCCTAGCAGCTGCGGCCGCTGCCGCAGCCCTAGGAACTGCAGCTGGCTTCGGTGGTGGTGAAACCAGCGGAATGTAGTACTTCTTGTAAATGAGATAGGCGGTGCTGCCGAGCTCAAGGAGAATCCCGAGGACCAGGATGATCCATGAGAATAATGCGCTCGGGCGCGAATCAGGATCGCATGGGTCTGTGCCTGCATCAATCTCCTTGCTGTCGGAATAGCCGTCATTATCGGTGTCGGCAGACATAGGGTTGAGCCAGTTGACGCACATCCCCTCCCTGAACGTGCACTCATAACGGTTGTCCAGCCCGTCAAGGTCAGGATCCTTATCATAATCATAAGGGTCAGACGGGTTCAGGCCATACATCCTCTCACAGGCGTCAGACATCCCGTCACCATCATCGTCAGCGGCCTCAGAAGGCCTTTCAGGAGGCAGGACAACCGCCTCCTTCTCCAGCGGGTTGGAGTCGCGCCTGTACTCCTCGATGTTGCTGTAGCCATCACCGTCAGGGTCAGCATTGGGGCCGCAGAGCGCAACATCCTCGCAGACAGTGCTGTTGAAAAACTCCTCCTGCCACAGGTCAGGCAGGCCATTGCAGTCGACATCGTACGTGCAGTTCTCTGTGCAGTTCGCAACAAGCATAGCGTCGTAATCATCACAGTCCGGACCAGCCTCGCAGCCCAGGCCAAAGCCATCACCATCATGGTCATACATGCAGTCTGTCGTCAAGGAGCAATCCAGATTGGTGTAAGGGTCAGTGTCATTGCAGTCATGCCCATTGTCGCACTTCCAGCCGTAACCATCACCATCATTGTCAGAGACACAGTTGTTCGGGCAGTCCATGAATATAAAAGGGTTCATCCCGTTGCAGTCAAGTCCCTTAAGGCAGCCAAAGCCGTAACCATCACCGTCCTCGTCGAACACGCAGCCATTGGCGCAATCGACAGAGAACATCGGCTGCCTGCCGTTGCAGTCAAGGCCGAGCGTGCAGCCGACACCATATGTGTCGCCATCAGTGTCCTGTATGCACAGCGTGCCGCAGTCCCGCATCAGGGTGTGGTCCTCACCATGACAATCGAATCCTACAGGGCAGCCAAGGCCATAGCTGTCACCATCATTATCGTCGATGCAGCCGTTCGGGCAGTTTATAGTAAGGCGGGAATCATCGCCTTTGCAGTCAGGTCCGTTGTCGCACCCTAGACCGAACTCGTCACCGTCATTGTCAGAGATGCAATTGTTGGGGCAGTTTGTCGTCTTGTTCGGATCCCTGCCGTTGCAGTCATTGCCTAAAGAGCATCCCTTGCCATAGCCGTCGCCATCAAGGTCCTGGACGCAGCCGTTCAGGCAGCCCACATTCATGTCAGGATCAGTATCGTCACAGTCAGGCCCAAGGAGGCAGCGCTCGCCATAGCCGTCTCCGTCACCATCTATCCCTCCTTCACAGGCAGCGCCGATTATGCCCAATGCGGACGCATTCAGATCAACTATCTGAGACCCATCATTGACATTCCCTGCATTGTCCTTTATGGACCAGCACACTATCGTCGTCCTGAAAAGAGGTATGATGACCGGGTCGAGATAATACTGTGTCGTGTTGCAAGGCTGCTCATAAGAGGTGCCGTAAAATGAGCCTATAGATGTGCAGCCGCTGGCATCATCAGAGCAGACTATCGTCGCTGAATCCCCCATGTCTGACATCTCAACAGTCACTGAAGGAGGAGTGGTGTCGCAGCCGATGCCTGTCTCATCGAATGATATCTGGTTAGATACCCCTGGCCGTCCTTCATTGCCTGCCCCGTCGACAGCACTGACGCTGAATATATATGCCTGGCCAGCAGCCAGCTCAAACGAAGAGCCGTTGTTGTACTGCGAGACAGAAACACTGCCCTCGGTAGTGGAGCCATTGGCGAAGATGTTCCCTGCCACTCCTACAGCCCACCTGTATTGGGAGATGCCTGACTGAGTGTCGTTCGCAAAGAAATTCGCTGAAAGCGTGTTGCCGCAGACAGGAGTGGTCGCATTGACTATAGGCACTGATGGGGGAGTGGTGTCGATGGCATATGTATAACTGGATTCTGCAGTCATCGGCTCAAGGCCCACGCCCTCAGGGACATCGCAGCGTATCGATATCGTGTGGCTGCCTTCCTTTCTTGTCCCGAGATTCTTGTGGTGGGTGTTCGACAGGTTCTCGAAGGATGAAGAGAGCCTGGCAGCCGGCTCTGTGTACGAGGTCGGGTCACCTGTCCCTGACTCTGCAGACTTATAGACACAATAAGACCTCCTGTTGGTGGTGATGTTCAGGAAGACAGATGTGTTCCTGGAGAAAGCAGGAGGGGTCACGACACGTATCTGCAATCCCTCTGTAAGGTCAATGGTTATCGGCCGTGTCATCCTCGCGGAGGTGAAGCGCGCCCTGTCCTCGCACTGCACATAGAATGTGAATGTCTCCTTGATGACATCACCCGGGAAGGATATCATCTCATCGTTATATTCGTGATAAGCATCGAAATCATTGATGTCGAATCCCTCGAAAGCGACCATGTCTGCGTAAGCGGCGTCCGCTGCCTGTGTGTACTTGCAGATGACCGGCTCTGAAGCAGTCACCTTAAGCAGAGAGGAAAGCTCTCCTGCAGGAGGGTACTCCACTATCGGAGACGGGTCAAAGACAACAGAGCGCAATGTCGGAGGCGTCACGTCCGCGTAAAGCAGGAAATTCGCAAAGTTCTCCCTGCCCAGATCATCCTTGCACACGACATAGAACCTTCTCGGGAAGTCCGGCTCAACAGAGTACGCGCTTATCGTGTGGTCATTGACCAGCTCACCTGTGGATGCGTTGCCGGTGATGTCAAAAAGCTTCAGCCTGACATCATCGAACGAAGGCACCGAAATCCCCGTGTACTTGCACACAGAAAGCTTAGAAGTGTACACCGTGACGCGGAACGTCGTCGAGTTCGCCACACCCAATGAATTGGGCTCTATGAGGAAAATCCTTGTCGCAGGCACGAAAACATCGAACAGATACACGTATGATTTCGAGTTGCCCACAAGGTCGGAAGCATAAAGAGTGAAACGGTACCTGCCGTTCGAGAGGGACTTCGAAGGGACGAAGACAAAGGTCTTATCATCCCGCTGCGAAACCAGGTCCACCGGGAAGACCGCTCCAGTAGCTGTGTTCTCGAGGAAATAGTTTATGATGACAACCTTCTCCTGGAAGGCAGCAGTTATCTGCGGCTTCACATTCTCGACAGTAGAGACCGCAACGCAGGCAGAACTAAGCAAAATCAACAGTACAAAAATTTGAACAGCGAATCTTGTCCTCATTGTGGCTGAGCATCGTGTTTCATGACATCATGCGTATATTGGTGCGCCATGACTGCTACGGGCGGGTGAATAAGCGGATGAACCTGCGAATGGAGGCTCACGGCAGAGGCATAGGAGGCATGCAGTTGAACCATTCCTCGCCGAGGCAAAACACCGGCTCGATCGGAGGCGCTATATCGCTTATCACGCGCATGCTCCTGTAGCTCACGTGGCCTGCCTTGTCACGCACGTAAAGAGTCATGTTGTTTATCTGGTTTATGAGCATGTAATTGTAGACGACAGGGGCCCTCGCGAGCGTCCCGGCCCCAGGATCTATAAGCCTGACAGACACTGTGAAAGACTCTGGCCTGCTCCCATCATACTTGATGTCAGCATACTTCTTGCCCTCAAGCGTGCCTGTGGTCTCATTGAAGTCGCCAGGCATTATCCAGACCTTGTCTATATCATCATCAATAAACCTGCCAGAGACAGTTACGTTCGGATTGGCGGTGAACAGCTCTGTGCCTATCTTCACGGTGTTAGTTATGTCAATCGATATGTTCTCAACCCTCGGCGCGGTAAGGTCGACATACACAGGGACAGTCACGGTGCGGCTGTTCATGGCAAAATCAGCAAGGGTTATCTTGATGCTGGTCTCACCCTCCTGGTCCTTTGTGTAGTCGGGAACCGCCCAGACAAAGTAGTAGAAGCTTCCGTTGTTGGAAGAGTAGAGCGGCGCATAGTGCTCGCCGAATATCTCCAGGTCAGCATGCAGCCTGTGGTTCTCGTTCGACACTATAGCGCCGACCGTCAGGTTGATGTTGTCCATGAAGCGCGTCTGCATGATGGGGACGAACTCCGGAGGCTGGTCATCGACAGTGAACAGGAACGGTCCCCAAGTGCCTACAGGAGAATCTGTGCCGTCATCCAGTGTCTTGAACGCCTTTATGAGGACGCCGTAATCAGCCCAGAACGCGCCTACTGATAACTTTGGCGTGGTGAACACGCACCTGAATATGTTCGAATCATTCCCTGTCTCTGTGCAGGTAGCGGCGCTGCCCTCTGTGGGCGCGTCCTCCATCATGACATCAACAACAGTCACAGGGTTGGACTCTGCGCTGAAATCGATGATGAAGTCAGGGCTCGTGCGCGAGTACCACCTGTCCTCACCCTCTCCCTTGAATCCGCCGACAAGGCTGAATCCAGGGTCAGCAGGCCAGCGCCTGTCAACCTCGAAAGTCCAGTGCGACGACGCATCTGCCTCGCTGAAGCTGTTCATGGCAAGGTCTGCACCCTCTATGGCTACATCATATACCCCGTCGTCGATGCGGTCCACAGGGTAATAGATCCGGTAATACTGATTCGCAGGGTCTGCCTCCTCAAGCGCTTCATTGTGCTCGATGATATAAGACACAAGCTCACCATTTATGGTGAAACTAATCACTTCCTCGTACAGGCCAGACTCCTGCCTTCCCTCCCTGACATTTATCTCTATGTCCATGGTAGTCCTTGAAGTCGACCCTGCCCTCGGGAAATGGCTCATCACTGCCGGAGCGACAGGATCAGAGAAGAAAGTTATGTATGGGGGTATCTCGCTTATCGCAGGATACCTGACTATGTTCTCAGCGTCATCATACGACTTGAGGTAGAACGTGGTGTTCCTGAAAGCAGCAAGAGGCAGGTCAAAGCCGAACCAGTAGGACGGGCTCTCCTTGTCATAGAAGAATATCTTCCTGTCAACCTTGGATGAATCCTCCAGGCCAGGATAGACTATGACTGAGGTGTACTGCTCATCCCCTCCATGGTATATGAGGTTTGTCACGTCGTAGAACATCCCATAAGCGCCATACACTGTCTTAGGCCCTATTGTCCTCTCCTCATTGTCGAACCCGACGTAGAGGCTGTTGTTCACCCTCAATGTTATATCGCCGAATATCTTTATCTCGTGCGCGCCTGCGAAAGCTGAAAGGATGGTGTCATTGTACGCGACGCGTGTCGGCGTCTGGGTGAATATCAGCTCCGAGTCCACATCATCGACAGAAGTGACTGCAATCATGTCAAGATACTCATTCGTGTAGCCTGTGACGAAAAGGCTCCCCTTATTTGTGTAGTAAGTGCCGTTATAGTGATGCACAGGATAGCCCATGTCCTGGTATTCTGAGGCATCTGGCGAAGGATCCTCAAGGCTCGGCTCAAGGACAGGAGCGTCCGGAGGCTTTGTGTCAACACGGATAGTCGTGCTGCCTGACCCGGAGACATTATGATAGTCAGTGCCTGAAGCTGTGAATACACCTTCACCCTCAAAGCCCCTGTTCGCGTTTATGTTCTCAAGGAAGAACAACCCCTCCCATACAGACGGGTCAAGGGTCGGCAGCAGCTCGATGTCACCTGCGAACTTTGAAGGCTGTGAAGCATAAGTGAGAGTCGGTCTGCTGACTGCAGGGCTTATGAATGGCTTTGACGACGACACCCTGATCTTGTACACCTTGTTCATGACAAGCACATCAACAGGGGAATCACCATAGAAGAACTCAACAGTGATGTCAGGAGGAACCAGGTCAAGCTGGAACAGCACATTCTCAACCGGGCTCTCTTTATTCCCTCCCTTGTCGACAGAGTAATATGATATGTAGGTCGTGCTGGTCACAGGGATTGGCACAGAGTAGTTCCTGAACTCGCCCTCAACATCCACGCAGTCGAGGCCTATGCAGTAGTATGACTTGCTGCAGCCCAGGCTCCAGTCAAGCCCCTGGCCCAAAATCGGCGGGTCGCCGCACGCCAGCGAGACTGATATTATGCGGTTATACCAGCTGTTGTAAGGAGTAGCATCAGTGGAGTGAGTGGTTATAGGCGGGCCGAGATCCACAGCAAAGCGTATCTGGTCGGCGTTGTTCCCGCGGAGCTTATTGTCAGTGAACATCCTGCACTTCACATAGTAGCGGTGGAAGCCATGCTCCACATTCACATTCGAGCGGTGGATCGTTGTCGGAGAGCCTGGCGAGCCAGTGACCTCAAAAGCGGTCATGGTATTGAATATCGCCTCGTCGAAAGTCACATTAGGCCAGAATGCAGGATTGTCCTCGACAGAACGCAGGTACCTGCACTCAGCATTTGTCCCGGATTCCACACTGATGACATTATCCCTGTGGTTGACAGTCCCTGTGGGCTGGGGATTTGTTATCGACTTGTCGCCATCGACAAGGAAAGTGACATTGGCCTCTGCGACATTGCCTACATCATCCTCGCAGTGGTACCAGAAAGTGTAGTAATCATCAGGCATAGACCCGTACACCCTTGTCCAAGTGCTGTTGTACTCGTTCACTATGTCCTGCAAAGAGTATATCGAGACATTGCCGAGATACATCTTCGCATTGCAGAACGCAAACTGGTCATCTTCGGGATAACGTTGCACAACACTAACATCAAGAGTGAGATTGGTACGCCAGATGTCCTCAGAGACCTCAAAAGACACATTGGAGAAATTAAGGATGATGTTGGGTGCGTCAGCATCGATGTAAACCGGGAACTCCCTCACTTCCTCAAGATTGTGCGAGACATCCTCTGAAAAATACCTGATCACGTGACGGCCTGACTGGAAGCCGCGCTCGCTGAAGTTGTATGAAACATTGACACCGACGTTCTCGTACGTCATCAGATTGCCCAGATCCATTCCCAGATTGTCAGCAGAGCCGTTAGGATAGCAGTAATAACCCTCGCTGGCGACGCACGCATAAGTGTCAGGATACTGTCTTGAATACTCTGTCGAATCATCATGAACTACAGCAGAGAACTCAAAGACCCCGCTGATGCGCATCGGATTGGTAAGGTTGATGTAATGAGGGATGCTGGTAACTGGGTTGGCAAAGTCCTTCCTGCAGTCAAATACATCAGGGACAGTAGTCGGCTTCGGGTACTTGTCGCTGGCCAGGCCACCACAGTCAGAGTTCCTGAACTGCGTAACTTCAGTCGAGACAGTCCGTTTCTTGGTCTCCACATAAGCAGGCGAGCCATCAGCATTCTTTATGCAGCGGGCCATGTAAGGCATAGATATGTCGCTGTCAGTCATGCTCCCCTCATCATCATAATATGAAACATTCCTGTGTCTAGGAAGCACCCACTGGCACTTCCCGAAGCTGAAGAAATCATCACTTGGCACAGTGATCACGTTCGAGCCATACTCCTTGATGAAGACCCTGCTGGTCATGTTTCCGCCAACATCGACGACAACATTCGATGTCTGGTTCTCCTCAGCAGCCACTGAGTAAGGGCTCATCGAGCCGATACAATCCTCCTCAATGTCATAGTTCTCGCAAGTTATGTCGCGTTCATGGGTGCACTTGTAGAAAGCAGTGTCGCTCTCCTTCTGGGCGCGCTTCACAGGATTCTCTGCAGTCATCTCAGCAAGCTCCCTGTACTTATCAGGCTCTCCAGGCAGGTTCGCCCGGTCATAATAGCACCTTCCGTACAAGGCACAGGACTCCTTGTCGCACCAGCTGAAGACCTCATTCATAGGGTCATGGCAGCGATCACACTCCTGCTTATCAACGACCGTCGTCCTGCACACACCGACGCCAAGCTCGCTGTAAAGCGGATGCCATGCCCATTCACATACCCCGCCGCCGATAGTATCATTGTATTCCTGACAGGCCTTCAACGAGTGGAAATCATAGCATGACTGGTTAGGCACATGAGTATAGAACCTGTTGGTGCTGGTGTAAGAATAATCCATATAGCAGATATCAAGGTCAACGCAGGGGACATAACCGAGCCTGTTCCTCTTCTCGTACTCGGTCGGCTCTATCTCAGGAGCCTTTCCGAAATCCTCTCCCCTGGGAAAAGATTCCAAATCATCCCATCTGACACTATTGCTGCTGGAGAAACCGAAAAGGCCGAAAGGGTCATTGCAGTAGTCGCAGAGGGATTTCGGGACGCACTGGGTCCTGCCGTCAAGACTAGGGTGGTCTTCAGGATAAGGACCTACGCACACATACTCTCCCTCAAACCCTTCACCAGGCTCCCTGCAGTTAACGATATTCCCAGGGTCATCGACCATGATGATGGAGTTGTTCTCGTCGCATGTCGAGCGCACATTGAAATCATAATCGCCGCAGAACTCATCAGCCCAGGGATAATAAGCTTTGAAATCAAAACACTGCTCCATGCCTGCACGGATGCAGTGTATTGCCGGGTCGAACTTCCCCAGGTCAAGGGCATCATTGAAGCTCCTTGGCTTGGGAGTGTTGCGGGTGATCATATCACCATAGACACCCTGCACAAAATAGCAGTAGTACTTCGCATCCTCAAAATCGCTTCCCTCAAAAGATGTGTCGACAAAGCTCGTCTCGACGCCCAGAGGGACTGGATTTATAGTGGTGTAAACGCTTCCGGGCTCATCACAGCCCTCGCCGCCAGGACCATCGGCTGTGCAGCGGAAGACATTGTATGCGCGTGCGTTCTCATTCCCGCACTCATCAGTCCAGTTTATCATTATCTCCCGCCTGAACCTGACAGGCTTCACTGGTTTCATATCAGGACCTGGAGGGGACTGCTTGCACTCTGTCGGGCACTTGCAGAACGAGTCGACACCAAGATCACTCAGGTAATCAGCATAGAACTCTGGCGTCCAAACATCTGGCTTCGGGACAGCACAGAAGTCTGGAGAACATCCATACTTCCTTGTCTTGAACAGCTCCCAAACATCCCCTGCAAGAGTCAAAGTGCCATCGCAATCCTCACCATACTCGAGGATGTTGTTGCCGCACACAGCAGCCTCAGGAGGACAGGTGCAGTCAGGATTGCAGCCTCCACAGTTACCAGAGGCAGGAGTCGCTCCTGGAAGGAAACCGAGGTCACACTGCTCAGGCTCCTCGATAATGCCGTTACCGCAGATCTGCGGAGGAGGGCACTGGCAAGGCCTGATTGAAGTGGGCTTGCCGCAAAGGCCGATAGTGCAGTCAGAGCCTGTGTTGTAGCGCGCAGAATCCCACCTGTCACGCGCAGCATCGAAAGAGCCGTCACAGTCCTCAAGAGGCTCATCAATCACACCATTGCCGCACACAGCCTCATACTGGCAGGTACACTCCCTTGTCTCGCCAGCACCTATGCACTTGCCAGGGCAGAGAGAGTCATTGCCGACAAGAGTATCATAATCCATGTCACACTGCTCATACTGGCCGTCAGCATTCGGGAACTGGATAGTCCCGTCGCCGCAGAAGGTCTCCATGCACGCAGGGCTCACTCCCAGGCACCTAACATCCTCGCAGTCCTCAAGACCATCGCAGTCATTGTCAAAACGGTCAGAGCAGAAATCACGGGTACCTGAAACATCTATGTAATACTCACCCTTGTCAGGAGGCACGTAATATGTCTTTGTCACAGACCTGCGCAGATTTATGCCGAATGTGGAAGCGCAATCAGGGTCGCAACGGTCAGCGACATCACCCAAGCCTTCACGGGTCGAGTTCCAGCCGAACTGGTCACCATCATCATCCCAGCCGTTCGTGCATATCTCAAAGCCGACCGGAGGTCCTGCAACAATGTTCAGCACAATATCAAGACCAAACACATCAGCACCGCTGATAGAGTAAGATGTAGAGTTTATCGTCGAGTTCTTTATCGCTACAGCAGTGCCTGAGGAAAGGTCAGGCAAAAGCTCAACAGTGAAGTTCCCTGCATCATCAGTAAGGACCTGCTTCCCGCCAGCACGTATCTCGGCACCTGCTATCGGAAAACCTTCAGGGCTTATGACGCGGCCATGGATGTTATAGAAATTCCCTGCCCTGCAGCTAGGGCTTGAAGAGCAAGAGCCGAAATTAGGGAAGACCGAGTTGTCCCTTGCGCAGCAGAAGGTAGAAGTGGAGCTCGTGACAGCAGAGCCGCACATGCAGCCCTCTGTGTTCTCCCGCTCACAGCCCACATACTGGCAAGGAGGCCTTGCGCCAGAGCAGAGCGAATTGGCATAAGCAGACTCAGCAGCAGGGTTGGTGGTGAAAGGCTTGATATAATGGAAGACAGGAGGAGGCATCATGCCCATACAGGTGGACTGGTAAGTTGCCTTAGGTATCCCAGGGATGCTGTGGCAGCAGGCAACTATGTTGCACTCAGCAATGTCCTCGCACTCCTGGCTTGCGAAAGTTGCCAGGTCAGAGCACTCACTGGAGAAAAAAGCCCTTGAACAACCGATTATTCCCTGGCAGCAACCAGCAAGAACCTCAGAAGCGGCGAGTATAGCAATGACAACTAGTAAGAACGCTAACAAAAACCTCTTTTTCTCCATCAATCCACCACTCTACCGAAGCCTGAAACAGCGCAAAAACACAGTTTCAAGCTGTTTCTTAATAACTGCAGTTTAAAAGCGACAAACGGATTTAGTATTTAAAAATGTTTTGCTTTTTCAGGGCCTGGAACGGCGAATTCCTACAAAAGTATTTGTTTAGCTGTTTTCAGACCCATGCGCCGCCAGCCCGCGCTCGCTGCGCTTCTTTGCCTGCTCCTCTCTGCTGAACTGCGACTTTCAGCCATAGTTTAGTAGTCAGCTCGCTAGGCGGGGCTGGCGGCGCTGATGCGAGAAGCTAAACAAATACCTACAAAAAACTATATAAACACACCAACCATCTGAATCCGCTGAAAGAGGTGGAACATGCATGACCTAGTAAAAAGGCTTGAGCTGGGCATCGAAGAGATGATCCTGGCTTTCCTCATAATCATAGAGGTCCTTGACTTCTTCACAGCAATACCGCCTCTGCTGGAATACTGCGAAAAGATAATCGCGATAACCGCGATGTGCTACATCTTCTACAAGGCAAGCATAACAAAGATAACATTCGGCCAGCGCGAGAAGAACTATGACCTGATCATAGTCGCAGCATACCTCATACTTTCCATGAAGACAATAATCGGCTTCATCATATCATCTGTCAATGAACAGTCAATCGTCACAGGACTCTACACCATTCTCCTGCGCAACGCAGACACCCTAGAGAAGACCGGCTTCTGGCTCGGAGGCATAATGCTGATAGCGACAGCATACTTCCTACTCCACGAGAACATCAAGAAGCCATGCATACTCAGCATAATACACGAGGCGAAAAAAGCTGAAGGCATGTGGCAGAAGACAGTCAGGTTCGCGACAACATACCTCATCCTCCTTGCGATATTCATCGTCGTGTTCACGCCAGCCATGGAATGGCTCGGGCTCACTGTCGACGCCCCGATACTCATCATAATACTGTTCTTCTACCTGTTCGTGATAGTCAAGCGCGGAAAAGGCATGAAGACAGAATCGTTCCTGAAGAAGGTCAGCGACTCCAGCGAGAGCTTCTACGAGAGATTCATATCGCTGTTCCACTCAAGAAAGACAATAGCTGTCGCGATAACAGGCCTGCTGGTGCTCCACCTTCTCGTCGACATAGGTCATTTCATAATACCATACACAACAGGGCTGCTCTATCCCTGGTACTTCGAGCAGCTGGGGCCGGGCCACCTGCCGCTGAACGCGCTGATGGCAAAGGATTTCGCGGTCGCGGAGACTGCAATGGCGCAGATCGGCGTGATGGCAGTATATGTCCTGAACGTCACAGCAGTGCTCATGCTGTTCTTCGGACCAGCATACGCGTGGGTGCACTTCTACAAGAAGAAGAGGGTCAGGCTGCCGAACATCCTCTGGCTGTTCTTCGGAAGCGTCGCAGTATTCATAGCCCTTCCGGTCATGCGCATCGGACAGGTCAAGTCACAGACCCTGCTCGGAGTAGACATAACAACACAGCAGATACCTTTCATATCCCACATAGGCATGGCCCTGCTCATCGGCGCACTGGTGGCTGCGATATTCTACATACTAGGCAGGAAAAACCTCAGAAGGACAACCAGGCTGGGCTTCTTCGTGGTGTTCATCTACTTCGGCATCTACCTGTACCACTTCTTCATCGACCTCGCGAAATACTATGTGAACGCTGTGACCCTGCTGGGAAAAGCAGGGCAGTACTTCATAGCAGCGCACCTGCTGATATTCTTCACGATAACAATACTCTTCTACATAGGAGGGTATATCATGTTCATGCACAGGGCATATATCAAGCAAAATATTTAAATAAGCAATATGTATTTGTCTGTGCGAGGTAAATAATATGAATGCACTGAAAAAGATGGTGAAAAGGCTGAACTTCTTCGAGAAGATGCTCCTGCTGGTCGGCATCGCAGTGACTATCGTCGGCTTCTACTACATAAACAAAGTGTACACCGGAGAAGGCCACCTAAGCTGGGCGCTGCTGCAGGCCGCGTTCCTCTGGCTCCTGCTGCTGTTCATGATAATACTAACTGACAGCAACGAGTCAATAAAGGAAGAGCTCAAGGAAGTCATAGGAAAGCACGTCGAGGAGACCAGGCTCCTGAAGGAGATATCAAAAGAGCAGCTCGCTGAGCTGAGGGTCATCAAAGCGGCACTGTCGAAGAAGAAAAAGTAGACTATTGCAGTGGCAGCTGCCACGCTGCTACAATGCTTTGCCGGCAAACCGCGCATCACCAGCCATTAGAGGCTGACGCCTAGCCGCGTATTGATGGCGATGCAGCCGGTCTCTGCTTCTCTTACCGACCGACGCTCAAGCGGTGGCACCTGCCACAATAATGGGCGATGCTGCTGTTCATTTCCTTTTCTTATGCGCTATCTCTACAAGGAATATGAATATGAA
>Ga0180009_10003083_pt1 | contig 19211 bp, 20 predicted proteins | sample OS_PC_MetaG_FD_123537 | JGI IMG/M metagenome (GOLD analysis project Ga0180009, IMG submission 123537) | Groundwater microbial communities from the Aspo Hard Rock Laboratory (HRL) deep subsurface site, Sweden - OS_PC_MetaG | ecosystem: Environmental > Aquatic > Deep subsurface > Groundwater...
AAGACTATGGTCAAAAAGCGAGTCGGGAGTCTCATCATCAAGGACGGAGACAAACTAAAAGGAATTCTAACTGAAAAAGATATTATCTGGGCCGTCGTCAAGAAATCTAAAAAAGATTTGAAAGATATCCAAGCAAAAGACTTAATGAAAAGAAAAGTCGTAACGATAAAACCTGGCGCAGATATAACCGACGCAATGACCCGATTCCGAAAGAAAAAAATCCGAAGATTACCAGTCGTAGAAAACGGAAAAATAATTGGTTTCCTAACAACAAACGATATTCTAAGAATTGATCCCGGTTTATATCAAAGTATTGCCGAAACAGTCAAAATCCGAGAAGAAACCGAAAAGCTCAAACGAAGCAACATTGAAGCCCCACGAAAATCAGGCATCTGTGAAGAGTGTGGAGAATTTGACATATTGTATCATGATGAAGCCCAGTGGCTCTGCGATGCTTGTTACAATAAACGATAATCTTAATTTCTAAACATATTTAAAGTAAATTCCCGAAATATTGTAATGAACGAAAAGGTGGGTGCTATACTATCTTATATACTTCAAGCGCTTATATTTGTATACATTTTAATAGGGATTTTAGAAAGAAACTATTTACCTGTCATTGAAGGAGTCATAGCACTCTTCATAACATTTCTTCCATTAATCCTAAAAAAGAGGTGGGGGATACATCTCCCCGCAAGCCTAAATTTACTGATAGTTCTTTCTCTTTACTTGCATGCTGAAGGAAGATTATTAAGTTTCTATACACTCTTTTATCCATACTATGACAAGATAAGCCACTTTGTGGGTTCTGCCACAGTAGCACTTCTTGGATTTGCAATGGTAATTATCATCGACAGATTCACTAAAATTAATTTAAACAAAAAAGCTATCATCTTCTTCATAATAATCTTTACAATGGCTATTGGAGGATTTTGGGAAATTTTAGAATTCACTTCTGACAGCTTTTTAGGAACAACCCACCAGTCCAATCTAACAGATACAATGTTAGATCTAATATTTGATCTTGTTGGTGGAATTTTTATCGCGATGATAACCAATATTAATTATGAAGTCATGAAAAGACAAATTCGGGTGAAAAAAAGAAATGAAAAAAAGAGAATTTAAGAGATATTATAATCTCTGGATAGAAGAAATTTTAACTGGCAAAAGATTCAAAGCTTGGACAAGAGAAATCTCCAATAACAAAAAGGCATTACTAATCTCATTAGTTTTTCTAGTCATAGCAGTAATTTTAAATGGGATCTCTGGAAGATATGTTACCCGGGTGGGAGTGGGAGTTCCTACAGACATAATTCTAAATCATGTTGGACCATACAACCTCCAAATATTTTTCGGTTGGGGATACCTGATTTTTATGGCCTTATTATTCTTCTTTCCACTTTTTTTTAGGATAAAGAGTTTACACCACGTAATTGGACAATGGAGCCTATTAGTAATGATGCGAAGTTTTTTTATATCTTTAACTCACCTCAGAACACCACTAACTGCGATTCCCTCAAAATTTCCACAAATATTTCAACCATTCGTATTTGAAAACGATCTTTTCTTTTCTGGACACACCGCGACAACATTTTTGGGATTTTTATTATTCAAAGAGTCAAAGATTAGGTGGGTTTTCTTGGCAGGATCTATCTTCCTCGGCTCGGTAACCTTGTTAATGCACCGGCATTATAGTATAGATGTTTTCGCCGCTTACTTTATTACTTATGGGACCTATCAAATCGGGAAGTGGATTTTCAATAAAAAATAATATGGAAGTCATTCAATAAATTATGAGAATTGCAATTTTTACAGACACATTTCTACCGAATACAAATGGGGTAGTAACCTCAATCTTGAATCATATAAAAGAATTATCTCGCAGAGGACATAAAGTACTTTTACTAACTCTCGGAAAAAGTAATGAAAGGTATAATCTAGATAAAAATATTCGAGTAGTCAAATATCGGGGCGTCACAATTCCAACATACAAGGATTATCAAGTCAGAATTCCAAAATACCAACAAACGCACAAAGAACTGATAAAATTTAAACCCGACGTGATTCACGTACAGACCCCTTTTACGATGGGATGGGATGCGGTAATAAATTCAAAAAAAATGGGAATCCCTCTTGTGGGTACTCATCATACATTCTTCTCAGATTACACCAAGCATTTATTCCTAATTGACCTTAAAATAGCAAGAAAATTTTCTGACAAATATATCAAAGCATTTTTCAACAAATGTGATTTGGTAACCAGCCCTTCAAAATCTCTTCTAGAAGAATTAAGAAAAATAGGGGTCAAAACAAGAATCATAAAAATTCCAAATGGGGTCAATATTGGAAAAATAAAAATGAAGACCGATATCAAACGTAAATATGGTCTAAAAAAAACGGTTTTATATATGGGACGGGTTTCCTATGAAAAAAGCATAGACGTCGTTTTAAAATCTATGAAAAAAGTCCAAGAAAAAATACCAGAAGCTAAATTACTTATCGTGGGAGAAGGACCTGATTTAAAAAAACTAAAACGACTTTCTAGGAAATTAAAAATAGAGCCTATATTCACTGGAATAAAGAGGGGGCAAGATTTAATTGATTATATTTACGCGGGAGATGTTTTCGTAACCGCTTCAAAAAGCGAAAATCAACCAATGTCCATACTCGAGGTAATGAGTTGCAAAAAGAGCCTTGTGGGTGTGGATTCAAGGGGGGTTCCAGAATTGATCCAACATAATAAAAACGGACTAATTGCAAAACCCGATGATATCCGAGATATTGCAAGAAAAATAATCCGACTATTAAACAACAAAAAATTAAGAGAAAAATTTGAAAAAGCCTCATTAAGAGAGGTCAAGGAATATTCTATAAAAAAGGTAACCGATAAATGGGAAAAGCAATATCATGAACTTAAGAACTCTAAGAATCACCTAATCATGCAACACAGCACCTAACCAAAAACATTTAAATATCCTTCTATACTCTTACATTAAGATGGCAGAAAAGAAAGAAGTGTACAAGCAAAAAATTAAGCAAACCGGGTACTGGGATTACAAAGAGCTCTACAATTTTTGTTTCAACTGGTTGAAAGACGAAGGCTATAAGTTAAAAGAAAAAGAATATGTAGAAAAAATTTCTAGCTTTGGAAAAGAGATAATATTAAAGTGGGAGGCCTCCAAAAAAATAACTGACTACTTTAAACAAGTAATCGAAGTAGAATGGCATATTCTTGGAATGAAAGATGCCGAAGTCGAACGGGATGGAAAAAAGGTCAGCACGAATAAAGGTGAAGTAGGGATTACTCTCAAAGCAATATTAGTGCGGGATTACGAAGAAAGGTGGGAAGACCGACCTTTCTACAAATTTTTAAGGGGTATTTATGAAAAGTATATCATACGTACAACAAGGGAAGAATATGAAAACAATCTGGAGGATAAGGCAAAAGAATACCTTAAGGAAATCAAGGCATTTCTGAACCTCGGTGGCCGTTAATCTAACACCACCATTTAATCACAACAATATTTATAAGATAATTAAGACTATTTTTTATATGGGAAAATTAGCCTTCTTTTTAATCGGAATTTTATGCCTAAGTCTAGTTTCCGCCCTTGAAGTTTCCGAACAACACGACACAGACATCCTCGTAAGCGGTGTAGATAGTTCTATAACTTTAACTCTTTCTATCACAAATGCTTCGGGCGGGACATATAATGTTTATACTCTAGCAGAGTTGACAATGAATCCTTCCGCAATGTTCATCATCCCTGAAGGGTCTATCGAAAAAGATTTTGTAATATCTGCAAATGAAAATCTGGATGTAGAGGGATATTATACTTTCACCTATACCCTAAACCACCGAGATGTAGAAAAAATCAACAACAAATTCACAATCCAAATATTAAGCTTGGGAGATATTTTAGAAGTAAGCTCGGACTCAATAGATCCAGAATCAGGGAAAGTAAGTTTTTATGTAGAAAATAAAGAAAACGTACGATTAGAAAATCTCTTTGCACAATTCTCTTCAATTTTATTTGACTTTGAAAAAACATTCGATATTGGCCCCCACGAAAAAGTAGAAATTCCAGTTGTAGTCGATGTCGGAAAACTCAAAAGAACAAAAGCTGGAGTTTATATCATCGAAGCAAATTTTCAAACAGATAAGGGGATAGAAAAGATTGAAGGAAATTTGTATCTTGGAGAAAAAAAAGGAATCACTTCAACAGAAGATAGTTCTGGATTACTCATCCGGACACAAATAGTTACAAAAATAAATGTCGGGAATATTGTTGAAGGGGTCGAGGTTAAATTAAAAAGGAATATTTTCTCGAGGCTGTTTACAAGTTTTAATATTGAACCTACAATTACTGAAAGGAAAGGTTTGATGATAGAATACACTTGGATAAAGGAAAGGTTAAACCCTACAGAAGCCTATATTGTGAAATCAAAAACAAATTATGTCTTTCCATTTTTTACGATTTTATTCGCAATCATCGCACTTCTAGGTTTCAAAAGATTTACTCAAACAAAAATCGAAGTTAAAAAATCCGTACATCACGTTAAAACAAAGAATGGAGAATTTGCATTAAAAATAACTCTAACCCTAAAAGCGAAAAAAAGTGTTGAAAATGTAACTCTTATAGACCGGGTTCCGGCAATCGTAAAAATTTACAAAAAATTCGGATTAATCAAGCCAGACAAAATAGATGCTACAAGTCGAAGAATCCATTGGAATATTGGAGATCTGCAGGCCGGAGAAGAAAGAGTTTTCAATTATGTGGTTTATTCCAAGGTAGGAGTTGTAGGAAAGTTCTCACTCCCCGAAGCTCTCACAGTTTTTGAAAAAAATGAAAAAATATTCGAAGTGGAATCTAATAAAGTTTTCTTTATGAGCGACCAAATCAAAGGCAACTAGTTTTTATACCCTAATTCTCTCAACAATTCATGAAAGAAACAGAAATCGTACAGGCAAAATTGAAACACAAGGTCGAAGATTTTATCGTAGAAGAAATCGGGGACGGATGGAGTGCTAAAGTTTCTGAAGAATTAGGCTCACCAGAGTCATCCCTTTGGGAGTCATCCCTTTGGGACAAACAACCAGAGCTAGTCCTAGACTCAGAGAATTCAAAAGAATTTCTCTGGTGCGAAATGGAAAAACAAGACATAGATCACTTCAGCGCAATCAAAGAATTATCAATTCGTCTAAACAAAAAACCATTTGACATAGGCTATGCCGGATCAAAAGATAAGCGAGCTTGGACATCCCAACGAATCTCAATCTTCCAACCAGATTTAGAAAAGATAAAAAATTTCCAACATCCAAATATCATTTTAAAAAATTTTAACTGGAATAAACGAAAAATAAAAATGGGATATCTCGAAGGCAATCATTTCAAAATAACCCTAAGAGATATTGATAAAAAAGGCGCGATGAAAATCACAAAACATATCCGAAGCAAAGATTGGTTTCCAAATTATTTCGGACCACAAAGATTTGGCATAAATGGAAACAATGTAAAAATTGGAAAGCTAATTCTCAAAAGAAAATTCGAAGAAGCTATTCAAGAAATTTCCGACGACAATCTAAGACAAAAAGAAATATTTCAATATTATTTATCGAAGAACCCAGAAGATTTCATAGGAACTCTCAGAAGGGCTGAAAGAAAAAGTATGTTGATGTATGTCAATGCAGTTCAATCAAAAATATTCAATGAGATTTTAGAAGAAGCACTTGAAGAAGGACTTACATTTACAAAACAAGGACAAACTTCATGTCTTCTCATCGGATACAAAACAAGATTCTTCAACGGGAGACTCGGAGAAATAGAACAACAAGTTTTAGCAAGCCACAATTTAACCTTAGAAGATTTTGATATAAAAGAAATTCCTTACCTAAGAATCAAGGGCTCGTTCCGAAAAGCAATCACCGAAATAAAAGATTTACAAATAGAAGTTGAAGATGATGAAGAGTTCGAAGGTTCGAAAAAGATAATCCTAGAATTTACACTTCCAAGCGGAGTTTACGCAACAACTTTCCTAGAAAATTTCTTCGTTTTTAATTAAACTTATAAATATCATAAACCTAAAACCCCTATGAGAGAATCGATAAAAACAGGGATATCATTTGGATTAACCTCTGGAATAATTACAACCTTAGGTTTGATGGTCGGATTAAATACTGGGACCGGGATAAAACTTGTGGTTATCGGGGGAATTCTAACAATCGCAATCGCCGACGCTTTCTCCGACGCTTTAGGAATCCACATCTCCGAAGAAACAAGCCATCGAAACGGACATAAGGCAGTTTGGGAAGCAACCCTCGCGACATTCTTTACAAAATTAATAATCGCATCGTCGTTCCTAATACCATTGATAATTTTCAATTTATCTCTAGCAGTAACAATAAATATCATTTGGGGATTCTTCTTGCTAATAATTTTTAATTATTATCTGGCAAAATCAAAGAAAGAAAATCCTTGGCTAGTCATCGGAGAACATCTCCTAATCGCCGTAGTCGTAATCGTGATAACGTATTTCGTCGGAAGATTCATTGCAACCAATTTCATCTAACAGAAAATTACTTAAACCTTAATTACCATTAAATCTTAATGAAAGGGGAACCCAATCCCAAGTAATCTACAATCGGGAAGGAAATATTTAGAGATAAATTTACAAGGGAGGTTAAAAATGGTAAAAGTTAAGAAAAAAAGTGGTAAGATGGTGGAGTATTCTGCTTCAAAGGTTAAGTCTATTCTTAAGACTGTTGGATTTACTGGTAAAACATTAGTAAAAGGAACTTCAAATGTTTTAAAAGAGGCAAAAAAACTTACAAAAGCTGGAGTAATTTCTGCAACAAATTTTGAAAAAGCAGTTGTCAAAGGAGTTAGCAATACTAATAAAATAGTTGTAAGTTCTGCACAAAACATAACAAAAAAAGTTTTGAAGTAGAAATTTTAAAAAATAATGGAATGGAGCATTTGGGCAATAATCCTCGCAGTAATTCTTTTCATCGTAGGCTTAAAAATAGCAAAATGGGTTTTGTGGAGCTTAGCGATAATCATAGCAGTAGTCGCCGGATGGATTTGGATATTCTAAAATTGCGAAAAATAAGGCGACAACGCACTCGGTGGATTAGGATTAATATAATAAACAGTTCCTCTTCCGGTCTTCAACAAAATCTTTTTATCGTATAATCCTGTCAAAACCTCTCTTGCAGTTTGGGAGCTTGTAATGCCCATTCCCCTCTGAATAATATGGGGCGTGACAATAAGTTTTCGGCTAAAGCTTTTGACAACAGATTCAGCAAATTTTCCAAGATATGCTTTATCTCTTCTTTTTATAAATAGGGATCGAACCCTCAACCGAAGTTGAGGGCCTGATAAAATAACTTATCAAAATGACTTTTTAAGCCTATCCTTATTTCAAATCAGCATAAATTAACTTATGATCAGAAACTCCATATAAACTTTCACACCCTACAGAATCAAAGCCTCGAACCAAAATATGATCGACATCCCTATTGTAAAACCATTTCATAATCGGTGTAGTACTACAACTTTTGATTTCTTGGGGAACAAGATTAAAATCTGGAAGAAATGGTTCCAACTTCTTATAAGAAATATTAAAGTCGCCCAAGATAATTTTCTTACCCTTTAATTTGCTTAAATAATCTTTTAAAAATTTGATCTGATCTGAATGATATTTCCTAGAAGCTAAACCTAAATGAACTAGTGTCAAATGAAATTTCTTTTCAGGATAATAAATATGGACAAAACCTCCGCCACCTCCCAACCTATGCTCAACCGGCCATTCCCCCGTTTCTTTTTGCTCCCCCTTAATCTTCGAAGCCACCAATTCCTGAACATAAAGTTTATTGTATTTTGTTTTATGGCCCTTCCCAAAATAAAAATATTTATATCCTATTTTTCTCAACTTTTTTATCAACTCTTTTTCCTGACCTTCCAAAACTTCAATAACTCCGATAATATCTGCTTTCGATTCCGCAATAGTCTCTGCAGTCTTAGATATATCCGTCCTCGCCCAAACCTCTTTTGGATTCGCCTGATAATGAACCGCCCAATGTCCCATCACCGTAGCCCAAAAACTATTCCCATTCAAGGCAAACATTTGATTATAAATTGCAACTCTCATAAACAACCAAAATAAAATCGTTATAAATATCTTTCTTAACCTTTCCTACTCTTATATATATGATAGCCCCCCAATGTCACAAGCCCAAGACCTGTCACGATGTTCGGAACCGCGGTCAGATAATTTATCGAAGACCATAATTCCGGAATAGAGGTAATGTTATCCCTGACAGAATTTAAGATGTCCCCATTATGTGGGTTGGTCAATATATCTATATACCCATCAAAAGCCGTCTTAACTATACCGCACGCCCCCCTTAAATCCAGATTATTTCCACAAGCATAGACCAAACCATCCACCCCCAGATAAACAGAACCCAAACCCAACGCGATAAACACCTTATCCCTTAATCGTCCCATGACACAATTCCCAGATAGAACAATTATAAATATCTATCCAAAAATTATTAAAGCCCGTTTTCCAATCAATATCATGGTAGAATTATTTGTTTGTAAAATATGCGGAGAACCTTATCTGGGTGGCAAAGCTCCAGACGATTGCCCTTTCTGTGGAGCACCAAAAAATTACATCAAATCTGTAGAAGAATTCACCGAATTATGGAAAACCGAACTTAGCGAACAAGAAAAAAGCGACATGCAAGAAACGCTAGATTTAGAAATTAACGCCACAGCATATTATCTCGATGTAGTCAAAACAAACGAAAAATATTCCAAGCCAAACAGATTATTCAAACAACTAGCGAGAGTTGAACAAGAACATGCAGAAATGGCTGTGAAATTCCTCGGAATAGAATTACCTGAATTTAAGGGAGAAACATCTAAAGGCTCATTCGAAAAAGACCTCGAAAGAACAAAGGAATTAGAAACTGAAGCAATCAAAAAGTATCAAGGATTTCTCAAGAACGCCATAAGCAAAAACCTCAAAAATTTCTACACTGCATTAATCCACGCAGAAAAAGGCCACCAAGATATCGCTGGGAAAGAGTTAGAATAAAATCCCCATCTAAAACTTTATAAACAAATTTCTCTCTGATATTTTGTCCTCCCATAGCTCATTGGTAGAGCAGGCGGTTGTAGCCCGCTGTGGCCCAGTTCGATTCTGGGTGGGGGGATGACCCCTTCTTGGCATATCTAATGAGTATTATTTGTATTGAATACAGTAGAAAGATTTATCTAAGAAAACCAAAAACCTTATAAATAAGATAATCTTACTTTCTTACATGGAAATGTCAAAAATAAGTTCAAGAGGACAGCTTGTAATACCTCAGGCAATTAGACAAGAACTAGATTTAAATGAAGGTTCGATTGTTGGAATGGAAAGTTTAAACGGAATGATTGTAATAAAGAAAATAGATACAGATTTAATTGGACAATTTAAAAAAAGTTTACTTGACTTAAAATCCAAAAAAGTAAGAAGATTAGCTTAATAATTCTTTCATATAGATTTTAAATTCGGGAAGCAGTTTTATTATTTCATTGATTGTATCTTGTTGTGCTTTTTTACCTTCAACTGCAACAACAAGAATAGAAGAAAATTCTTCATAAACAATATAATAAATTCGTTTTTCTTTTACTCGCTTTTCTCTAAAGAATTTATATCTTATAGGGTCCCCCACATAAGAATTTTCTTTTAATTGCAAAAATATTTTTTTGATAGAGTCTTGATAGTCTTTTCCCAGTTTCTCAAACTCTTTTTCAAATGTTTCTGTTCCATAAACAGCGTAAACCATATAACTTTTTTGTTAAGAGATTATTTAAGAGTTTGGTCGCACAAAATTTTATCTTATAAATAAATGTCTCGTAGTTCTAAATTAGTGTAAAAATAGGAAATTTTCTAAAAGGTAATACTTTTACTATATTACGGGTGGGGGGATAAATTTTACGGTCGATAAAACTACTTTTTCTAAAATCCCGGGATTGAACTATTTGATGACAAAACTTATAAACCTTTAATTGCTATTACTATTAATTAAGTCCATAGGATCTGCAAGGATCCTATGATTTTTATTTTAACATGAATTCTGAAAAGAGAAAAATTGCCGTTTATATTGATGGAAGTAACTTTTATTTCTCAATTAAAAATCGATTCAACTGTAAAATAGACATCGAAAAGTTTTGTAAAAAGATGGTTAATAAAGACAATCTGATAAAAATAAATTATTATATTGCTCCTGTCGAACAGTTTAGCAACCCAGAAATGTATGCACAACAACAAAGTTTCTTTGATAAATTGAGAGAGATTAAGAATTTAAATATTATCTTTGGAAGATTAGAAAAAAGGAAAAGAGATGGAGAAACGTATTATGTAGAAAAAGCCACAGATGTTAATTTGGCCCTAGATATAGTTTTAGATGCTCAAGCAGATATTTATGATAAAGCTTATCTGATTTCAAATGATGGAGATTTCTCTGGAGCAGTAACGGCTTCAATTGAAAGATTTAATAAAACGGTTATTTACGTAGCGATTGGAAATGAGAAATCTATTTCTTATCATCTCAAGAAAGTAGCCTCCAAAACATTAAAGATAGATGAAAAGTTTATAGAAGATGTGAAGTTATAGCGAAGGCAATCAGGTATGGAATCTTATTAAGTTAAAAACCGAATTCTTGCCCCTAGTAAAAATATTTCAAAAAATATTTTTCGGGGTACTCCCGTGGAGCGAATAAGTTTCAACAACTAAAGGAGAAACGAGCTAATTTTACTTATGAAATGATTTTTGGAAGAACGGCACCTGAAGGTGTACCCGCAAGAGGAAAAGAAGAAAGGATATACTCAACCTCGACAATACTTAAAAAGTCTGGCAGTCTTAGAACAGCAACGATAAAATAAACTGGCTCAATTAAAAAAGATACTCATTGAAAGGACCACACTGGCCCATTAGCGGGTGGGGGGATTTTTATTCTAAAGATTTATTTTTTATTCATGTTTTTAGAATTTTTCCTTGCGGTGAAGAAATATATTATTGGCACAATAACCCAAAAAATCAATAGACCTAATAACCAAAGAAATTTTTTGCTGATATTTTTTCTAAATATACAATCAAAGAACATCCAAATAGCAAACACAAAAAGTAACATAAATGCTATTGCTATTAATCCAAAAATCATATCTTGTGTTTGAGATTCATCACTACTACTTCCTTCGGATGTTCCTTCATCGGTTCCAGAAAAATCAATTTCAGGGATATAATCATCACCCATAGAGATTGTAGCTTGTCTTAACATCATATTTTGTTCAAACGCATTTTTAAGTTGCATATATACAAGTTTCCAACCACCATTATTTACCATGACTGCAACAAAATCTTCTTCGATAACTGCACTTTTCCCGGAGTTGTCTTCAAGCTCTGTTTCTAAGTGGTAATAAACCAGGGCATCAGTTCCGCTGATATATTCTTGTTCATCAGTTATTTCATAATATTTAGTATCAAAAATTTCAGCTAATGCAACTAAACTTTTTCTTGTTTCTTCTTTAAAATCTAAATCAACATTGGAAAAATCAGTTAGTGCGAGCATTCCTTCTATATTTTCGTTTTTATCTGCCTCATAATATTGTTGCAGTGACTCGGTTGGTGTTGCAGCTACGAAATTAATTACAAACAATGCAACTATTAGCCCAAGTATTATTTTTTTCATTCTATGTGGTAAGTGTATTGAAACACCTTGCTCCTTTTTGTTGTAAACCCGTCATCATCAGTAACTTCGACAATTATTTGAACTGGAATTCTAACAGTATCTAAGCTTCCTTCCCTCACTAAATTAGCCCAATATCTTAATCCTGCCTGAAGTGAATCGACACCGTAATCAATCGTTTTGTCTCTTACGCTTTCAAGATATGAACTATCCTCTCCCCCCAATTTGTCATCCATGAATCCCTTTGTCCCATAATATGCTTGTAATCCTTCTAATCCAAAACTTATACTCCTTAGAAATGTTTCATATGAAGATGTAGAGGTTCGTATTCTATTTACGTCTCTTTGCATTTGTTCAACATTTCCATTCCAAGTATTGTATTGGGATTTATAACTTTCTATTTCTCCACCAATTTTATCACCGGTTAGTTCCCCAGATAGCGTATTGACTGCATCACTTTTCAACCCAGAGGTGTAGCTACTCCAATCATTTTTATGGTCTTTTATATATTCCATATTTCCATCGATTAATTCAACGGCACTTGCTGGCGGATTCCAATTAAACTTATACGCTTTTGTGTTAGTTTTATCAAGGAGTGTCTTGTGTTCTCCACCCCCTCCACGAATAAGTGTTCCTATACTGGTGGTAACTTTAATGCTCCATTCACTACTGTCTTCATCAATTATTTCTACATCGGCATAATTCATTTCATTACCTTCAAGCATACTTCCTTGACTCAAGGTTATTTTTATTTGGGGTTTAGGATCCAATAACTTAATTGTTGTTTTTGTTCCAGACTTCCCGGTAGCTCTAAGTTCAAAATTGAGATTTTTCAAATATGTTCCGTCTGGAGCCCTTGGCGAATAATAAGTAAATTGTGCTTTCCCAGATTCATCAGTTGTAATAGTTGTGGGAGAAATTTTCCCGTAATCTTCCATTAATTTACTATTAAACGGAAACCAAAAAGAAACTGTAAATTTTTCATTTTTTAATGGAGAACCACCACTTTTAGCAGTTAAAATAAATTCTTGGGAGTCTATTCCGTTGGCAATTAACATTGAAGAGCTGGGATTAATTGAGGTATCAAAAGAACATTTTTGCATGCAAGGCCCGCCACAATCTATTCCTTCTTCGTCATCATCTTGTTTTTTATTAAAGCAGGTATCATCACAAGGAAGACAACCCCCTCCACAATCTACATCTTCTTCACCCGAATCTAGTTTATTATTTTCACAATCGTCTTCTTCATTATCTATTAAATAACACAAATCATCTTTTAAGTAATATCCTTCATAACATATACTTTCTGGATTCACTAATACCCATACATCAGTTCCACCATATATGCTCCACTCCCCTAAATTAATGCATCTAAAACCACCATTCCACATATTATCGACAACACCTATTTCTCCCTCAAATTTTCCTAAAGTGGCTCTACAGGCATCTCCCACCTTTGCCCCTTGTTGTGTTGCAGAAACACTAACAATTGAAATGATTATTATTAGAAAAATAATCGAAACTTTACTAAAACCTCTATCCTTCATTTAAATTTATAGATAACTAGGTATAAAAAGTTTATTATAAACCTAACTTCGCCACACAATTCTTAAAAATAAAATAAAGTGAAAAACTGGCTAGAGGGATTTCTATTCAAAAAATAAACATTTATAAACTAAAACTTCCTCATAAAACAAAGAAGTGATATGGAAAACAAAAAAGTAATCTCGTCATCATTAGTATTAGTTTTGGTTTTAACTCTATCTTTTGTCCTCGCTCAGGTTCTAACACCATCAACATACGAAAATGGATTAGGATTTTCATTCAACGAAACAACAATAAATAATACATATAACATCACAGTAAACAATACTCAACTAGGAGCAATCGCAAACATCACAATGGTTAACATCACCCTCCCTGAAACATTTACATATATTGATTTAACCCAAGGCGTCGGAGAAAATGAAACTGTAGCAGTCTTTACAAATACAACGACCACATTAAGTTGGGCAAATGAAACAGCAGGTTGGTTCCTTATCAACGGAACCGAAACAGCTATTGGCGGGGATGGAACCCAATTTTGGTTCAACGCTTCAGCAACAACACCCGGAACTTATAATCTTACAGTTAACGTCACAATGGCAAATACGACGGTAACAACACAATATATTTCAGTAGAAATAAATGATACAACCGCACCTTTCAACATTTCGTTCACTGGAGATACTTCAGGGGCATATGCAAACCTTTCACAAAATTACATCATTGTTAATGTTACCGCAAACGACACCGATGGGGCTTACGGGGGAGCCTTAGCTAATGTTACATATTCCTTATTTAATTCATCAGGCCCTTTGAATAGTACGGTTAGTACAAATTTAGCTGAAATTAACTTTACTGGGTTGGTCGACGGTATCTATTACATCAACGCAACTGTAAATGATACAGCAGGGAATGTAAATACAACTGGAACTGGAACTAGGACAATCACATTAGATACGACTGCACCAGCAATAAGTTATCTCGGAGGAATGTATGTCAATAATTCAAATATTTCAGCTACATCAATCTTCGTAAATGTATCAGTTACAGAATTATACAACGATACGATTGTCTTTAACTTATATAATGGTTCTGGATCAGTTAACAGCACCCAATATACTGATGGATCAAGAAACATTACTTGGACTGGATTAATAAACGGAGATTATACTTTCAATGTTACAGTAAACGATAGTGCAACAAATGAAAATTATACTCAGTCAATGATGATTACCCTAGATACGACTGCACCTACCGCTACAGCCGCATGTACACCTGCATCAGCAAATTTAAATGATGTAGTAACCTGTACTTGTACTGCCGCAGACGCAACTTCTGGAGTAGCATCCTCTTCTGCCACAACAACACCCTCAACATCCTCTACCGGAACCTATTATTATACTTGTAGCGTTACAGACTACGCAAGCAACACGGCAAGCAGTACCGCATCTTATGATGTAAGTGGTGGTAGTAGCGGATCCTCTGGAAGCACAACAACCACAAACTTTTGGACCAAAGGAACACAGACAGTTACTGATGAACAATTTGCAGAATCTTATACAAAAGAACTTCAGGTAAGGCAAAGAGTTAAAGTAAAAGTAGAAACTTTAAATCATTATATCGGAGTTGTCGGATTAACTGCTACAACAGCAACGATAAACGTGTCCTCAGACCCCCAACAAGCAACATTAATAGTCGGCGATGAAAGAAGATTTGAAGTTTCAGATGATGACTATTATGATATCTTAGTAAAGTTAAACTCAATTGAGAATAACAGGGCAAACATTACGGTTAAATCTATTCATGAATTAATCACAGAAGACACTGTTGCAGGCGAAGGAGAATTACAAGATGCTGGTGAAGCTGCTACGGGAGAAGACGAAGCAGTAACTACAGAAGAATCAAATGTTTGGTGGTATATCGGCGGAATAGTTATTATTATATTAGTAATTGTTGGAATCATCTACGCGAAGAAAAAATAATCTTTAAAAATTAATCACTTCAACATTATCCTACCCCTCTGCCAATCGTCAATTACTTTAATCGCAATCCTATTCTCATCAACCTCTCCACCCTTAACCAAATACCCCATCTTATGCCCAATATCCTCAAAAATCTCATAAGCTGTTGCCCCAGAAGCCTTGTAATACTTCTCTAACAACTTCGGATCCTTCCCCATCAAAAGCTCAATTATACTAATCGCAACCTTCTCCGGATTTTTTATCTTATGCGGATCCTTAGAAGCTGTCATTCCAACCTGAACTTTTTTATCCCCATACGGAATAATTCCTGGAGAATCCATAATTCTCAATCGACCATTTCGAACCCATAAAGTCTTCCTAGTCGTCCCAGAAACTGGAGACACTTTAGCATGGGCCGCAGGAGCAAGCAAATTAATCAAAGTCGATTTCCCAATATTAGGATAACCGACAAGCCCAACCCTTAAACTCGGTCGATTCCAATGCTCCGCCATATTTTCTAATGTGGATTTCAATTTACCAATTCCAATTTTCTTCGTCGCTGAAATAAAAAATGCATTAGGATATTCTTTCTTTAATTTTTCAATATCCTTCCGACCAATCAAATCCGACTTATTAAAAACAATCACAAGACGCTTGCCCTTCATATTCTCAACCTTCGAAACAATTTCAGAATTCTTCGTAATCTCTGGCATTCGCGCATCCACTAACAAAAGCACAACATCCGAGTTCCGGAGAACATTCATAACGACCGGCCAAAATCCCATGTTTAAATATAGCTTAGAAGACTTATAAAACTAATTAAAATGCAATCGTTTCTTCAAGAAGACCGCCACCAGTCATCGGATAATAATTATAATCCGAACCTTCAGAAATTACAACTTCCTTAATCTCATCAAGACTCTCCAAGTAATTAGCTTTTACCTTAGTCTGCGATATCGTGTAAAGCACATCATCCATATACAAACTTCTCTTAATCGAACTTTGGTACTGCTTCCAATAATATCCATCATCTTCTGTTTCATAAGTTCGATGAGTTATCCTCCCCCGCTCACTAATCCCTTGCGGGCTAATATCTAAAACCATAGCCCCTTGCCATACAAATTCTCCATAAGTTCTACTCGAACTTTGAGTAATCTCATACAAATCAACTGGAAGAACTAACAAGTTCTTTTCCTTGTCAAATAAAACCGCCTTGTGGTCATTAAACGCATCGCTATTCGTACCCCTATCTCCAATCTCAATCTTTGCAACTTCAATTGGATTCTCAACATCACTGACATCGAACAATGAAACCTTCAATCCCTGAAAGAGCCCTTCCTCCGTCGCTGCCTTACCAATTCCAATAATATGGTCCTCATCATAAGGATGCAAATATTCTGAAACACCAGTAATCTTCAACTCCCCCATAACTTTAGGATTCTCCGGGTCAGATAAATCAATAACAAACAACGGATCAACTTGTCTAAACGTTACCATGTAAGCTCGGTCTCCCATGAATCTCGAAGAGTAAATTCTCTCGCCTTCAGCCAAATTTTCAACACTTCCAACAATCTCCAAATCTTCATCTAAAACAAACATATGACTCAAACTATCAGAGCCCGCACCCCACCAAGTACTCCCACTAGTCGTAGCAACTCTCAAATTCCCTTCATGCTCATCCATAGAAAACTGATCCAACAATCTCCCTGGAACAAACCCACTCGCGATATAATCAATATCCATCTTATCTAACCCAATCTTGTAAATCGCAGTTCCTTGCATCTTAGAAATTTTTATAGAAGCTGCAGTCATCAACTCTTCCATCTGTTCCTCAAGCTCACTAACTTCTTGTCCTTCCATACTATCTCCCCATTCCTCCATCAAATCTCCCATAGCCTTGCTCTTATCATAATATTCATCCATACCTAGAATTTCTTCAACTCGTTCCTTGTACTCTTTCGGAAGAATCTCTAAATATACATCTTCAATAATAATATCTATATAATCCTCATAACTTGTACTCTTAAACTGGGTAAGATAAATATTATTCTCCGAAACATACATCGTATACGAAGTCCCAAGAAGGTAAGTCTCCGTTTCAAAATCTCCCGACTTAAGGTTTATCGAAGAGATAGAAGTAAATTGATAACTATTATCTCTAAATGTCGGGTAATAAATATCTTCTACATCAACAGCTCGCTCAACACCGTTAATATAATAAATCGGCGACTCAACACCAGTATAAACATACTTATAGCTCACAACATAAACATAATCTCCAATCATTCTAGAATCAATGTAATTTCCTTCAAGAATAACAGTGTTCTCAAGAACTGGATTTTCTCTATCACTAATATCATAAGTCAAAACCGCAGGGTCATAATTTCTAGGATAATAATAATAATAATTGTCCAAAATTTCCAAATCTCCTACTTCTTCCCTCTCTTCCTCTTGAGGACTATCTACAATCCCCCGACCAAATACAACTAACTTATCATCATTAATAAAAATCTCACTAACACTAGCACTAAAATTAATTTCTGCCAATACTTTCATTTCATCTGCAGGATAAGCATCCAAAATCACAACTTTCTTTCCAGTAGCAACATAAATATATTTCCCATCATTCTTTACAATATCTGCTTCATCAACACCTTCAACTTGGATATTTGTCGTAGAGTAATCATCTGCGGAAGATTTTTGATTAGAATCAGCCGTTAGAACCGCGCCAGAATCTATGGCCATCGTTTCAGCCATCATCATATCACCACCAAACATATAATTATAATTTCCCTCTGAACTTTCATTCACAAACGTTCTAAATTCTTCATCCGATGCAAACTTCTTCAAATCAATTTCAGTAGTCCCATTAGGCATATTTTGCTGAACTGAAAACACAACTAAACTAGTTATCGCTGCAAGTGCAAGAATCATAAGAGTCACACCCATCACCTGTTTCATAATAATTTATGTCTCCCATCATTTATTAATGTTATCGCGAAGAACAAAAAAACTGCAAACCATGCCCCGATTAAGAACCACGACCACGGACTTATCCCTGCAAGGAAAGACAAAAATCCTGCACCACCGCTCTCGGCTCCCTCCAAGATTATCGGTGCAGAACTTGTAGTTGCTTCAGCCATCAAAGCATTACCCTTAGCCATATCCATAACTGGAGCCGCAGCATATTGTGCCCGTCCAAGTAATTCCCTAATTGTCAAAGCAGTAAGTCCAGTCAATCCAAGTGTCCAAGCAAAAACCTTCGCAACAGATTTTCTTGGAGAAATAATTATCTTCTTATTAGAAACTTTGTAAGTTAGCATCTTTTTCCCCTTAACACTCCACCAATGCGACGCTTTCTCAATCAAACCCGCCCGAACCAATTTCTTAACATTATAATCAACCGTATTAATCGGCATCTTCAACTCCCGAGAAATCTCACTAACTGTCAAATCTTTTTCAGCAAGCAAATTCAAAATCCTATTACAAGACTTGCTCCCAATAACTTCCGAAATCTGCTTCGCTTTCTCATCCCCGAGATTAATCATAATGCTGGTCTCGTCTTTTGCCATTAGCAAAAATCTATAGATTTTTGATCCGCAAGGACTTCAATCACCAGATTACCTACTGGGTTGTCATTGCATAATCTCGTTCTAATTGTCTCCATAAAATATACACTAAAAAATACTATTTAAACCGCGCGATAACTTCAATTCAGATTGGAGTTAAACAGATTAAAGACGTCCTTCTACCACACAAATCACATTAGAAGTATTTGATTATTAGGGAGATTATATTTACCTATCTAAACCCTAACAATCACATCAAATGGCATAACAAAAAAAAAGAAAATAATCTCTATAATTATCATCTAAAAATCTTACAATCCGGGATGAGGCACTTGTTCAATTTCCCCCAACCAAGGATAACTCGTTCCTTCATCAATATCCCATATAGTATCA
>Ga0180009_10003084_pt1 | contig 19211 bp, 27 predicted proteins | sample OS_PC_MetaG_FD_123537 | JGI IMG/M metagenome (GOLD analysis project Ga0180009, IMG submission 123537) | Groundwater microbial communities from the Aspo Hard Rock Laboratory (HRL) deep subsurface site, Sweden - OS_PC_MetaG | ecosystem: Environmental > Aquatic > Deep subsurface > Groundwater...
ATAATAATAATAATAGCCTTCTCTTGTATAATAATAATAATAGCCTTCTCTTGTATAATAATAATAATAGCCTTCTCTTGTATAATAATAATAATAATAATAATAATAATAATAATAAATATCTACGAACGAAGTGAGTAGTAAATTATAAATGATAATTGTTCAATAAAGAAATTAGAATTAAATAAAAATTACCCAAATGCCCTACGAAGATCTATAACTTCTGCAGAACTAACATTTTTTATTTTTCTTAGATTATTCTCTGTAGGTTCAAGTTCTTTTGATTCATCTAAACCAAAAAAGACTATGATTGCTTTTAATCCAAAGGCTATCGGCTCTTCTGTAAAAATTATATTTTTCCCTTCTCCTTTTTCAATTATTTTTTTTGCCTGTTTTTTTATTTCTTCAAGATTTACATCAAGTGAATTAGGCATTATTTTTATTTTTATTGCAGCAATTCCCATTTTTATTCTAGATTTAAAGTAAAAAACTTTGCTTATAAATTTTTGGTTAAGAAGTGATTAAGCACCCCAGAATTTATATCCACCCAAAGACAATCCCTGATTTTTAAATCCACTTAATTTTTGATCATACTCTCTCATCATATTACTTTTCTTATTTGGATTGCTCTCTCTATTAATAGCTCTTGCTAAATTATCCAACTCTTCTTTTGCAAAATGTTCTGCTTTTGCCATTGCTTTCATAGCATCTCTTTGCCTATTCTCTGCCTGTGCTTCACTATAAGCTCTGTTTATATCTTTATTTTTATAATCTTCAGCAGAGGATTTTATTTTTCCAAAACCTTTTGAAGTCAAACTACCAACACGTTGGCTTCCAAATAAACAGATAACTCCTATAATAAGAATAATAATATTAAGAGTAACAGAATTAATACTTTCACTATATTTAGATAAAAATGACAAGAAAGAAAAAACATTGCTGATATTTATCAAGAATTCAGAGATGCTTGTAAGGCTAATTAAGAATAAAACAATCCCTAAAATTTTGTTCAAACCACCACCAAAAATAAATAATAAAACAGAACAGATTAATAATAAAAAAGGATAAATATTCCCCCCGGATAAAATATCAGACAATTGAGTGATAGGTGCTAAAAAATCTGAGAACCAAATTAATAAAATTCCTGCAACAAAGATTAAACCAGAAACAAGTTGTCCTAATCTATTTTTTTCTCCATATTGATTTTTCTTCGAAAACCAAAAGAAAAGACCAACTCCAAGAACTAAAAGCCCTATTTTAAAATAAATGCTTGTTATTCCGATTATTAAAAAAGATAAAGAAGATAAAATTAACAATACTCCAACAAATTTTGGTATAAAGGTTGATTTCCCCCCAGGCATTCCTTGTCCTCTTTTATTCATATCACAATTACCAACTTTAACTTTATAAATATTTTTGCAATTCAAAAATAACAATTAGTTAAACTTATAAAGTATTTTTCTCGCGTAAAAGTATGTTATCATCAAAACAAACAGCAGAATTGAAAAAACAAATCATAGAACAGATAAATGCAAATTTTCCTGCAGATAAAAAAGATTTTGCAAAACAGCAGATTGAATCTATGAATGAAAATGAATTTGAAGAATTCTTAAAGCAAAATCATTTAATAAAAGACGGGCAAGATTCTACAGAACAGCAGTGTATTTTTTGTTCTATTATAAAAGGAAAAATTGAATCCTACCAAATAGATGAGAATGAGGATGCAGTTGCAATTTTGGAAATAAATCCTATTTCAAAAGCGCATACTTTGATAATTCCAAAAGAGCATGTTACATCAGAACAAATGCCAGAAGGAGTTTTGACACTTGCTAAAAAAGTTTCTCAAAAAATAAAAAAACAATTTGAGCCAAAAGATATTAATCTATACTCTTCAACTCTTTTTGAGCATTCAATAATAAATGTTCTTCCTATTTACAAAGATGAAAATCAGAATTCAGAAAGGAAAAAAGCAACACCAGAAGAGCTTGAGATAATTCAAGAACAACTCAAGGAAAAACCAAAACCTCAAAAGCCAATTGAAATAGCAAAACCACAGAAATTGGAGAATATCAGATTACCCAGAAGAATCCCATAGAATTTTGATTTAACCACTCGTTATCACTCGCTTTTTACCTGTTCCTCACGTCGCAATTATATTATATTGATTATCTAATAAATCTCGCGAATTTATGAGCGCATTTTTAGGGGTGGGCAACTCTATGTCGCTGGGTGGGGTTGCGAGTAGGTTAAGATTACTTATAAAAAATCCACCAAATCAGCACCCAAAAACTAATAAAAAAAACAGGAACAAAAGGAATTCCTTGCTTGATTAATACTTTTTTCTTGTATTTTCTTAACAATTTTATTTCTTCTTTGCTCAAACCATCCCATTTAACAATTATATTTTTCTTTCCAACTTTTACATCTTTATAAAGCCAGTCACCTTCTTGCAGATTTTTTGCATCTATTCTTTTAATCATAGAAACTTTTTCAATTGATTTTGAAAAAACATAGATATAAGGAAGAATGACAAATAAAATACCTGGATAAAATAATATTGAATCAAGAACAAACCCTCCTGCAATAAAGATTAAGCCAATCACCAAACCAAGATAAGCAATTTTCCTGTCTTTTCTAATAGAAGACGCAAATTCTTTTTTGAATTCATTTTTATTTTTAACAGCTAAAAAAATGCTGAAAAATAAAGTATAAAAAAGTCCTGCAAATAAGAATATGAGAAAAAAAATCATAAAGATATAAAGATTATTTCTAAAAGAATCATAAATTGGAAGAATTGTTCCGAGGGCTATCATCAATTTTGCATCTCCTCCTGCAAAAAAATGAGAATAGTAAAGCAGATTTCCTATAACAAAAAACATTCCTAATCCAATTAAGCCCTGATAAAAAAAGCTAAAACTTCCATTCTCAAAAAGGCAATAAAAAAATCTAAACCCCAAAGCAAAGATTATTAATGAAAAACTCAGCCAGTCATCAACTTCTCTTTTTTTCAAATCCTGAATACTCGCAATTAAGGTATATATTCCTGCAAGCACAAATAAAAAAGTTACCTCATACATAATAACAAAAAAGAATTAGAATTTATAAAATATTGTCCTCGCTTGTAATATCATTGCTCGAGCCAGACTATGTCAAGGCTCTCTGCTTAAAACTTATTATCACAATAACTTAATTAATGACAGAAAAACTTGACGAAGTCAGTTTTGGAGTCAACACAAATCCAACGCCAGCAAAACAAAATTAAACAAAAATTATTTATTTAAAAGCCTGTTTCTTCCGCCCTTTTTATAAGGATTTCTTTTCTTTTCTTTGTATTTATCCTTTCTTTTATTTCTTTTCTCAGAACAAGTATAATCAGATGACATTTTTATTCAGCAGGAATTGGGCAGGTTATTGCAGCACATTTCTTGACATCATACTTGCTGTATGTATCTTTGTTTGTATCAATTGAAAAATCATTGCATGTTCCAGGAATTTTAGGATTTACCCCATCATTCAAAGTTCTTTCTTTAGTGCAATATCCAAATGTATCTCCTGTTGCACATGCTATTTCACATTGATTAACTATTGTGCTTACATTTTCTTTTGACAACCATGGAGCTATCTTATCCCATCCTAATGCAAATCCGAGCACAAGAACAACCAAAATTATTATTCCTAATATTAAAAGAATAATAGTATTAGTGCTCATCCCTTGCCCCCTTTTATTCATTTTATTTTTATCCTGCTTGTGGCATAGATACTTTAAGTTTATTTTATTTTTAAATGTTTCTTATTCTATAGGGTTATATTCTATTGAAACAAGAGTTTTCTTTTTTTTACTAAAAATCCCTGTTATCAAATTAAATTCTCCATAAAATTTTTCAGAATTTCCATCATAAGTTATATTAACAGAATAAACTCCTTTGCTGACAGGTTTTTGAAAACTTGGGATATCCAAATGTTGTTCTTCCTGAAGAGAATAAATTGTCTCAATTAATCCTGCTCCGACAAAAGTTTTGTCTCTATCACTTTTTGACATCATAAAACTAAAAATTGTCAGAATGCAGACAGCAATAACTCCGATTACTAAAATTGTTATTGGAATATCTCCTTTTCTGTTCATCCTCTTTAATGAGGTATGTTGTATATTGGTTGACATTCTTTGCATTGTTCTCCAAAAATTATTTTAAAATTATCAAGTTCATTAAAAGAAAATTCAATTTTTCTATAATATGAAGAAGTATATCCTTTGATGAATAAACTTTTATTTTCAGAATTTTTTAAAACAAAACTCCAACCCCATGAAGATTCATCAACAACAGGAAGATTTGTCAAAAAAGAATCCAGTTTTTCATTAAGTTCTACATAATTATTATCTTCCACAGATTTTTGAATAAGATTAAAATTCTCATCAACAAAATTTTCAGTTGATTTTGTTATTACAAAATCTTGCTGCTTGTCAGAAAAAAGATTTAAATTGAAATCAAAAAGCTTTCCATCTGCAATAAAAAAACAGATTAATAAAACTACAATTATGACAATTGTAGCAATCACCCAGTTCATTGTTTCAGATACCTGCGAGCGTTTTGACTTTAGTATTGTTTTACCTATCCAATTTGAAGTCAGGGCACTAGTTTCTGATTTATTATACATTTTCATTTTTTCTTATAACAGATAAAATTTTAATTGTTATTCCCTGATTATTTTCATCCAGATAATAAACATTTTTTTCAACACAAACAACACTCTCTCCTTTTCCACAATAATCTTTTAGATTTGAATTTCCCTGCTTAATCACAAGATTGTCCACTTCCAAATAATATTCATCATTTAATACCAAATGACATTCAGAAAGGATATTTTCATTATTTATATTTTTATTAAGATATTTTCCATCAGATAAGCAATCAGATATTTTCATAATAAGAATTCCGCTTTCATCTTGCCTCACTTCATAAGGTTTCCCGTAAAAAACTACAACCATAGCAATAATCCCTACAGCAACAATTACCAATATAGCAAACCAGTAAACAGACAAAATCTTATCTCCTTTTTTATTGCTAAAAAATTTCATTTTACTTGTAAAATTCTTGTGCCCTTCCTCAAGACCTACTTGGTTAGGGTATAGGTTATTCATTTTTCCCCCCAGTTATTTACAATAATAATATAATTTCCTTTATTGTCAGGAAAAGGTTTGTTTACTTCAATATCATTAAAAAAAGAATAAGAATATCCTCCTTTTTCTCGCAGTTTGACTGTAACAATATTATCTTTAATTGTAATAATATTATTTTCATCAAAATCTTTTTCTTTTTTGTCCAAAGCATCCTGCATGTTTAATGTGATTGTCATAATAGGTTTTGCAGAATCAAGAGTCAATGCGATTTGTTTTGCATATTTTTCTTCAAAAACAGCAGCCCCTCCTGCTTTTGAAAAAACAAACAATATGAGGATTGTCAAAAAAATCAAATTAAGAATAATAAACATAACATTTTCTGTAAGAATATTTGTTCCTCTTTTACCTTCAATCTTGCTAAAGTTGAAGGGATAAAAATTTTTAATTTTTATATTTTTAATCATCTTAAGCTTTAGAGATAAATTCGCCACATCCAAGCTGGGAATTTATTTCATCTGTTTTAACTATTTCTGGTCCTATAAAAAGTTCTTCAGAACCTATACCAAATACAACTTTGCTTTTCATTCCAGTAATAATAGAATATTTTTCAGAAGTTATTATTAATTTATTATTAAAATTTAGATTAGCAAATTTGTCCTGAATCGTTTTGTCAAATTTAATCGTATCACAAATAGCACAGTTAGTTTTTCCCAAAGCCCCTTTTTCTAAAGTTTTAAGATAATCTATTTTTCCTTCACCAAACATCCACCAGCAATCACTTACCTCTTTTTGAAGCGCATCTGTTATTTCTTTTTCTGTATTTGCTTTAATAGTAGATGTTGAAACAAATCCCTCGCATTCATCTCCTCCAGAAATACAGATATAATTTGTTTTGCAATCAAGTTCTCCGATAAAACCTTTTCCTTTTGCAACCATAACAACAGAATTGTGGCATATTTCTTTTTGTGTCTCTTCACCCAAATTCAATCGCCACAACAAAAACAAAATCACAACAAAACTTATTATTAAGATTATTAGCATTACTAATTGTTGTGTTGTGAGCTCTCCTTTATTATTTATTTTGTTATTTATTTTTCTCATTTTATATCACTCCTAATTTTCCAAGCAAAAAATAAACACCTGTAGCTGCTATTATAAAAAATACAATCCAAATTAAATATTTTATCAAATCATCTAAATTCATTCTTCAACCTCTATCTTTTTACTTAAAACATTTCCATTTAATTCTAAAGTAATTGGAGGATTAAGAATATCAATAAAAGGAGAGAGAGTAATAGGTTCTTTTGTTTTTTTACAGGTTTCATCAGGGTCGCAAGTAAGGATAGTTTCACAAATGCAGATATAATCTTTATCATCTGGAAAATTTCCAATTACCCAGCCCTCTGGATTATAAATTTCTATCTCAGTTGAACCAGCATTAATTTCCTTGACCAGATGTTCAACAGAAGCTTTTGCCAAACCAACCTCTTTATTTTTGACAGAATTATAATACAAAGAACCTAATAAATAAACCAAAAAAATTATGCATATAACAGCAAGTATAACTTTTAATGTTTCTTCGCCTAATAAAAAACCTCTTTTGTCCATGTTTTATACAATCAAGCCCAAAAACAATTTAGCTGATTCATTTCCTCCTGGAAGATTTTTAAAAAAATCAATTATCTGGTTTTTGAATGCAAGATATAATCCAATTATAACAGCAACAACTACAAAAACACCCAAAATAATTTTAATCAATTGTTCTGTTGTAAGCTCACCCAACTTATTTTCCTCCTCTAGTCATATTTTTTAAAATATCAATAACAGATATTCCTTTTCCTTTTAAAATAAAAATAGTAACTGTGAGTATAACAAGCACAGCAACAGCAATCAAAATCCACGGCAAATAATCTGAAACAATTCCTCTTTTTGATTTCATTTTATCCTGCTCCTCCTAAAACCAGAGAACTTAATAAACTTAATGAGATAATTGTCACAAGCGAGACAATTGTATACAGCAAAATTCCTCTTGTAAGATTTTTGCCTGTCTGATTTGTTAATTCCAACTTATCCTCTCCAACATCTACTGTAACCAAAGTTTTTGTCAAGATAAAAATAACTTCAATAATATAAATTCCAACAATAATCTGCAAAAAATAAGGAGGAATCATTTTTGTTAACTCAAAAATCCCCAATATATTCTCTATGTTTCCTGCAGCAAAAGTTTCCACACCTTTTAATTTGTCTAATTCTAATTTGCTTAAAATAGAAACAATCATTGCAGCTAATCCAACAACAACACCAGAAAGCAAAGGAGCCAAAAAAGTCATGTTGCTCTTCATATCAGAAATAACTTCTGCAAGCATATCTTTTAATCTTATATTTATTTTCTGGATATTTTTCATGTATTCTGAAATACTCATCAAACTGACAGCAGCAACTTTTAATCCTTTCTTAGATGACTCTATTAAAATTCTCATTGAAGTTGCAATCAATTGTGAAGGATAATAAATAATTGCTCCTCTTGATTTGTCAAAAATTGCTTTTTCAGCACTCATTCCATTTTGCCTTATATTGTAATTCACTCTTGCAAAAAAATCAGCAGTTTTCAGATTTTTTGAAAGTTCAGCAATTTTTCCAAAAGCAAGTTCAGGAGGCATTCCATTTCCTAATCTGTTTCCTAACTGAAATAAAGTAGAATTAAATTCAGATTCAAGTTGTTTTGTATTTTGCCTGTAAAGAATTACTTCTCTTGTTTTGTATTTGTAAGCAATTGAAAAAAACAATGCAACTCCTAAAGGAATCATTAAACTTAACAACAATGCTCCAACTCCAAAAGGACCAACACCATTTTTAAAATCAAAAAAACCACCTTCTCCAAAAATACCCATAAGATTTATATTAATATCAGCAGGGAATCCAAACCACAAAGAAAACAAAGGAAGCAATCCAATTATGAAAAGAGGAAGGCAAATTAATCCTGCAATAAAATAAGGCTTGTTATCTTTATATTTATAATACAAGGGATTTTTTTCCAAAAGTTCTGTTTCCCCATAACCTCCTGGACGCTGAAGCATTATTTTATCTGTCATGTAAAAAACAGCAAAAGGAATAATTAAATTAAATAAAATAAGAACATGATACCATTTAATGTATTCACCAATCATTGCAGAAGCCAAAGGCAATAAAGCCAAACCTAAAGTAGGAAGAACAACTCCAAGCATGTAAACATTAGTCAAAGGGCTTCTGACATCATGGGTAAATTTAAGCATTTTGTCATAAACTCCGTCAAGAACAACCTGCAAAGCTTTTTCCAATGTTGCAATTCTTCGTGAATTGTCTGGCTCAAACAAACTGCTTTCAATCAAATGAAAACCTTCTATAAATTCAATATTATAATCTCTCCAGGTTTCAAGATAACCATCAAGGCTTTCTTTTATTGTTGAAAATTTTCCTATCTGAACATCATAAAAAACTTTTTTAAAATCAAGGCTAAGAGGATATTCCAGATGCTCTGAAGCAAAAGCAATTGCTTTTTCCAAATTAGGAGTATGCCTCATATAAACAACAATATACAAAATTGCAGGAACCATTTGTGAAGATGCTTTTAATCTCCACCTGTTTGCTAATCTTACAGGATAACCTTTGACAAAATAAAATAAAAATACAGCAAGCATGGTTATTAAAATAAAAAACAAAACAGGAAAACTTGCAATTCCTTTTATTAAAATAACTGCAACAGAAATTAAAACTCCTATAAAAAAAACAGCCAAAAAACTCATGACAGCAAGCCCAAGTGCCTGCCATGGCTGAACATCAAGATGGCTAATTTCAAGTTCTTTTTTGATTTGCTCTTCGTCTTTTGGATTTAATTTTAATCTTATTATTTTTCCCAGACTATGGCACCATTTTTCAAAACTGGAAAATTCTTTTACCATTTCCTGCCTGAATGTAACATATTCTCTGCTGAAATTTGATTTCTCAGAGGATGTTTCAATCTGCTCCTCAATTTTCGCCCCATGTTTTTTAAAGATTTCTTCAACTGTCATCCTCTTTTCCATTATATATTTTTCACTCCTAATTTCTTTTTAATTAAGCATTTCAATTTTTTAATTATTTGCAAAAAATTGAATTCATTATCTTTTAAATAATCATCTCCTATTTTAAAACCCTCGTAAGCAATTCTATTCCGAAGCACCCTCAATTTATCAACCAAGATTATTTCTTGGATATTTATCTCTTTATAATTTGCCTTAAAATAATTTATCAAATCTACATGGCTTAAGGTTTTATACCATTCTATTAAAAGCAGGGCAGTCATTAGCTCTTTTATTATTTCATAGTAATCAGAAATTATCAAAGATGCGAATTTATCTTTGTCTTCAGGTTTGATTCTTTCTTCTATTAAACTTGTCATTTCCAATATGCTTTTTACTTTCTCTTTATCTGGGGTGACTTTAATCAAATCCATTTTAAAAAATATTCAAATATCCCTTTAACAAAATTCCATTGGCAATATTATTTTTTAATTGCTTGTTTAATCTTGAAAAATCTTTTTCAAAAAAAAGGTGAATTTCTCTGTTTAATTTCTTTTCAAATTTACTCAAATCCAGCCTTTTTTCATTTGATTCAACAAATAAATCAATGTCACTTCCTTCAATATCTTCTCCTCTTGAAGTAGAACCATATAAAATTATTGAATTTGGATGACAATTATCCCAAAGATAATCCAATAATCCAGAAGAATTTAATCTTTCAATAATATTCAGCATTTTATAAAATCTAAAAATTCCATTATCATTATCCCTGTCAGCCCTAAAAGAAGGATAAATGCCTTTATCGATTTTAATTATTAATTTTTCCTTGATTAATTCATCCAGGTATTTTCTAACAGAAGTCACAGCTATTCCTGTTTTCCTGCTTATTTGCCTAAGATGAAATTGTTCCATAGGATAATCAAAAAACAATTCCAAAATCTTTTTTTTATTATTCTTAATTTGTAACATTTTTAGTACATATGTAATAATATTGGAACAAGTGTTTTATAAATGTTACGATGGATAAAGAATTAATAAATATGTCGGATTATTTTCTAATCTTCTCCCCTAACCATTTACGCCTCGTTAATTTCTTCTTAATTAGATAAGCGAGGTGATGCTGGCTCAAATATTTTTTTCCCTGATTTTCTGAGTCAGCCATTTCTTCCACTCCTCAAAAACTTTTTCTCCAACAGGCAAGCCAACTTCATTTGTGATTTTGTCAGAAATTTCATGAAAAGCATTGTTGGACAAAACATTAAAATCAGCCTCTAAGATTTCTGGTTTTTTCATTTTCTCTGCAACATCAACAATTTCTTTTTTTATTTTTGCCCTTAATAAAATATTATCCCATACAGCATCCCAATCACCTGCCCATCCCTTAACATTTGATGCTATTTCTTTGATTATTTCACTGTCTCCATTAATCAAATCATCTGTAGCAATCAATTCATCTTTTTCAACATTATATCTCATTAAGTCAACAAAACCTTTTTCATTCAAAGGATCTTTTGTCCAGTGTTTTCTTACTTCTGATATGCTCACAACTCTTTTCCACGAATGCAAACCATCTGGTGTTTTAATTGGATTGCAAACAACAATTATATCTGTTGCTTTAAAAGAAGTAATTGGAACATCCAAATCATTTACAACTCTGTCAAAAACAGCATAAGGAGAAGCACCGTGAATTGTTCCTGCAACAACATTTGCCAATGCACCAACACGCATGGCTTCATATAATGCCCTAGCTTCCACACTTCTAACTTCACCAATTATCAAGCAGCTATCTCCTAATCTTAATGAAGTTCTTATTCCCTCATCAGCACTAACTTCTGCAGATGTTTTCAAAAGAGCACTTCTGACTTTCATTCTTAAAATATCATATTTCATTTTTCTCAAAGATTCAACAGGCAATTCAAGTGTGTTATGAGCAATTATGTTCTCACAAATAAAATTTTCATGCTCTGGAACAGAAATATCATAAACATATCCACTCCCTTCCATTTTTTTTATACTCTTAACTTTATCCCAAAAAATATCTGATTTGACTATATCTTTTAAAGGATTTATTGGATTAGTGATATTATTAGGAATTAGTTCAAGAAGATTAAATAAATGCTCTCTTCCAATATTATTTTGCCTTGTAATATAATCATGTTTATTGAACTTTTTGCCAAGAATTTCATTTAATTCCTCTTTAATTTCTAATGATAGAGGAATAATATCAGAAGTATCATGTGTAGAAATTCTTGAACATAATTTTTCTAATCTCTCTTGTTTAGATTTTACTAAAAAGCTTATATTCTCTTTGAATTGGTTAATCATTTTTGTGCTGCCAATTCTACAATTAAATGTCTTGTCACTCTCTTTTAAACCAGATATTCTTAAAATAATTCCAAATCTAATTAGTAAAGTACAGATATTATCAACCAACTCTTTTGAACATATTGAAAAAACAATTTCCTTATCAGAAGCACACCCATCTCCACTAAAAAAACCTTTTAACAAAGCACCAACCTGCTCATCCGATAAATTATACCCCCATGAAGGAATATTTTTTGTATAAGAATTCCCTTTTAATCCTAAAGTTTTTTGCATAATTTCTTTAAGTAATACCGAATTTAACACTAATGAAAATTTATCATGATGCATTTTAATTGGAATATTAAATTTATTTCCAATTCTCCTTACAACTTCTCTGTTTTCTTCTTCCTGAACAGAAACAATCACAGAATTTTTATCATAACAACCATCAGCAAGCCATAAACCAATAAAATTCAAAAAATCCTCATTTAAAACCAAATTACAAGAAATTTTCTTAGAGGAATTACAAGACTTCATGAATAAATTATCTGTATTTATTTTATCTTTAATTTTCTCAAAAATTTTAATAGGCAAAATTTTTTTTCTTATCCAATTTTGAATTGTAGATTTATGATAACCTAGAGAATCTCCTAGAATAAGCAATTCTTTTCTATTTTTTTCAATATACTCTGTTACACCATCTCCAAAAACAAAAATCTTTTTATCTAATTTGTCTAAATGTTCTAACAAATTTATTTTATCTAAAGAATTATCAAAAGGTAATTTTGAAGGAATTGCTATAAAACTTCCTTCTTTTATATCCTTAGATTTTATTGGTTTAATAATATTTCCCTCATCTAACCCAAATAAAGAATGATCTTCAGTAACCTTTATCTTTTTCCCAGAAGTTGTTGTAATCTCATAAATCTGTTTATTTGTTTTATGCCTAATAAATTTGGTTGGTTTTGACAATACAATTTTCCCTTTTTTATCTATAGAAAATATTTCAATATTATCTAAATTTGACGCCTTTTCTCTTCCACTAATGTCTTTAAACCCATGCTTTTCTATTTGTTTATCTATAAATTGGCCAATTGTTGTTTTCTTAAATTTTTCTTTTTCTTTAATAATTATTTTACTATCTCCAGTAACACTATCTTCTATAGTTATAATTCTGTATTTTGGAATAATCTCCTGCATCAGGCTTCCCAAAAGAGAAGTTTTACCAGAACTTCTTGTTCCTGCAACAAGCATTGTTCTTGAGCCGTCAATTAAAAAACTCAATAATCCTGCACCTAAAGGATTTAACATTTTATTTTTAATAAACAAAGGCAATGTCCATGGATTTTCTCTGTGCCTTCTTATTGCATAAGCCAAACCACTCGGTGATAAAGGTTGCTGTATTATTGCAATTCTTGCAGTCATATTATCTATTGTTAATTGTGTATCAAGAATAGGGTTTGCTTCATCCAAAGGACGTCCTGAAATCATTCTGAATTTTGCAGCCCAAGAATCAACATCTTCCTGGCTTGGAATAATATTTGTAGAACATTCATCATAATCCTGATGCCTTACGAAAATATTTGTCTGTGGAATAGGTGCATTCAAAACAATATCCTGCAAATTTTTATCCTGCAAAAGAATTTCTATTAATCCAAAACCAATAGTGTGTCTTACAAGAATAGTTGCTAATTTATTGGTGTTATTATAACTTAAATTAATTTTTTTTGTAGTTGCCAAATCTCTAACCAAATCTTTTGAAATATTGAAAAAAACCTGCCTTGTTCTCTCTGTATCTGTAAATTCCTCTGCTTTTGGCTGATGTTCTATCAAAACACTTCTTGCAAGATTTAACAGCATATCCTGCTCTTCGCTCAAAGAATTTTCAGGAGGATTTAAATGATAAATCAATTTAGCCTCGTCTTTTTTTCTTAAAATTGTAACCATAGATTCATCATATTCTTTTCCTGAAATTTTATATTGGTTAATGATTTCTGCTTCATCAGGAAGTTCTGCAACTAATCTGGTAAAAGTAAAATTAGGAATAACATCTGGCTTGAAAATCTTGTAATAAATTTCCCTGTCTCCTTTCTGGTAATCCTCAAGATAATTAAGAGATTTCTGGATTATTTTTGTTTCTCTAAGAAGATAAGCAATTCTTTCTAAAAAAGAAATATAATTATTTTGGTCTGATTTTAAATTGTTGTCTAATTTTTCTGCTAGCACTCTTGCATTTATCAAAAGATTTTTTATTTCAGAGTAAGCAGCAACAGGGTCCTGCTTCAACAATAATAAAAAAGAAAACATGTCATTGTATCTCTGCTTAAAAAAACCCATGTCTCTTGCAGCTAATTTTTCAGGGGATAAAATTTTTCCCTGTTTTACCAGATGAACATATAATCCTCCAATCTCCAAAAGCATAGATGTTTCTTCCAAATCATAACTATAATTTTTCTGCTGAACAAGAACAATTCGTGAAACATTTGGATTTTCTATTAAAGCATCAATTATTTTAGCCATAACTTCTTCATTTTCAGCCATGTTTGGAACAAATGATGCTCCAAGATAATTAAAATAAATCACATCTTCTCCGCCTTCTCTTTTAATTTCATAAGAATATAACTTTGAGCCTTCTTTGAATTCCATTTTTGTTTTATTTATCCTCTGATAAAAATAAAGAAAAAGAATTAATAAAGATTGTTATAGAGAACACAAGAAATTTAAACCCTTTTTGACTTTTATTTGTATGGAAAGTGGTGATGCGAATTTTAATCCTGCACAACAATATTCTGGAACAGGAGTAAGGGATGTAGAAGAAAGGCAGAGAATACTCAAAGAACGAATTCTTTTAATAGGTAAAAATCTTATAGAAATAAAGGAAAAAAATAACAGGGAAATTTTAGAGTTAAAAAAAGATATAATAATAATAAAGCAGGATGTAAAAAGAATGCTTGATTTCCTTGAATCATTATCAGGAGAAATTTCAAAGTTTGCAAGAAAAGATGAATTACAGATTTTATCCAGACAAGCAAAAATGTTTCAGCCTCTGGAGTTTGTCACAAAAACAGAATTAAGAAAAATATTAAGTGAAAAATAAAGAATGGATAAAAAAGCACAATCAGGATTTAAAATAAGAATTTTAGCAGGAATAATTATAGTTTTATCAACACCGTTTTTAATTGTTAATCCATTAAGCGTTTATGCACAAATAAGTTTTGGTTTTGGTAATTTTTTAATGTTATTAGGAGGTTTAACAAGTTAAATGGGAGCAGAACAGTTTATTCCATTATTATTAGCAACATTTGGTTTAGCTTATGCAGCATTTAAATCAAAAGAGAAAAATAAAAATTGGTTAATTATAGCATTTATCGTCTGGTTAATGGCCTTTTTATGGACAATAGGAGCGTTTAGATAAAATGACTACACTTGAACAAGTAATGAATTTAAAATCACAGGGAATGCAAGAACAGGAAATAATTAATAATTTGCAAGAGAGTGGAATTTCTCCAAAAGAAATAACAAGTGCTTTGAGTCAGGTGCAGGTTAAAAATGCAGCAGAAGGACAGCATAATTTTCAAGGTAATGAAATGCATGCATCAATGATGCCTATGGAAAATGAATCAGAAAAATTTCCAGCACCAAAACCAGATTCAAACCAAAATTTTTACACCCCACAAACAGAATCTTATCCGCAATCACCAGCACAAAATTTTCAAATGCCTTATTCTCCGCAAGAGTTTCAAAGCGAATCTTATCAACCAGAACAATATGAATCTGGAAATTATGGAACAGACACAATGATTGATATTGCAGAGCAGGTATTTGCGGAAAAAATGTCTCTTATTTCAAAACAACTGGATAATCTTAAAGAATTAAAAACAATAACAGAATCAAGATTAAATCATATTGAAGAAAGATTGAGAAAAATAGAATTTATAAGTGACAGTCTTCAAATAGAAATATTAAAAAAAATTGGTTCTTATGGTGAAAATTTGCAGTCAATAAAAGATGAAATGTCAATGATGCAGAATTCTTTTGGCAAAGTTATTAATCCATTAGTTGATAAAAATTCTTCTATAGATTTTTCAACTAAAGCAAAAAAAAGGTAACCCTCTCTTAAATTAGCTTCACTATCGTTCAGAAATTTATTAACTAATTAACATAAATCCTAACATTTTAATTAATCCAACTTACTAAACACCCTCTGTAATCAAATAATTTTTTATATTAATTACTAATTATCTAACCAACCAAATTATCCTAAGAAATAAAATTATTTATTTTCTATTCTCCAGGGTCCTAACTCATATGCAGAATCTTTAGGTTTTATTACATTTGTAACTATTAATATTATTACTATAACCCCAACTACAACTGCAATTTCAGGAATATATTGATAAATCCAATAAGAAGAATAAAATCCAACATTGCTTGCAGTTGTTATCAAAACAACAATTGCAGCAATAACTCCAATTCCAAGAAATAAATACATCATCCATGCTTTTTTAGGATCAACAAAAAAACCTGCCAAAATTAAAATTACTAAAATAGCAGCAAGTGCAATACCCATTCTTGGAAAAATTTGTGCAAAGAAAACAGGAACCATATCAAATTGCAGAGCCATCATTCCAACAACTAATGCAATAACAGCATCAACTCCTCTGTTTTCCTTAAAGAGTTTCATAGAACTTAATATACCAAACACCAAGGTGAAAATTAAAAGAAACGGAAGAACATATGCAAAAAAACCCATATTTGCTAATTTGTTGAGAGTATCACCAATAGCACCTCCATAATAACCATATGAAGCCAAGAATATTCCCACCCCGTTTGTCATATTGATATTTGTTAAAGATTATTTAAAAATTCTTCTATTCTTCACTTTCATTTATTTTATCCAGCCAACTTAATTATGTCAAGAATCCTGGAATAAGTTCTGGGTGTATCTCAGATTCTTGAACATCCAAAAATTCTAATATATCACAAAGATTTTATGATTATTTGAGAAATTAATACTACTACTGCTACAATCCAAAGTATCCATGCTACCCAGTTTAATATTTTTTTATTCCTCTTTTTCATAGTTTAATTAAGAAATAGAAGTATTAAAAATTATTCTTTTTTTCCACCAGCACTTTTGTAAACCCATGCAACTACAAAAACAAAAACCAGAACAAATACAAAATTAGTCCAGAATTCCTCACTCCAAGTTTGCTTGAATAAAATATCAAAAATGCTTGTATTAACTCCTGTTGCCCAAATAACTGCTAGAATAACTGCAATTCCAATAATAATTCCTAAACCAATTTTTAATCCTTTTCCAAGTTGTAATCCTTCTTTTTTATCACTTGCAACAAAACCATAAAGCAATAAAAATACAAAAAGTATAACTAAAGCAACTGACAAGAATAAAACCATATTAGACATAACTTCCTTAGGAAATAAAAAACCAACAACAATCAATCCAATTACAAAAGCAGTTATTGCATTTAATTGCCTTTTTTCTTCACCAAATAATTTTGTTCTTTCAAGAACAGCAAATACTAAAACAAATACAAGTAGAAAAGGCAGAATATAATCCTTGAATATCCAGTTCTGAAATATTGTATCATTAGCCATAAAAAAAATTGGTTAATATTATTTAAATATGTTTCTGTAATCACGAACTTCTTGTATCTCTTGTTTGAAGTTTGTGAGACAAAAAACAAGCAATATTTTTAAGAAATTTTGTTTTTTGTATATAGAATAAAGAAAGAGATTAAATTTCTTGTTTTAAAAGTTCTTCAAGTTGGGATTTCAATAAAGGCAAATTTTCTTTAACAATATCCCAAACAATATCTAAATCAACACCAAAATAGTGATGAATCATTTTATCTCTGGTTCCAATTATCTCTTTCCAAGGGATATTAGAATAGTTCTTGGTAAAAGAATAAGGTAAATTTTTGGCTGCTTCTCCAATTATTTCTATTTGTCTAATAACTGCACTTTGTTTTTCTTTGTCTTTTAGGAATTTGCCCCTTTCAACATTTTTCGTAAAATTTTCAATATTATTTATGCTTTCTAAAATATGTTTAATAAAAATCAGAGAATCTTTATCACTCATATTATCCTTATCTCCTCATTTAATATTCTTTTTTTCAATAAGGGATGAATTGCTCTATAACTCAACAAATCCACTTTTCTTTTTAATTCATCTTCAAGCTCAAATTGAATTCCCACAAATCCAAAACCAATGCCTTTTGGTGGCTGTATCAAAATATCAATATCGCTGTTTTTCTTTTGCTCTCCTCTTGCATAACTCCCAAAAATCCCAGCCCTGACTACCCCATGTTTTTTCAAAACTTTCTTAACTTTAGATTTAATTTCCTTTAATTCCATGTTTGCCTAAAGAACTATTTATTTATAATTCTTTCGAAGATAAAAAAGAAAAAAGAAAAGAGAATTTTTCTAAAACCGGGAAAAACAAACAGGGAAGATAGACTAAACTTTGTTAAATTTTGGGCAAAGTATGTAAGAACACATTCAGATAAAGAATGGAGTAAACAGCAGAATATTGTAATTAATTCTCAAATAAACTAAAATCAGGTAAAACCAAGTTACATCACATCTCAGAAGAAATATCAACCATATCAGAATCAGCACTTGGTAATGCGCCACGATTTATTATCACAACATCACTTATTGCTCTTACAAACTGATGAGGAATTATAACACCTCTTGCTCCTCCAATCAAAGAAGTAATACTCCCACCTACTTTTATTCTCCATCCATCTATTTTATTTGAAGCCAAATTTGCCTCTTCTATTTCCCCAAAAAAGTCCCCAGAATCTGTATAAACTTTCATTCCCAAAATCTCTGTAATTTTTCTCACTCTCATATTAAAATTTAAGTGATATTCTTTAAATAGTTTTCCATATTGAATTATATATTATCAAAATCATAATGTCCTCGCCTATAAGGGAAAGTTTAATAAATAAAACTCTTATTATCTTTACATCATGATAAATCCAAAAGAAATAATCCTGACAATTGCAATAGCAGTTGTCTTGGGGATTACAATTAGTTTACTAGAAACCTGGAATTTATTTTTAACATCTCTAATTTTGGTTTTTATTATTCTTGCTTTGAATATTATAGCAAAAAAAGCAATGGCATATTATCTTGACTCTGAAATAGAAGTAAAATTATGGAATATTGAAAGATATGGTTTTAGACCAAGCCAAAAATTCAAAAGGCCTTTTCCCGCAGGAGTATTTATCCCTATAATTTTTTCTTTTATAACTCTTGGAACATTAAAATGGATGGCTTCTCTGGTTTTTGATGTAAAGGCAAAAGTTCATAGAGCAGCAAAAAGGCATGGTTTGTGGAGTTTTTCTGAAATGACAGAATATCACCTTGGCTTGATAGCAGCATCAGGAATTGGATTAAATCTTTTGGCAGCAGTTGTAGGATATTTAATCAATCAGCCAGAATTTTCTAAGCTTAATATTTATTATGCTTTTTTCAATATGCTTCCTATTTCAGATTTGGACGGAAATAAAATATTTTTCGGAAGCCGTGTTATCTGGACATTTTTGGCAGTTATAACTTTAGTAGGAACTTTTTATGCTTTGTTTTTGGTTTAAAAATTGTGCTCATAAACTCGCAGATTTTTTATAATAATTAATAATAAAATTTTGAAGATGTAAGAGTAACTCATTTAAGTTGGATTAATAGATAACAAAATAGGGTGGGCGAGCAACTTCACGAGTGTC
>Ga0180009_10003085_pt1 | contig 19210 bp, 25 predicted proteins | sample OS_PC_MetaG_FD_123537 | JGI IMG/M metagenome (GOLD analysis project Ga0180009, IMG submission 123537) | Groundwater microbial communities from the Aspo Hard Rock Laboratory (HRL) deep subsurface site, Sweden - OS_PC_MetaG | ecosystem: Environmental > Aquatic > Deep subsurface > Groundwater...
ATTATTTATTAGGACTAATTTTATTAATTAAAACAAAAATACTATAATGTTAGAGTAACTAATTAAGAAAAATAATAAAAAATCATCTCTGTAATGCCATCAATTTTTCCTGAATGTCCTGTAATTCTCTTTCAAGAACAAGATCTCTTGAACTTTTATTAATGTTCATTACATAGCTTTCGGTTTTTCTTTTTGAAATTTTATTAAGCTTTATTTTTGGCAATGCATTTTCTATTTTTTTAATGTTTGTTAAAGCAGAAGCTGTTGTTCTTTTTAATTTATTTTTTAATTTTAATTCTTTTAATCTGGCAATTTTGTATTCTCTAATATTTTTTATAGTCTTTATAAGATTAAGCTGCAGGGAAAGAATATCTTTTTTTGATTCAACAGCTTCGTTATATTCCACTTTTACATGAACTAAATTATTATTTTTCATTCTACTTTAGAAAAAAGATCTTTGTCTATTTTTTCCATTTGCCTTTTCATTATTTGAACTTTCTCTTCCCATAAATTTAATTCTTTTTCTTCCTCTTCTTTTACTTTTTTAACATCTCTTAATAATTTGTCAATTTCAGAGACTTTTTCCCTTATTTTTTCAAAAGAATCTATGCTCTCTTCAAACTTGTCAATCCTTATGAATAATGGCTCTGCCTTTTTCATCTGTTTAGTTACATGCCTGAATTCTGAAGGTATTTCCTGTTCCTTGAATTCGCTGTATTCTTTCATAATTGACTTTTTTAAAGGAGGCTGTTGCATCGTTCGCATTTCCTGTTCTCTTACGAATTCATCTACTTCCCATGCCTCTTCATCACCTTCTTCTTCCCCAGAAACGGCTTCTTTAATAGCATTCTGAGAAAATTTTTCATTAAATGAATTTGACGGATAAATAGGCAATCTGTTCATTTTATTATTTATTTCAGGTAATCTTGGCAAATCAGGAAGCTCTGGAAGTTTAGGAATCTCCATATCCTCTCTTTGATTTCTTTTAAACAACCCCATTTTAATATATATAATAAATAATACAGGTTTAAAAATGTTTTTTATAACATGACTTCCAACCGAAAGGTATTTATTTGAATTTTTTCTATTGTTTTAATGCAAGTTAAATTCATTAAAGAAGTTGTTAATGTTATCGTCGGCAAACAAGCAGAGGATATAGTTGATTTACTTTCTGGAAAGAATAATATCAATGAATTCATAATTTCCAAAAAACTTGGGTTGACAATTAACCAAACAAGAAATATACTCTATAAATTATCTGATTATGGGCTAGTTTCTTCAATAAGAAAAAAAGACAAGAAAAAAGGATGGTATACTTATTTCTGGAAACTAGAAACTCTAAAAACTCTTGAATTTTTAAAAGCAGAATTAAAGAAAAAAATTGAGCAGCTGAAATACCAGATTAAAAGCAGAGAGTCAAAGATATTTTATGTGTGTAACAGATGCAATATAGAATTTAATGAAGAAAATGCCCTTCTTCATGATTTTACATGCAGTGAATGCGGGGATATTTTTACTGTAAAAGACAATTTCAAACTTTTAAAAGAATTAAAAAAATCTTTAAATAATTTTGAGAAAGAATTAGAGGAAGTTGAGCAGGATATTTTAGAAGAAAAGGAGATGGAAGAGAAGAAGAAATTAAGAGAAGAAAAGAAAGAAACTAAAAAGAAAACCAAAGAAAAAAATATTAAAAAAATTCAAAGGAAAATTGAAAAAGATAAAAATAAAAAAATTCAGAAAAAAATTAACAACAAAGAAATAAAGAAATCTCCTAAAAAATCACTTAAGAAAAAAAAGGTGAAAAAGAAAACAAAGAAAAAATCTAAGAAAAAAAGAAGATGACATATGTTTACAAGGTAAGACCAGGAAAAAGAAATTTGTTAGCTATGTTTAGTGTTAATACATGGATAATTTTAGTTAATGTTATTCTTTTTGCTGTTTTTGGATTTTTATTAGGTTTTGAAAAAATAACCCTAGATTCTATTGCTATAAAACCTTCAAATATTCTGGCGGGAAAATATTTATGGACTTTTTTTACAAGCATGTTTATGCATGCTGGGTTTTTTCATTTATTTGCTAACATGTTTTCTATGATTTTTATAGGAAATTTGGTTCAGAAAATTATTGGACAAAAGAGATTTTTTTATTTTTACATGATAGCTGGTTTATTTGCAGGATTGCTTTTTGTTTTATCTGGATTGATTTTTTCAAGTGATATGAACACTTATGCTGTTGGTGCTTCTGGTGCTTTATTTGGGTTAGTTGGATTTTTAATGATAATCACCCCAAATCTTCCTGTTTATATTATGTTTATTCCAATTCCTATAAAAATGAAATATGCTGCACCAGGAATTTTGGTTGTTTTGTGGCTTGTATCAATTGCAGGAAATGTTCCTATTGGAAATACAGCTCATTTAGGAGGATTAATTGCAGGATTAATTTATGGATTTTATTTAAAAAATAAATATAAAAATAAAACAAAGGCGATAGGGAAGTATTTTAGTTAAAAAAGTTTTAAATACATTCTTTTGGTTGTTAATTTATGAAGACAAAAAAAGTTGTGAAAAGAAAAAAAAGAGGAAAGAAAAGGAAAGTTAATCATCTTAAATTCAATAAAGGGGCTTTTATTTTATTAATAGGTTTTATTCTATTCATTTTAAATTCTTTATATGAAATAATTTTTTTGAAAGGAGCATCTATTGAAATTAGTTATTATCTTAAATTAATAAGTTTTGTTTTAATTTATGTTGGATTAATTGCTCATTTAATAATAATTGGAGATAAACCTTTTTTGAAAAGTTGGAATTATATTAAATCCTCAAAGAATTTTATTTATGCAGTTATTGGAATATTTTTTGCTTTTGCTCTGTTTGCATTTTTTGTTCCTGCTACTGCAGAACTTGAGGAAGCAATTATGAAAATGCTGAAAGAATTGATTGAAAAAACTCAAGGGCTTAATCAATGGCAGATGACTAAATTTATTTTTTTCAATAATCTTCAAAGCAGTTTTATTGGGTTAATTTTTGGGATTATCTTTGGAATTTTTCCTGTCTTGTCTGCTGTTGTTAATGGTTATGTCTTGGGTTTTGTTGCTTCAAAGAGTGTGGGTGTAGAAGGAATTTCAATTTTATGGAGATTATTGCCCCATGGCATTTTTGAATTGCCTGCTGTTTTTATTTCTTTGGGAATGGGATTAAAATTTGGAACCTTTTTATTCAAGAAAAAGAAAATTAAAAGTTTAAAAGAATTTTTCTGGAATTCTATGAGAGTTTTTATTTTTATAGTGATACCACTTTTGATAATTGCAGCAATTATTGAAGGTATTTTAATCTCTTTTTTTGGATAGATTTATATATAGGAATTTCTTAATATTTTTATAAATTAAATGTTTATGAAAGGAGGTAAAAAATGGCTCAAGGTGGTATGAAGATTTTTGGAATAGTTTTAGTAATTGTAGGTTTGTATGAGATTATAGCTCAATTCGCTGAATCTATTCAGTTAATTCAATCTTTAAGTGGAACTTGGGGTTGGGTTGTAGGTTTAGTAGCACTTGTAATTGGTGGTATTATACTTTACAAGTAAACTTAAATTTTTTATTTATATTTTATTTAAAGAAAGAAGATAACTTCTTCTGCTTTCCGTAATTTTTTAGAATTTCTGATTTTTCCTTAAATTCATTTATAGGAATTATTAATCTTTTTTTAATATTTTCTATTGCTTCTTCTACTGAACTAAATGTTTCTGATTTTTCCTGAAAAGCTTTTCTGCTGGCTTCTCTTAAAATTCCAACTCCTAATGGGGCCCAATATTCTGGACGAACTTCACGCATTACAATGCAAGATGCTTGTTTTTTTATTTTTTCAAGATATTCACATAATGCAAGACGATTTGCATAATATGCTCCTGTAACACTATCAGCATATTTTTTTCTTGGAAAAAAAGATTCATAATCTCTTGCAAAATAGGTTGCCTTTCCCATAGGATTCCAAACACTTCCAGATATTTTTGCTTCTATAACTTCAAAAGAAAACTTGTCTGGCAAAAGGATAAATTCATAATGATTTCCTACATAATCTGAATTAAAAACCATTATTTCTGAAATTTCTGGATATTGTTTTATTTTTGTCATTAATTGTTTTGATACTGCATCATCTGTTGCGGTTATTGCCCATCTTGTTGGAACTAAAATCCTTTTGTTCTTTACACCAAGCATTCCTGCTGAAAGAAGTTTTATAATATGCTCTACAGATATTTTTGACTGGTATAATTCTTTTATTCCTTCTACTGCTTTTAATTCATCATCAGAAGAGATATCTTCAACTTTTTTTTCAATTTTTGGATTTTCCTCTAATCTTATATGTTTTAAAGGAGAAGGATTGCCTATTACAGAAACATGCTTGTCAAGATGTATTTGAAAATTTATTGGCTTTTTTAAAAAGAATTCTGCTGATACTGGTTTTGTGCTCATTGAAATTTCCTGCATTGTAAGCATGAATTTTTTTCCTAATCTTGCATCCTTTATGTTGCTCTTAAATTGTCCATAAATTAATCTTCCTCTTAGTTCCAAAATATCATTAATTGTTAAATTATCTTTTAACCATTGTTCTGAAGAAGAGAATTTTTCTGTGTCTTCATGCTGGTTTGGTGAGAGTATTCCTGTGTAAACATTTGGATATCCATATCTCCCAACAAATATTTCAGGAGGTGATGAGCCAGAGAAATGCATTTCTTTTTTTGGAAGAAAATCCTTTATTTTTTGAAGAATAGGACACGGTTTTCCGCACCAGTCTCTTCCTTTGCATTTAGAGCATAATTCTTGTGGTATTTTTTGCATTTTTAAATTTGTAATTATTTGCGCTCATAAATTCGCGAGATTTATAGGTAATTAATGTAAAATAACTGCGAACATAGTGAGCATAAGTTACCCACTTTAATTAAATAAAATAAAAGAAATAAAGTTAATATAATTTTGTATTATTAATCTTTCAAGTCACTTGTTAATCTTTCAAGTCACTTATTCCAAGCATGATGAACAAAAGTCCAATCATGATTACAAACCAGAATAATCCACCTTTAAAAAAAATCCAGGCAGATGTCAGGAAATTAAAATTGTGTCCTAAAAGCACCCAGTCATAAGCCCATGAATACCATGTTACAAGAATTGTTCCAATAAGCAAAATCAATCCAAAAAATAATTCAAACCATTTATTCATATTTTCTGTTATTTTCTTTTATTTAAAAAGATTTTTGTGCTTGGATATATTGGTTGAGATAGGTTTTTAAAACGAATTTATGTGAAAAAGATATGGATGAAATTAAACATCTTAAGGTTTCAAAAGATATGAAAATTTCTGAATTAGCTGGGGGTATGGAAAATATGGGTTTTGGAGCAGGAAATATAGGCAAAGCGGGCAAGATTATGCAAAAAATGTTTGATAATAATCAATGCAAGATTTTTTTTGGTGTTGCAGGTGCAATGATTCCTAGTGGCATGAAACAAGTTATTTTGGATATGCTTGATGAAACAGATGTTTTTGTGACAACTGGTGCTAATTTAACCCATGATTTAATTGAAGCATTAGGAGAAAAACATTACAAAGGAAATGAATATGCTAACGATGAAGAATTAAATAAAAAAGGAATAGACAGAATTTATAATGTTTATATGAAAAATGAAGTTTATGAAATTTTAGAGGATTTTTTCAAAGAAAATTTTGATGAATTAAAAAATTGTGAAAGTGTCAGCAAATTTTTATGGAAAATCGGAGAAATTTTATCAAGAAAGGAAATTAAAAATAGTATTTTGGTAAAATGTTATGACAAAAAAATACCTGTTTTTTGTCCTGCAATTGCTGATTCTGGAATTGGTTTAATGATGTGGGGGAGAATTGTTGAATGTAAAAATAAAACAAGTATAGATGTTTTTTCAGATTTAAATGATATAATTGATATTGCTTGGACATCAGAGAAAAATGGAGTGATTTATGTTGGTGGAGGAGTTCCAAAAAATTTTATACAGCAAGCACTGCAATTTTCAAAAGGAGCAGATTATGGTGTTCAGATAACAACAGACAGGCAAGAGCCAGGAGGAAGTTCTGGTGCTCTTTTAAAAGAAGGCATAAGCTGGGGGAAAATGAATTCCAGTGCTGATTTTGTTGATGTTTTTTGCGATGCAACAATCGCTTTGCCATTAATTTATGGAAGTATTAAAAAATAATTATGATTATTTAAATTTAGTTCATTGTAATTCACAATTTATTGCTTTGAGTCAGAACAAGTTCGATACTCTTCGTGTTAAGGTTATTATCTCATAATTTAATTGACAACGAAAAAACTTGGCAAAGCCAGTTTTGAAGTAAATATTATCTTATAATTTATAGTAAACTGTTTTTGTTTTATGTTTTTTACTAAATATTTATATATTTCATCATTTTATTTCATTTATGGAACATGATAACCGTCCTGTTGTTGAAGTAAAAATAGTATCTGAAGAGAAAAAAGAAGAAAAGACAGAAGAGAAAAAAGAAAAAAAAGTTCTTGAATTGGTAGATATCCTTAAAATTTTTGCTCCTGGAACTTCTATACGTCTTGCAATAGATGATATACAAAAAGCAGGGCTTGGTGCATTGGTTGTTCTTGATACAGAAAATCTTTTTGAAATTGTTGAGGGAGGATTTAAAGTAAATTGTAAGTTTAGCCCCCAGAGATTGGTTGAACTTTCAAAAATGGATGGAGCAACAATTCTTTCAGAAGATATGAGAAAAATTTTGTATGTAAACACCATGCTTGTTCCGAGTGTTGGGGTTTCAACTAAGGAAACCGGAACAAGGCATAAAACAGCAGAGAGAACAGCAAAGCAATTTGGAACAATAGTTATTGCAATATCTGAAAGAAAAAATAAAATTACTCTTTATTACAATGATATTAAATATGTTCTTGAAGACACTTCTGAGATTTTAAGAAGAGCAACTGAAACATTAAATCTTCTTGAAAAACAAAAGGAACTTTTTGATGATTTACTTTTGAATCTTAATGTTTTGGAAATGACTAATTTAATTAATATAAGTGATGTATGTAATGTTCTTCAAAGATTGGAAATTATTAAAAGGATTTCTGCTATGGTTAAAAGATATCTTATAGAACTTGGGAAAGAAGGAATTGTTTTTAGCATGAGATTAAGGGAATTAACCAAAAATCTTACAAAAGAAAGGGAGTTGTTGCTAAAAGATTATTTTGGAGCAAAATATTCTAAAATTTCAACTATACTTGAAAATATGAATTTTGATTTTCTTTTGGAAACCTCAAATATTTCCAGAATGCTTTTTGAAGAAGTGCATGACAGGACAATTTCTCCTAGGGGAATAAGAATGCTCAGCAAAACAAATCTTTTGGAGAAGAATAAAAAAATATTAATGAGTAATTTTAAAACATTGGATGAACTTTTGAATGCAGATGATGAAGCACTTTTGAAAGTTTTAAAAAGAAAAGATGTTGTTGATTTTTTCAAAGAAGAATTAAAAGAAGTCAGGGAGAAAATCATGACTGGGAAAAAGATATAAATATGATTTTAATTCATCTTTTAATTGGAATAATTCTAGGAAAAGTTTTTGGATATTATTCTTTTTTTGTAATAGGTTCTATTTTACCAGATATTGACCATGTTTAGGTGATTATAAAAAATAAATCACTAGGAATAAAAAATATAATTAAATCTATTAAATTTGAAGAGAAGTTCGGATTAAATTATAAAACCCCCTTATTTCATTCATTAATTGCTCTGATTTTCTTTTCTTTTATTGTTTATATTTTTAATAATCAAGGAGCAATATTTTTTGGAATTGCTTATATATTACATCTTTTAATTGATTGGGTAGATATTGATATTAAATATTATTTGTGGCCTTTTAGAATAAAATTTAAAGGATTTTTACCAATTTGGTCTAAATTTGAACAAGTATTAACAATAGTTTTATTAATAATAATCCTGTTTTTATTTATATAAAATGCTAACTCAAAAACAAATCAAGGAAATCAAGGAACATCTTGAAAAAGCCCAAAATCCAATTTTCTTTTTTGATAATGATTCTGACGGACTTTGCAGTTTTCTTTTGTTATGCCGTTGGCTGAATCGGGGAAAAGGAGTTGCTGTAAAATCTTTTCCTGATTTGAATGAGGGGTATTTTAGAAAAGTTGATGAACTGGATGCAGATTATATTTTTATATTGGACAAACCAATTGTTTCTGACAGCTTTTTTGAAAAAGTAGAACAAAGAAACATTCCTGTTGTCTGGATTGATCATCATGAAATTCCAAAAAATATCCCAGAATTTGTTAATTATTATAACCCTATGGCAAATGATTCTAAAAATGAACCAACTACTTATCTATGTTATAAAATAACTGAAAAAAAAGATGATTTATGGATTGCATTAATAGGCTGCATTTCTGATAAATTTGTTCCTGAGTTTTATGATACATTTAAAATAAATTATCCTGATTTGGCAATAAATTCTTTTGATGCCTTTGATATATTTTATAAGTCACAGATAGGAAAAATAGCAAAAATATTCAGTTTTGCTCTAAAAGACAGGACAACAAATGTTGTTGGAATGATGAAATATCTTCTTACTGTTAAATCCCCTTATGATGTTCTTAATGAGAATTCCAAAAATTATACTATGCATCAAAGGTTCAATCAGATTGATATAAGGTACAAAAAACTTTTAAAAAAAGCAGAGATGGTTGATAGAAAAAATAAAATTCTTTTTTTTCAATATGGCGGTGATTTAAGCATAAGTTCTGATTTGTCCAATGAATTAAATTACAAGTTTCCTAATAAAATTGTGGTGGTAGTTTATGTTTCAGGGATTAAAGCAAATATTTCTGTAAGAGGAAAAAGTGTCAGGGAAATTATTTTAAAATCTATTGATGGACTAGATGATGCAACAGGAGGAGGGCATGAAGATGCTGTTGGTGCAAAGATTCGTGTTGAGGATCTGGAGAAATTCAGGGAGAACTTGGAGAAAAATTTAGGATAGAAATTTTTATAAACTCTTTATTCTATGTTTTTATATGATGACTAAGTTTGAATCTGCGATATGGAATTCATGTAGCAAGTTTGGCTTGGTCTACACTATTAAATACCCTTAAATTCAATTCAGCTTTCTTTTGGGTCTGAATTGGATGGGTTTTTTCTTTGAATAATTCAGGCTTTTAAGAATTCTATTTTGATTTTTTGGAATTTGAGAAATTAAAGAAAATGAGATAGGAGATAAAACAAATAATGGACACCCCAGGGTGTACCCCGAAACATTTTAAAAAAATGTTTACAAGGGGCAAAAGAAATATGGAAAATGAAATTGTAGAAAAAGAGTTAAGTTATCTGATGGAATTAACTCTTAACCTAGAAGATGAACTAAATAATGTAATTTCAAGAGAAAATTAGTTCGATTAAATTGAAAGAGAATTCTCTTATTTAGGAGTATTTAATAGGTTTTACCAATATAAACCACTTCCCTTGCCGGTTTATTACATATTGGACATTTGCCTATCGCATTTTCTTTTTTATTTCCTAAAATTCCTCTAACTTCTGCTCCTATTTTCTTTTCAATATATCCTGCACATTTCTCTCCATTTTTATCTATTGAACAAAAATTAATCCTTGCAATTTTCTTATTTTCAACTGCTCTTTTTATTTCTTCTTTTGTTTTACAATTAATTATATTTTCTTTTAAGAATTTATTTGCTTTATTTTTTAATCTATCATCAAATTCTTCCCCATATTTTTTTAATTTAGACAATTGACTAATTAGTATAGGTTCTTTTTTCTGGGTATCTCTTGTAAAAAGAGTCAATTTTTTTGATTTTAATTCTCTTTCTCCTATTTCTAATCTAAATGGAACACCTTTTAATTCTAAATCATAGTATTTTTCTCCTGGTCTTTTTTCACTTTCATCTATTTCTGTTTTTATCCCCAGATATTCTATTTTTTCTGCTATTTTTTTACATTCGGAAATTATTTTTTTCTTGTTGTCAATATTAAATATAGGAATTATTGCTACCTGTATAGGAGATATGCAAAAAGGAATTATTAACCCAGAATCATCACCATGTGTAGAAATTACAGAAGCAAGAATTCTTGATGGTGCAGGACCATAACAGGTTTGCCAGACATATTCCTCCTTCCCATTTTCATCTTTGAATTTTACATTAAATGCTTTTGAAAAATGTTGTCCAAGTAAATGTGTTGATGGTTGTTGTAATAATCTTCCATCAGGCATTAAAACATCTGACCCAATTGTATACACCGCTCCAGCGAATTTATCCCATTCTGGTCTTTTCATTGGCAAAAAAGGAATTCCAAATTTTTGATGCATAATTTCTTCTGTTATTTGAATATCTTGCTGAACTTGTTCTTCTGCTTCTTTTTTTGTTGCGAAACAATCATGCGCCTCTATCCAATAAAATTCTCTTCCTCTAATTAATGGACGGGTAGCTTTTGTTTCATATCTAAAAACATTTGCTCTTTGATATAATTTTAATGGTAAATCTCTGTGGCTTCTTATCCATAATGAATACATCTGATAAAATGCAGTCTCGCTTGTTGGTCTTAATGCAAGCCTGTCTTCTCCTTGGACTTTTTCAAGCCAAAATACTTCTGGGGTAAATCCTTTTACATGTGATGATTCTTTTTTAAAATTTTTTTCAGGAATTATTATTGGAAAAAAACATGGTTTATGTCCTCTTTTTTTTAATGCTTCTTCATAAAGTTTATACATATTTTCCATAATCATTGCTCCCAATGGTCTTATTACAACAAAACCTTTGACATCATATCTTAAATCAGTAATTTCTGCTTTATCTAGAATCTGGCTATACCATTCACTAAAATTCTCTTCTTTTTTTACTGTAATTCCTTCTTGTGATTTTTGTTTTTTCATGTTGGATTAAAGTATATAAGGTTTATTAAATTAAGGTTTGGCTTTTTTTATTATTTTTTGTAACCAAATAATTTATTATATGTTGGATGGTCTGTTATTGTTAATATAAATAAAAAAATTTCAATTTGATTTCCTTCTAATGTATAAAGCATTCTCCAAAAATTAGATAATTCTACTCTGTAAAGATTTGTTATCCCTTGTTTTTTTAATGATTCTGGAATAAGTTCTTTTGAAATTGGATTTCCATATTGTGGATTCTCTTTTAGAATATTTTTTATTCTCTCAAATGAATTAAGAATTGATTTTGCTTCTTTATCATCTCTTTTTTTAAGCTCTATAAAACTTTCTTTGGCTTGTCCTTTCAATAGTATTCTAACTTCTTTTCCTATAAACATTTATACCTCCAAACTTCCTTCAAACATTTTTTTTAAATGTTCTGGTTCAGAATAAATCCATTGGATTCCTCTTGGTCCATAAATAACTTTTCCACTTTTCCACAAATATTCTAAGATTATCATTAAAGTTTGATGCATTATTTTTTTAGGAATTTGTTTTTTTAATTCAGAAATTTTTATAGGCATGTCTCTATTTTTTATCAAAAAATTTTCAACCATTAGAACTGTATTTAAATTAGGATATCTTTTTCCTTTTTCAATTAATTCTTCTTTGTTAATTTTTAATTTTTGAACCATTTTAAATATTAATGATTTCTTTTATGTATCAATTGATATCTAAAAGGTATTAATCTTTATAAATCTTGCTATTTAGAATTTGGCTATTTTCTACATTAGATTAGAATATAGATAGTTCTTATCCTATTAAACTTTGATTTAATGCTTTATTTGCAATAGCATTGATTGCATTTTCTAGATAATTTGATTCAAGTGCAAAACCTAAACTTTCTCCTCCACTTACTTTGAAATTATTTATCCCTATAACTTTTCCTTCTTTATTTATTAAAGGGCCTCCTGAATTTCCTGGATTTAATGCAGCATCTGTTTGAATATATGCTTCAAGATTATTGCTCCCTGTTCTATGAACAGCAGAAACTATTCCTTCTGAAACAGAAAATTGGAGTCCAAGAGGGTTTCCTATTGCAATTACTTTTTCTCCAACTTGAATTTTATTAGAATCATCTAATTTAAGATAATTATAATTTCCAGAAATTTTCAATAATGCTACATCTAAATCTATATCATATCCTATAAAATCTGCATTAATTTGTCTTTGGTTTGAATCAATTGCCCATACTTGATGTCCACCTACAAGAACATGTGCATTTGTTACAACATATCCATCATCTGTTATTATAAATCCTGTTCCCTGTGCTACATCTGTTTTTATTGTTACAACAGCAGGAATAGCATTTTCTATTACTCCAGAAAAATCAGAACTTGCTGTTGCTTTTATCTCATCTAATTGCACATCTAATAAACCTAATGTATTTTTTGTTTCAAGCAGGCTTTCTGTTAATTCGCTGATTTTGCTTTGGCTGTCTGTTATCTCTGTTTTAATATTATTATAATTGACTTCTGTTTTTATAAACAATAAATACAATGCCACGCTGTTTATTATAAGTATTATAACTACTAAAGAACTAAATCCCCCAATCATAACTTTGTGGTGTGTTTTTAATGCCATCTTTTTATTATTTAGTTAATTATATTTATTAAACTTTGGATGAGCTCGGGAGGATTCGAATTCAAACCAATCCAGATTATGAGTCTGCTAGGATTCGAACCTAGATATAGAGGGCCGAAACCTCTTATGCTATCCATTGCATCACAGACCCATGACGAGCCCTACTAATTAATAGAATAATATCAATTTTAAAAGCTTTGGGAATTAACCCAACATCTTTTCCAAGACATCTTTTGCGGTTTTGTAATTAATTTTTATTAAAAGTAAACTTCAATTATCTGTGCATTAACTTTATATTTTTTAAGAAGCTTGATTATTTCCTCTCTATGCTCAATTGGGATTATCATGCTACTTTTTCCGAGTTTTTTCCCATTTAAATTTTCTATTAAGCCTCTGTATGATTTATCTTTAACTTTAAATCCATATAATTTATTCAGAAAAGCCCCCCTATTTTTTTCAATTTTATTCCAGAAAATAATAATTTGTTTTTTTCCTGTTGCAGAATTAGAGGTATATTTTCCATATAAAACAATCCCAGTACTTTCTATACTTTTTTTTAAATTTTTCCATTCATTAAGTTTTCCTATAATTAAATTTATTTTATTGTCAATTCCTTTTGTTCTGAATAATAAAGCTTCTCTACTTGTATAAAATTTTGAAAGTAAATCTTCTATTTCTTTTTTTGTTTTTGAATTTTCTTTTTTAAGTTCTATAAAAATATCAATATCACTATTTTTATTAGCCTCATTTTTTGCAACAGAGCCAAATAAAATTATTTTGTCTATATTCTCTTTACTTTTCATGTTCATTAGAAGATATGAAACAAAATAACTTGAGTATGCTTTAAACATTTTCTATCTCCTTTTTTAAATTGAGGAATAGATTTATTTTTTCTTTTAGTATTTCTTCTGAAACTGGCTTGCCATACGCTATTTCATTTCTTTCTTTTTCTATTTTATAACTTATATTAAGAATATTGTCAATCTCTTTTAGATTTTCAATTGGACAGATTATTTGATTAGAAATAAATTTTTTTACATTTTCTTTTTTCTTTTTAAGCCAAAGATGATTTATTTTTGCCCCTGATTTTAAAACATTTTTTCTTTTGAGATAAATCTCAATTAAAGAAACTGCTCCTAAAGAAAGAGAAAAGGCAAGCCTTCTTTGGTGGTTAATAATTCCTTTATTATCTTTTAATGCAGATTCTATTTCATCTAAAACTTCTTTAATAATTTCGTTTTCCATTTTAAGACATTTATCTTAATCAATTTAAGACACTTGACTTTAAATATCTTTCCATTTTAAGACATTTATCTTAATCAATTTAAGACACTTGACTTAGTTCTTATTTTAATTCTTTTATCAAAACATCTTTTGCGGTTTTGTAATCTGCCCGCTTGTTGCTTAGTTTCATTATTTGCCCTATAAGAAAATTAAGAGATTTTTGTTTTCCTGATTTAAAATCTGCAATCGCCTGTGGATTTTGTTTTATTACCTTTTTTACTATTTCTTCTATTTCTTTAGAAGAGGAAATTATCTTGTTTTTTTCTGCATGTGATTTTGGAGAAAATGATTTTGGAACAAATTTTCTTAAAATGTCTTTTGCTTTTAATTCTGTTATTTCTTTTTTCTCCAAGAGTTTTAATAATTCAATAAAATGCTCTGGAATAATTTCTACATCTTCGAGTTCTTTTTTATTGTAATTTAATACAGAAAGAAGTTCTATTGTTGTCCAAGGAACTGCTAATCTTGGGTGTATTTTATCAACAACTTTTTCAAAAAATTCAACCAAATCCAGTTTTTTTGTCAAGATTTCTGCATGCTTTTTTTCTATTTTATGTTTCTTGATTAATTTGCTTAATTTTTGCTGAGGAGTTTCTGGAAGATTCTTTTTTAGATTTTCTATTCTTTGTTTTTTTATATTTATTATAGGCAAATCTGGTTCTGATATAAATCTATAATCTTCTGCTTGCTCTTTTGTTCGCATTCTGGTGGTTGTTCCTTTTGTTTCATCAAATCTTCTTGTTTCCTGAATTTTAGCAATTCCTTCTCTTTTTTGCCTTTCAATTTCTGTTTCAATTGCTCTTTTTATGTTATTTATTGAATTTACATTTTTTATTTCAACTCTTGCTCCCTGTATTTTTTCTATTTTTCTTGCCGAAGATTCTTTTTCTAAAAGAATGCTCACATTCACATCTGCTTTTATTCCTGAATTTTTATCAATTGCTTTTATATAACTTAATGTTAAAATTAATTGTCTTAGCCATTCTACAACTTGCTCACTTGATGTGAATTCAGGAGCTGTCACAATTTCAACTAAAGGGCTTCCTGAACGATTGTAATCTATTTCTCCTGTTTTAGGATTCCATGCAGCAGGGTCTTCTTCTAGATGAACTTCGGTTATTCTTATTCCTTGAAATTTTCCATTAATTCCTACTGGAATAGCATATTTTCCTGAAATTGTATTCTGATAACCTTTTGGCAAATCAGGCCAATCATAATGTTTTCTTTGAAAGGCGAATTTTTCATTTATTTTACATCCCAAAATTAAAGCTATCTGAATTACTTTAGTTATTGCCTCGCTGTTTGGAAGCATTGGTTTTGCTCCTGGCATCCCACAACAGATAGGGCAAATTAGGGTATTAGGCTTAGCGTATTTGGAACCATGTATAGCCTTACAACAACAAAAAAGTTTTTCCTGAGTACTTAAATACCCATGGACTTCTAATCCAATCTTTACATTTGACATTTTTTTATTATTTTTTTAAATTTATTTATTTTTTCTATATGTTCTGATGAAACTATATTAAAAAATCTTTTTATAGTTTCTCTTTTTGCTGTTCTTATTCTGAAGTATTCTTGATTTTTGGTTCTTCTTGGTTCACTTAAAATTATTCCGCTTTCATTTAGTTTGTCTTTAATCCAAATAAGTATTTCGCAAGGAGTTTCTTTTGAAGCTTGTCCAAGATCTAACCAAGGATTTTTCTTAGTTTCTCCCACACCTCCTTCTGCATCAAAAAATCCTTTTATAAAAGATAATTGTATTGGCAATTCAGATTTTTTAATAATCTCAGGAGTTTCTATATTCCTAACTTTTTTCCCAGTCTTTAATTTCAATATATTTTTAAAGAAATTATAAATTGGTTTAGAAGAGATTCTTAAAGTATAACACTTATAATCTTTTTTATTTGTTCCCAAATAAATATTTCCACTGATTCCAAATTCTTTTTGTATTATAATATTAATATTTTCTAAAATTTTTTTGTTGCCTTCATAAAAATATATTGAATATTCCTGAAATCCTTTTGTATTTTCTTTTTTGAGATGCCCATCTCCTTGAAAAAACCCAACTAAATACCCTAAGTTTTCATTTATTTCTTTTGGTAAAACTACTCTTCTTTGTCCGTTTTGACTAAATCCCTTATTTTCTTCATAAATCAAATCCCATTTTTCAATAAATTCTTTTTCGGTTAGGTTACAAGACTTTTGCCAAAAATTAATTAGATTATATGTTTTTGATATAGGAATTGGATTTGATCCAGAAATCCAAGAATAAATAGTTTGGTAAGGAATTTTTAATTTATTAAGCATACTTTTTATCTCTCCATAATCTCTTTTTTTAATATCTAAATATACTAATTTTATAATTGAAGAAACCCCATAAATACAAATATTTTCTTTGTGTTTCCTATTTTCTTTATTTTTTAATACTAAAAGATAATTTTTAAGTTTCAATTTTAACCCCCATTTTTCTTAATATGTTTATTGTTTCTAAGGAATCATTTGTTTTCTTTTTGATATTATTTTCAAATTTAGAAATTGCAGGTTGAGATAATTTAAGTTTTTTTGCAATTTCTTTTTGGGTTAAACCCTCTCTTCTGAGAGAAAATATTTCAATTTCTCTTTTTGTTAACATAACCTATATAAGTTATATATACTATATAAATCTTATGTTTTTTGTGTTTGGCTTGAAGAATTTTAAACCATGCTCTGCTTTGCATGTGCAGAATAGTTTTTCATTTGTGTCTATGTAACCATGAATTTCAAGTCCTATTTTTACCATTTTTAATTTAAATTATTATCCTTTATTGTTTTATTTATTTTTTCTTTAATTTTAATGTAAAATTCTTTAATTTCTTTTACATCTTCAAGTGTGATTATTCTTCCATAATATCTTGAACCATTTCTCTTAAACCTAAAATTATCTAATTTTTGCACACTTACTATATCAAAATTTTTCTTTAATAAATATATTATTGATGCTTCATGTGAATAAGACTTAAAACCATTTATTGCTAATAATGCATCACAAAAACATCTAATAGCTTCATAAATATTTTCAAAAATAGTTTTTGTTTTTTCTTTTTCATTTAAATCCCAGCTTTCCTTTATTCTGGTTTTCATGTCCTGTATTAATGCTTTTGCCAAAACAATGTTTACAGGAGCTTTTTTCACATCTTTATTATTTAAAAAATTTTCAAAAGGTTTCATTTTTTATTTATATAACCATACAACAAGATACCATTTATTAAATTTATATAAAATTCATCACTCATTTGCTTGTAATCTGTTGTAATGAGGTGAATTTTCCTATTAAGAATTTTTTCATATCTTGCCATGTCTGAATCTTCCTTAATCTTGGTGATTATTACAATATCTATATCACTTTTTTCTATATCTTCCCCTGTTGCGTAACTTCCTATTAAAGAAATGGCTTCTGGTTTATATTTTTCTATTAAAAAATTGATTATTCCTGATTCATAAATTTGCCCTAAATTAAATAGTTTCTTTTTTATTGTGAATTTTTTATTTTCTATATCTGCATAAATATCTGTTATATATTTCTTTTTCTCTTTTAATATTAATTTGTCTTTTTCAAGGATTTTTGTTATGTTTATTATGGTGTTTGGATTTAATCTTAAAATTCTTGCTAATTCTCTTAAATGAAATTTAGTTGTAGGATTCTCAAATAATATTTTTAACACCTTTTGCTCGTTGTTCATTTTATCATACATTTATATATTTATTTATACATTTGTATAACTTTTTATATATTTAAATGTTTGGGGTTTTAAGGATAATTTATTAAGTTATTGGAAATGTTCTTAAAGAAGTTACCCATTTAATAATTATAAAAAAAGCAATGGATATTTGGGCTAAAGTATCTTCAATAATTATAATCTTCTCTTTTATTTTTTCTATTATTTATACGGTTTATTTAGGATTTGGTGATTTAACTTCAGGAGGACAAGGTATTATTATTTTCTTGATTGCTCTTTTAATGGTTCTTTTTATATTTGGTTTCTTTACACTTTTTTATTTTGTTCCTTTATTTTATTTTGCTTGGGGCAAAAAAAAGAAAAATAAAACAATGAAAATATGGGCAAAAATAAGCACTATATTATATGGTGCTACTATAATTGTACTTTTAATATCCTATTTGGAGAATAAAATTGGGTATTGTCCTTATTGTAATACATATACCTCTTCTTTAATGATACCATCGATTTTATTATTAGTTTTAATCGCCCCATTATTTTATTATGGTTGGAAAAAAGATAAAAGAAATCAATAACTTTTTAATTCCTTATTCCCTTCTCTTTTTATGAAAACCAATGCAAAACCAGGAGATTATGTTAAGATTAATCTGATGAAAAAAGAATACCAAGGTGTTTTACTTGAAACTCCTAAAGATGAAAAAGGAATTGTCATTCTAAAACTTGATTCTGGTTATAATGTGGGGATAATTCAAAAAGAGATTAGAAATTTTAAATTAATTAAGAAGGGGAAAGAAAAAGAAGAAAAAATAGAGATAAAGAAAGATCCAGAAAAGCCAAATATTGCAATGATAATTACAGGAGGAACAATTGCTGCACGATTAAATCCAAAAAAAGGAGGTGTTGACTGGCTTGATACTCCTGAAAGTTTGTTTAAATTTTATCCAGAAATTTTTGACAAAGTTAATGTTGTAAAAATTGAAATCCCATTTATGAAAGCTTCTGAAGATATGGATTATAAAGATTGGCAGAAAATTGCAAGAGTTGCTGTAAAATTGCTTAATGATGATAATATTAAAGGAATTATAATAACACATGGAACAGATTTTTTGCATTATACAAGTGCTGCTTTATCTTTCTTTTTAAAAGATTTGAATAAACCTGTTGTGTTAACTTATTCGCAGAGAAGCATAGACAGGGCTTCTTCTGATGCAAATCTTAATTTACAATGTTCTGCTATTGCAGCTATTTCTGATATTGCAGAAGTTATGCTTGTAGGGCATGGAAGTTCAAATGATGATTTTTGCTATGCAATGCCTGGAACAAAAGTCAGAAAAATGCATAGTTCAAAAAGAGATGCATTTAAAGTTATTAATTCAAAACCTTTTGCAAAACTTTCTCCTGAATTTATTGAAAAATTTTCAGAGTATAAATTAAGGAATAAGAATAAAATAAAAGTAGATGATAAATTTGAAGAGAAAGTTGCATTAATTAAAGTTTATCCTGGGCAAAATCCAGAAATTTTAGATTATTATTTAAAGAAAAAATACAAAGGAATTATTTTAGAACTTTGTGGTTTAGGACATGCTCCTACAATGAGGGCAAGAAAAGGCTGGACAAGAAAATTAAAAG
>Ga0180009_10003086_pt1 | contig 19201 bp, 21 predicted proteins | sample OS_PC_MetaG_FD_123537 | JGI IMG/M metagenome (GOLD analysis project Ga0180009, IMG submission 123537) | Groundwater microbial communities from the Aspo Hard Rock Laboratory (HRL) deep subsurface site, Sweden - OS_PC_MetaG | ecosystem: Environmental > Aquatic > Deep subsurface > Groundwater...
AAGCTTAACTTCTCCAGAGTATGCAGTTCCTGCTGTTGCAGTATTTGAAAGTCCGCTACAAGTCAATCCTACGATGTGTGTATCAACAGTTAATTTAACAACATCCTTGTTTGCAGGGGCGTCATCACAGTTCGCATCTGCTTTTGATAACAAACCATTTCCAACGTTCTTAATAGTTATAGTGAATGACACTTTGTCAGGGCCAGCTGAGAACTCTTGAAATGAAGTTATCTGTACTGGTGCTCCAGAATTCTGAACTGTCTTTTCGCCTGAGACTGAACAAACATTTGTATCAGCTGAGTCAAGCAAATTCTCTTTTATACACATCCGCGAAGTCGCTTTGGTTTGATAATTATAGCACACATCAACCATGAAAGGAAACACACTGTTACCTGACAACCGCCCTCCAAAGTTCAATGTTGGAAATGTAACATATTCAGGCGGTGAATTAATAGCTTGACCGGTGTCTGGATTTATATCATTCTTTAATATGTCTGCTAAAGGGTGAACTGTTAAAGATGCAGGGTTAGAAACTCCAAAATCAACAGAGTCAAATCCTTTTAATGTCAAAGTCACTTTTTCCTTTGGAATCATCACTTCTCCCTTGTTTTCAAGCTTCATTGTAACTGTAAAAGGCGTTGCGCCTCCATCAGTTACCTCAGTTGGTGGCTCTCCTGCAACGAAATTAATCAAAAGACCAGTTGTTCCACCTAAAAACGTCTTCTGATTATTAATCGCTGGGCCACCATCAGTGCATGAAGCTAAAACTAGCAAAAATGCAAAAACAATAATTAATTCTTTTCTCATTTTACAAAACCTCCAGTTTTCAAAACATATTTATTAAATATGAACTTTAACTAACTCTCTTTATCTTCACAGTTCTCATCTGAGTTTGAGAGTAACCATACCATAACTCAATTATTAAAGGCGCTTTATAAGCTGATTTTGTGGTTCCATACTCATAGTTATATATGCAAGTTATTTGACCTCTACCTTCTCTTAGTCTAATAGTTCTATCATCTGGTGAGCATTTAAGTCTTTGGTCGCTTCCAGACATTCTTACGCTTCCCAAGAGGACAACATCAAGGCTTTTTGCGCTTAGTCTTCCAGGGTAGTATGGGCTGCAAAGCTCCAAGTCACCAGGGTGTATAATTGTTCCACCACCAACATTTTGAACATAAATAGTGAATATTGCACTCTTAGGAGTGCTCTCTTGTCGTACACTAGTCACTGCGACAGGCGCTCCTTGACTTGAGGTCATCTCAACCTGACTAGTAAGACACGCTTTCCTATTTTGAGAGAACGGGTCTGGGTCTATGCAAACAGTTGGTGTTGCAAAAGTTGCATATGCATAGCAAGTAGTGAATAACAAGTTAACATTTGCTTCGTCAAGTCCTTGAGGCCAAGTGTTTTGTATTCTTGCCGGAAACGGTACAATTGTTGACTCTCCACCTGGATAATTATGATCATCAGGAATAAGGTTGAACTCTTCACCGTTAAACCTGTCAAACTTAAGACCACCAATCAAAGAGAGCAAACTTACACCCGGATACCTGTCAAAAACACCATCCATCATTAAGTCCCACAAGTCAACGTTAAAAGATCCTTGTCCGGTTTGAGAATTATAACTAAAATCAAGTTCTGGCAAGCCTGAGAGTCCAATCATTTGAAATAAGTTGTTTATATTGGTATTCCAAGCACCCCTACCATCCCATCCAACAGCGCCACCAGATTCTCCAAAGTTACAGTTGATACCTCCGCCAATCGCGCTTGCAAGGAAGTTTAATCCAAAGCGACAGTCTTGCCACCAAGAATCCCCGGTTTTTTCTATGTTTATCCCTTCAACGTAGATTAAGCTTGGGTCATAGCCAGAGACATAAACTCCTCCTCTTGTATAAGATGTGCCAACATTGTGAAGATCAATCTCGATGTCAAACTTGTTCTCCTGTTCTGACAAGTCGCTATAATAATAAACCCTTGAAGGAGGGGCTCCTGGTTGAATAAGCATTCTTACTCCTTCAGTTCCCTGATAAAAATTTTTTCTTTCAGCATCCTCGTTTGGAGCGTAGCCTCCTTTTCCACCACAAGAACTTAAGATTAACATAGAAACAATCAATAACACGAGTGATATTTTCTTAAACATAATAATTACCTTGTCCCTTTAATATTTAAACTTATTGATTTAACAATTATAAAATTATGATTTGTTACGACATGAAGGACTCACTGTTGCATTCCACTCACAAACAGGAGTTAAACCACAAAAGTCTGCCTCGCATTCTTCCTTTTTAACATAAAAATTACAAGATTTTATATCTAGATTACACGCTTTGCAGGAGCTTCCAGACCAATCACATTTAGGTTCTAAATCACAAAAATTAGCTTTGCATTCTTCTTTTTTAGAGTATGAATTACAAGAATTTATGTCTGTATTGCAGACTCTGCAGCCACTTCCAGTCCAACCGCATTCTGGCTCTAAATCACAAGCGTTTTCTTCACAAGAGTCTTTGCTTGTGTAAGTGTTGCATTTCTGTATCTTTGAACATTTTGAGCAGCAAACACTTCCTGGACCACAGTAGCCTTCTTCATGAATACAATCACTGTGAAGAATTACTACTTGGCTTTTGTTTGAAAAGTATATCTGCGTTCCTTGATTTATATCTCCGGCGATGCAACTCCAGCTTGATGTAGTAAAAACAAATCCGCAATTCATAAATCTTTTAGCGCATGCTTCACAACTATCCACACAAACACCACCTATATTGACCTGCCACGAATTTGTGCAAGTTCCTGATGTTATTGGATCTAAGTTAATATTTGTTCTTTCTATATTTATTTCCTTAGAAAGAGTTGATAGATAGACATAATCAAGTTCCATAAACAGGTTTGCAGCGTAGTTTTGATTCACACCAATCCCTGCGTTTTCCATGTAACACCTAGTTATTCCTCTATCACCTGTAAGCCTTATAATGCTTGGTTCACATTTTAATTCCTCGTTTGAAAGCTTTGCAGAAATCCTAACTGTATTCCAATTAGACTTGTTTTGAGCCTGAATACCACAAGAGTTCAAAGAATCTGATGGAATGGGTGTAAGAATTGTTCCAGAGCCAACATTTTGTATCTCAACAAAGATTATCGGCCTTGCAAACTTTCCTTGCTGCTGACTTTCAAAGTGTAAACGAGTAATTGCAACTGGAGCTCCTTGACCAGAATAGCTTTTATCTTCTCTCTTACAGACTTTAGTCCTTGCATCAGTGCTTCCATAAGTATCTATGCAGATGTTATCAGCAAGTGTTGTTTTGTAAGGATAACAAACAGACACTGACAATTTAGTGCTTGGACTTTCTCGCTGACCAGGTATCTTTTTAGACCTTAGAGATGGAAGATAGTGTTAAGCTCGCTCTCCTAACGGATAAACATATGATTTTCCTTGTAAGCTAACATTTTTCCACTGTTCTGGCTGATTTTGGGCTATTTCTAAGTAGAAAGAATCAAAATACCAGTCTAAAGACGCATTGTATGGTGAACCATTAAGCGAAAACGCGCCTTGATTAGATATAACTATGCTAACTGGAAACTCTGACTGCTCCAAAACAAGCTCAGGAGGCGCATCCTTCATAAACTCTATCATCACCCCTTTTGTGCCAGTAAAATAGTTGACAGAATAAGGATCTGGATTGCCACAGGCAGATAAAAAGAATAATACACCAAATATGACAAAAAATAGTTTTGATTTCATCAAGTAACCCTTATGTTCGTTGTTTTTTCAAGTGAGTATTTATAGATTGTTTTTACTCCAAAAGTCTTATCAACTTTAATATTTGTTCCTAAAAAAGTTGAAGGATTTTTCATTTCAGACTTACAAGTGATTGTGGTAAATGAATATATCGAACCATTTTGAAGTAATGACGACACACGAAAAAAATAGCTGTCTAACTCTCCAGAAGATGAATTCGCCTCTTTTGGAATGCAATCATAGAGTCTCATCTCGTTTGGAACCATGACTTCCATTACTTCAACATAATCTATCTTTCCCTGAGACCATTGGTTTGAAAGAGTAACTCCAAATGAAGGAAGCCTTTTATCCCCTAAGTCAACTCCAACAGGTAAAGTCAAAGATTTTATACCAATAGCCGCTGGTCCGTTTGTGTATATCGCTTGAGCATTTGTTGGTATGTTTAATTCTTTATTAATACTCTTTTTCTGAACGTAAAAAGATTTTATCGTTTCTCTATCAACAAAAGTATAAGTTATATCCGCCCAAGTCGGAAATAAGAATTCTGAAACAAAAGCGACTTTGTAACTTCCAACAGACAGGTTTTTAAACTCACACTCTAAAGGAACAGACTCATCATAAAAAAGAGTAATCTTTTGAGGATAAATCGTTCCATTGTACAACTTTTTGTCTTTAGTTGCATAACAACGGTTGGTGGCATTAATAGCCCCTGTAAAACTCCTACCTATTAATGTGCCCCACACAACTGCAGGTGCGCCAACACTAAAAGGGTTCTCTGTAGGCTTTAAATCCTCTATATAAACCCCTAAAGGGGCTTCCTCATTATCTTCAACCTGACCAGTAAAGTATTGCATCTGTGTAGAATTGGAAAACTTTTGACTTATAATAGTTGGAAGCCTAAGAATGGAACTCACCATTTTTTGAGTGTTACCTATAAAGTAATCGTGCAACACAGCAAGCCCACCCCTTGCATCTTGGCCTGAGAATGAAAGAGCAGGACCAACAGCCATGTTAGATATCAACGCGTAAGTTCCAAGAAGTATAACTATAAAAAAATACCTTTTACCCCAAACCTCCACTGCTTGAGAGTCGTTTGGATTCATGAATAAATAAAGAGCCCAAACAGGTGCAGCCAGTAAAACAGCCATTATGTAATCAGTGTAATAAAACTTCATGATGTAAGGTAAGAAGAAAGCAAACAATGAAACACCAATTATAGTCCATGTTTGAGAAGAAAGACCTGACCTGTAAATTATAAATATTGCAAATAATGAAAGTGCAGCATAAATTCCAAGCATCATAGTGAATCTGCCAGGAAGCCTGCTAAAATTATTCACGAGACCATCGAAGAAGTGTATGGCGATTGTTATTAGCAAAAACAAGCCCATGTTTGGCTGCGTGGTACTAGAAGAGCCTCCTTTCTCTTTTGCCTTATTATACGCAAACTTAGCAAAAGAAGTAGCCCACCCACCAACTTTTTTAGCTCCTCGCCCAACTGCTTTTGCACCAGTACCAGCTGCACTGGCCGCTCCTTTTAGCTTTTCCTTCCGAGCAACACTCTTATCATCTTTTGCTTTTTGCTTATCGCTTGAAAGAATTTTAGAATGATCAACACCTGCATCTGCAAGCTCTTTTTCTATTGCTGCAATCTCTTTTTTATCCTCTGCAATCAAATTTTCATACATAGAAATATTACTAGTATCATCATCTCTTCTTTGAGCTGACTTCAAATTATCTTCATGACGCTTCAAATCATCCTTAGCAACAACAAGCTCTCCTTTTAGTTTTGCAACTTCAGGAGTTTTGCCTCCCATCCTAATCGTCCTCTACCACAACGACTTTTAACTCTGCAATGTCAACTAAGCTTTTTGGTATTAATTCTAAAGAATTAGTTCCAACTTCAACATAATCATCAAGGTTTATAGTGTATTTTAAGTCGGTGGTTCTTATGTATTTTCTCCTGCCGTTTATCAAGTATTCTAAGTTTTTAGAGTCTTTATTTACAAATCTTAAAGTCATAGTTATGTTGTAGTTGTCCTTGTCAAATTCATCTTTTAACACGTAATCTTTGTCTTCGTCTAATTCAAAGTAAAACACTGGATAAGTCAAACTTTCTAGCTGTACAACTACTGACACCCTGTCAATAAGGTATGACCCTTCAGTCACTATGAACTCCAACTCGTTTCGGTCATTGGTAACAAAGTTTTTGTCAAGAGGGAGAATTTTATAAACTCCACAATCAGCAACTCCTGAAAACAATATTTCCCCGTTTAAATATATCATCATAGGACCAACAGTGGTAACTTGACAGTTTGGATAGAATTTTAACTTAATAGTCTCTAAATTATTATATTCAACATCTGAGAGGTAGAAGAACTGCTTGTTCTTACTGTTAGAAACATCTAAAACATCCCCTGTTATAACCACGTTTTTTAACTGGTAACGATTAGTTCTCCAAATGGCAAATCTCGGGCTTGAGACTTGGAATGAAAGAACATTTCTTTGAGATAAGAATTCTGAAGGCAGACTAATTGGTTGAGGAGTTCCTTTATCAATAAATCCGCTGAAAATTTCTTGTCCATTAAGGTACAACTCTAAGTTTCCAGCCGAATCTTCAACATTAAATGTGAGTTGTAAATTGCTTGTTAATTTCTTGTCTATATCGAATGTGAAATTAAAAAATTTCTTATCACCAACGCCGTTCTTGACAAATATTGAATTTACATTTTTAAGAGTTTTACCCTCACGAGATGCGTAAATTCTAAATGAAGGAATGTTGTGCTCTCGATAGTCAAACTTAAGATAATCTAACCTTCCAACGTGTTCTTGCAATAATACTTTACTCAAGCCATTGACTCCGTTGTCACCATTATTAGTATCATTTTCTCCTAGTAACTCAGCCCTGTTTTGTGGTGGTAAGAATAAAATATAGATGACTATTAACACAGCGATTAGTATAACAAATATGGCTGCACCACCAGCACTTGCACCTTGTCCTCTCTTTGACATATAACAAAATACTATGATAAACATATATAAATTTATTGGTTTTTTTCGATAAAACATTTAAACATTCAAAGCATAAATAAAAAATATGAAATTAATCAAGAAGAACCTTAAAAAACAAGAATTAACAATTAAGCCAGAAACAATAGATGACTTGTGGATGCTAAGCCAGATAATTGAGACCGGTGATTTAATTAAAGGACGGACTGAGAGAAAGATAAAAATTGGTGAAAATACTGATAGAAACATTAAAGTTGTGAAAAAACAAGTGTTTTTATCAATAATTGCAGAAAAGATAGAGCTTGCTGACAACACTCTTCGAGTTCTTGGAGTCATAAATGACGGACCTGATGATATCCCAAGAGGTGAGCACCACAGCTTCAAACTAGAAATAAATGACTTGTTCACAATAGTAAAAGAGAAGTGGCTCAATTACCAACTTGAAAAGATAAATGAAGCACAAAAAACAGTTGCGCTTAAAATACTCATCGTCATCTCTGATCGAGAAGAAGCATTCTTTGCAAAGCTTAAAGGAGAGAGTTATAATCTCATTGCAACAATCAAAGGGGATGTGCAAAAAAAAGAGTCTAAACACGTTTCAAAAAACGATTTTTACAAGGAGATAAGTAAGAAACTAACAGAGTATGACAAAACTGATGAGATAAATCACATAATACTGGCAAGCCCAGGGTTTTGGAAAGAAAACCTTCTAAAAGAACTCTCAGAAGAAATCAAGAAAAAGTCAATAACTGCAACAGTTTCACAAGCAAGCGAAAGAGCAATTCCTGAACTTATGAAAAGACCTGAGCTGCAGACAATACTTGAGCAAAACAGAGCTACACAAGAGATAAAGATTATTGATAAACTATTAGAAAACATATCAAAAGACTCTGCTTGCTATGGTGTGGAAGAAACAAAAGAAAAAATAGGTATAGGGGCTGTAAGTGATCTTCTAATAAGTTTTTCTCTGCTAAGAAAGTCAAGGGAGCAAAACAGTTACAAACTTTTAGAAAGGATGATGATTAATTGTGAGCAAGCCGGAGGAAAGATTCACATAATAAGCTCTGAAGAAGCAAAAAAAACCCTTGATTCACTCACAGGCATCGCAGGTATTCTAAGATGGAAGAGTTAATTAAAGATATACTTTCAAAAAAAGAGCTTAGAAACCTCGACACATCAATTGTTGAAGAGTTCTTAAAAGATTTCCTTGACAAAAACAGAAAAGTGAAGAGTAATTTAGAAGAGAAGAAATTTAACAAAAGAAGTGAAGAATACAAACAAACAGTAAAAGAAGTGAGAAGAAAGTTAAGGGAGATATATGGTGTATTCATAGATGAGAATTATTCAAAAAAAGAGCATCTCCTTAAAAATCTAAACCGCAGAAACGAAAAAGAAACAGTAGAAAAAATTCTAAAGCTGCACACATCAACAAATGAGAGGCTGCCTTATTACAAAGAAGTCTATCAAAAAATCTTTAAAATAACTGGAAGGAAAAAAATTATACTCGACCTTGCGTGCGGGTTAAATCCTTTGAGCTACAAATTTCTAGGATATAAACCAGTGAAGTATATTGCTTCAGATATCTCGTCTGAAGATCTAAAATTCATAGCCCTGTTCTTCAAAAAGATGAAGATAAGCGGAAAAACTATCAAGATAGACCTTGTAAGAGAACAAGAAAAACTCCAAGGATTAAAAGCTGGTATCTGCTTCATGTTCAAAACCCTTGACTCCCTTGAAACTCAGAAGAAAAACACCTCAAGAACATTAATAGACACTATAAATGCTGAATGGATTGTTATATCATTTCCAAAAACAAGCCTTGGAGGATATAAAACAATCAAAAAATCAAAAAGGCAATGGTTTGTTAACTTTTTAAAACACAACAACCATAAACACCAATCTTTTGAAACTTTAAATGAATTCTTTTTTGTGATTGAAAAATAAGTCTTGAAAAAGAGAAAAAAACGCTCTTTTTTGTTATTGGATAATTGTAAAAAACAGTAACATATTTATAGTAGTTATACGTTTTTAATATCAAAAAGGGGTGATTAGTCCTACTTTTAGGAGGTAAGGTAAATGATAGTTAAAGAAGAATTTCTGAGCAAGTTGAGGAGATATTTTTCTCTAAATCTGTATGAGGTAAAGATTTGGACTGCTCTTCTATCAAGAGGAGTTAGCACGGCAGGAGAACTAAGCGATATTGCAAACGTTCCAAGAAGCAGAAGCTACGACGTATTAGAAAGCCTAGAAAAAAAAGGTTTTGTTATAATGAAACTTGGAAAACCAATAAAATACTTGGCAGTCCCACCAAAAGAAGTAGTTGAAAGGGTAAAAAAGAATGTTAAAACAGCAGCAGACGAGCAAATAGCAAAGCTACAGGACCTAAAAAATACTGAGGTAATAAATGAGCTAAATTCTTTACACACTCAAGGAGTGGAGCTTATAGAACCATCAGACCTGTCTGGATCTTTGAAAGGAAGACACAACTTATACAACCACTTAGAATTAACCAAAAAGAACGCTGAAAAAACAGTCACTATAATGACTACAACTCAAGGATTGATGAGAAAAGTAGAAGGATTGATGCCTGTATTTGAAGAAGTAAAGAAAAGAGGAGTGAAGATTAGAATTGCAGCACCATTAACAGAAGAATCAAAAGAAGCAGCAAAGATTGTAAGAGGAGTTGCTGAACTTAGACACACAGACAATAGGGCAAGATTCACCATTGTAGATGGGAAAGAAGTTGTATTTATGGTTTTGGATGACTCTGAAGTACACCCAACATATGATATTGGAATTTGGATAAACACACCATTCTTTGCATCAGCACTTGAAGATTTATTTGAGCTTGCTTGGAAAGTTATGAAACCAATAAAAGCTTAATTTTTTTCTTTTTCTAATCATTTTTTTATTCAATAACATTTATATATTAAACTTGTTATCAAAAAAGAATATGGAAGTAGAAAAAACCTTGTCAAAACTTCACACTTTTGAGAGAAAAGTCTTGCCAAACATAAAAGATGGAATTTCTCTTTTTGAATTAGCAGAAAAATCTATGTTAAAAGAAATTGAAGCCACAAGAGCCATTCAGTGGCTTTATAACAAAAAGGCTGTGGAAATAAAAGAAGAAGTAAAAGAATTAATATCTTTGGATGAAAATGGTTTGCTTTATGCAAAAAAAGGTTTACCTGAGAGAAGATTTTTACAAGCAGCCATTAATAACTCTAAAATAAGTGATATAAAAAAAGCAGCAGAACTAGGTGATGATGAAATAAACATATGCATTGGTGCATTAAAGAAGAAAGCTGCAATAAATATAGATAAAAAAGATGAACTAATAATCACCTTGACTGAAAACGGAAAAAAACTGTTGAACAAAGAATTTCTCGAAGAAACATTCTTAAAAAAGAAGTTTCCGCTAGAAACAAAAAGTCTAAGCCCTGAAGAAAAATTCTCATTTGACAATTTAATATCTAGAAAAAAGATACTAAAAAAAGACGTGAAGAAAATAAAGAATATATGCTTGACTGCCTTTGGAAGAGACTTATCAAAGAAATCAAACACTAAAAAAGAGTATATCGATCGATTAACACCAAAGATGCTAAAGGATGGCTCGTGGAAAAACAAAGAATTTAGAGCCTACGACGTAACAATAAACGTTCCAAAGATAAACAGGGGAAAGAGACACTTTGTAAGCCAATCAATAGAATCGGCAAAGAGAATATGGCTTGACATGTGTTTTAAAGAAATGACTGGCGACATGATACAAACATCTTTTTGGAACTTTGACGCACTATTCACCGCACAAGACCACCCTGTAAGAGACTTGCAGGACACTTTCTACATCCAAAAACCAAAGAAAGGAACCCTCCCAGAAAAAGATGTTGTTGACAAAGTAAAAAGAACACATGAGTATGGCTGGACAACGAATAGCAAAGGTTGGAAATACAATTGGAATGAGGAAGAATCAAAAAAAATTGTTTTAAGGACACACACAACATGCTTATCAGCCCAGACATTATTCAACCTTAAAAAAGAAGATGTTCCGGGAAAGTTCTTTGCTCTGGGAAAGTGCTTTAGAAACGAAACTCTTGACTGGTCACACCTCTTTGAATTCAACCAAACAGAAGGAATAGTTGTTGATGAAAATGCAAACTTTAGACACTTGCTAGGATATCTAAAAGCTTTTTTTAAAAAAATGGGTTATGAAAAAGCCAGGTTTAGACCTGCATACTTTCCATACACTGAATTTAGCATTGAAATAGATGTACTACACCCCGTTCATAACACTTGGTTTGAACTTGGAGGAGCAGGGATATTTAGACCTGAAGTTGTAAAGCCAATCCTTGGAATAGACATCCCAGTCCTTGCATGGGGACCAGGGTTTGATAGGATGATACTTGAATTTTACAAGATAAACGACATAAGAGAATTATATAAGAATGACTTAAAACAACTTCGAGAAATAAAGGATTGGACAAGATAAAAATGCCAACAGTAAACTTAAATAAAAAAGTGCTTGAAAGCCTCATTGGAAAGAAACTATCTCTTGAAGATCTTAAACACAAAATAAGCATGCTTGGAACTGATCTTGATAAAATAGAAGGTGAAGAGATAATTGTTGAGGTTTTTCCAAACAGACCAGATATGCTTTCAGAGCAAGGATTTGCAAGAGCACTATCAAGTTTTATCGGAGTAAAAACAGGGCTTAAAAAGTACAAAATCAACAAGCCAATGAAAGACTATGAAGTCAAAATAAAAAAAGATGTTGAGAAAGTCAGACCATACACTGTTTGTGCAATCGTTAAAAAAATGAAATTTGACGACGACAAGATTAAAGAGATAATACAAATCCAAGAAAAACTCCACGTAAGCATGGGCAGAAACAAAAAGAAACTAGCCATAGGAATTTATCCTTTGGAAAAGATTAAACTCCCAATAACTTACACTGCTAAAAAACCTTCTCAAATCAAGTTTAAACCTTTAGAATCTGAAAGGGAAATGACTGCTTTTCAAATATTAAGCCAACACCCCGCCGGAAGAAACTATGGATTTTTATTGGAAGGAAAAGAATTATTCCCAATATTCATTGATGCAAACAAGGAGATATTATCAATGCCACCTATAATAAATTCTCATAACACTGGAAAAATATCTGAAAAGACAAAAGAGATATTCATCGAGTGTAGTGGATTTGATCTTTTATCTTTAAATCAATGCTTAAACATAATCGTGACAACACTAATTGATATGGGTGGAGAAGCGTATCAGATGCAACTATTATATGAAAAATATGGAAAGAAAAAACTGGTATCCCCTAATCTTGAACCTGAAAAATGGAACTTAAATATAGATTATGTTAATAATATGTTAGGATTAAAACTATCAAAAAAAGAGATAAAAGAATTATTAGAAAAAATGGGTTACGGATATGAAAATGACAAAGTGTTAGTTCCTGCTTACAGAACAGACATCTTACATCAAATAGACCTTGCAGAAGACATAGCAATTGCTTATGGTGATGAGAATTTTGAGCCAAAAATCCCAAACGTTTCAACGATAGGACAAGAAGATAAATTAGAGATACTAAAATCAAGAGTCGCGAATATTCTTGCAAATCTTGGACTTATAGAAACAATTTCTTATCACTTAACAAGCAAAGAAGAACACAATGAAAAAATGATGTGTGAAGAAGAAGTTGTGGAGATAGAAAAATCCAAAAGCAGCGAGTACACTATGTTAAGAAGCTGGATTACTCCAAGCTTAATGCAAGTATTGTCAAAAAACACCAACAGAGAATATCCACAGAACATATTTGAGATAGGAAACACCTTTAAAATAAACAAGTCAAGAGAAACAAGTGTTGAAGAAAATCAACATTTAGCAATAGCAATTTGTGGACCAGACGCGGATTTTACGAAAGCTAAACAAGTATTTGATTCATTGATGAATGCTTTAGATTTAAAGTACGAATCAAAAGAAATAGAACACAATTCATTCATACCAGGAAGAGTTGCAAACATCATTATTAATAAAAAAGATGTTGGTTTAATAGGAGAAGTACACCCACAAGTAATCACTAATTTTAAAATAGAAATGCCAATAGCAACTGTTGAATTAAATCTTACAAGGATAAAAGAGGAAATGAAAAAATGAGAAAAATACAAGTGGTGGTGCTTGGTTCAAGCAAATCCATATGCACAAAGAAAGCCTATAAATTAGCTGAAGAAGTCGGGCTAGAGCTTGCAAAAAGAGACTGCATAACCATATCGGGCGGCGGACTTGGAGTGATGGAAGCTGCATTAAAAGGGGCTAAAAAAGGAAATGGAACAACAGTAGCAATAATTCCTTGGGAGAACATCTACAAAGTTAATGATTACGCAGACAAAGTCATTGCAACAGGCATAGGTTGGAGTCGGGATGCCATAAACTTAAACTCTTGTGACGGAGCAATAATTGTTCATGGAGGAGCTGGAACACTCAATGAAGCAACATATGGTTATATTATGAACAAACCACTCGTCGCTCTTAGAAGTAGTGGGGGGATTGCAGAGGAAATTGCAGGAAAATACCTTGACATCAGAAAAAACGTTAAAATTATTTCTGCCGAAACTGCAAAAGAAGCAGTTGAAACTGTCCTTAAGATAATTAAGAAGAGAGAAAAAGATGGTTATACAATCTCAGAATTTGACAAAGACATCTTAATGATGGAAGATAAAGAAGACTGGGATATAATTATTAAGAGAAAGAAAAATAAATATAAAAATGTAGAATAAAAAAAATTATTTTTTCTTAGAAGACTTTTTTTCTTTCTTTTGTTCTTCTACAACAACTTTTGGAGCTTCTTTCTTTGAAATATCCTTCTTCTCAATTTTTGGTTTAACAGTCGCGATTTTTGTGTTTTGAGCAACTTCTTTTACATCTGATACTGGCTGCTCTTTTTTCTTCTTCTGTTTCAAAGGTCTTTGAGAAGGTTTTTTGGTTTTGTTTCCTTTACATCTATTTTTAACTTTTTAAACTCTTCAAAGACTGTTGAGCGAGAAGCATTCTTCTTCAGTTTCACAACTTCTTTTAATGGCTCTAAATGTTTAACATTGCATTTTCGCCTTCTAGTCTGACCATCTATTAGAACAAAAGTGTCATCTATAATATCAACCACGACGCATTTTAAGCCTGCGTCTCTTCCAGCTATTTTTATACACATTCTTCCTATTTCAAACAAAAAAATCACCTCCAACGATTTTTTTGGTGTCCAAAAAATTTTTAATTTTTAATACAAACATTTTATTTTCCTCCAGTCTTAGAAACAGTGTTTGTCACCAATACACTTAAGACCTTGATTCTTCTATTATTCTTCTTTTAGCACAAGCGTTGCATAAGTAACCACCATAAGGCCTTTGTGGTCTCTTCTTAGTCTTTGCAATAGTCTGCATCTTTGAATCTCTGAGTCTAGGTATGCCTATTAATTCTTTTTCACACACTGCACATTTATGCGTTTTTGGTTTTCTTTTTTCATAGTGGATAACTGTTTTTCCACCTGGTGTTCTTTTGAAAACCTTTCTAAATGTTCCTGATTTTTTGCTTCCTGCTGGCATTTTTAAATGAAAAAGGTTTCTTTTTATAAACCTTTAGCTTATGTTAAGTAATTTTCTTAAACCAAAACTAAATATTAATGAAAAAATTATGTATGTTCCAAGCCATCCTGGTTTCCAACCAAATATACTTATTGATCCAAACGGCTTTACTCTCTGATTATTTATTGACAGTTTAGTTAAGTCTGAGTCTTTGACTACTGTGTCAGGAAGTGCATAATTATCTAATGATATTATTAAATCCTTTTGGAATTCTCTATTTCCAAAAGAAAATTTTAGCTGGTAATCACCTGTCTGACCTTTTAAACTCCAAACAGCTTTGTTGCCGTCTATTGTTTGTGTGTGGTTTGATAAAAAAGTTAGCTCTGGCAACACTTCTAGTGTTATATTTCCAAAAGTTCCTTCTTTAAAATTAGCTAAGACTTGGAACTGCGAGTCCGCCTGTATTGGTAGATAAGTTAAGTGAGCATTTAACCAGCCAAAAACTATAATTATAGGTATAAATGTAAATAGTGTTGGTTTTAAAGAGTGTTTCATATACTCCATATTCTTTGACATTATCTTTTTTTGATGAGCCATGACTTTTGAAGGGTTGTCCTTAAACTTCTTCATCTCTGCTTGAAAAGTCTTCATCTCAGTTTTTAACTTCTTCATCAAAGTCTGATCAGTAGCATATTTATAGACTAAAGTTATTATTAAAGTCAAAATAAAAGAGATTAATAGTATAGACCAGAAGTATCCTAATTTTAACAAAGGTGCAAATATTGGATTTAAAATTTTTTCAAACATTTTTATTTACCCATAAATCTTCTCATCATTGGATTCATATCCATCATGTGCTGCTGTGCAATCTCTTCGTATAGCTTGTACACTATCATAACTGTTAGAAGTATTCCTGTACCACTTCCATACGCGCCTGTTAAATCGGCTACGGCTGCAAGTAATCCCACTGCAAGCCCTCCCATTATAGTTAATGGACTGATATATCTTTGCAAAAGTCTCTCTAGTACTCGTTCATCCTTTCTAAACCCTGGTATTTGAAGCCCTGAAGCCATTATTTGCTTTGCTTGTGACCTTGCGTCTAGTCCAGCTGTTTGAACCCAGAAATAGCTGAAGAGAACTGACCCTGCCATGAAAAATAATAAGTACGCGATTGCTTGGCCTATCATTGAAAATGAAAACGAGCCTGTTATTACACTTTCGAGAATGTTTGGAGCATATAACCATGCAGCCAGACCTGAAACTGGTGTGTTATTCGAAAATGTTCCTAAAATTGGAAAACCCCAATTATGAAGCAATCTAGCAAATAATTGTATGTTTGCAGCTAATGCTGCAACTAATATTACTGGTATGTTGCTTGTGTAAAAGAAGTTTAAGGGCCATCTCATACCATAACCTCTCACCCTTCCAAAGCTTAAAGGTATCTCCACCTTCATTGATTGAGTGTAAACTACCACCATAAAAACCAGTATAGTTGCGACTATTGCAGAAAACATTATCATCGCTGTTTGAGGATCACCAACGCTTAAGCTTTGAAATAACGCTGGAAGTGCCCCTGTTGATATTGATGGGTTGCTTGGGCTTGGAAGTGGGTTAAACACTCTTACAAATATTGTTTGGCTTACACCTGCAGCAATAAACAAGCTTATTCCTGAACCAAAACCCCACTTACTGACAACTTCATCCATAAACATTATTAATATTCCACCCAAGAACAACTGAAATATTAAAACACCAGCGTGAACTCCTTCTGGCTGCAAGCCACCCATATATACATATATTGCTCCTTCCAACAAGATGAATCCTACTGATAAAACTTTTTGTATTCCTTGAAACCTCTTCTTTCCTTCATGAGATGTCAAGTCGAATTTGACAATTCCAGAGCCATTTAACAACTGCAAGACTATCGAAGCAGTCACTATTGGTCCAATACCTAAGCTTATGATGCTTCCAAAACTAGCTCCAAGAATTATTGATAAAAATTCAAATTGCTGCAAAGCGTTGTGTCCAAGACCATAAAGAGGTATCAGACCCAAGACAAAAAACAAGACTAAAACTATGAGTGTCCACTTGAGTTTATCTTTAAAAGACAACTTCTTCTGAGTCGGTGATGCGACCTCGGGAAGGTTGTATAGTATTTTTTCAAAAAAAGACATTTTTATTCTTCTTTAGCTTCTGCTTGCTTAACTTTTTTTTTCTGTATTAATCCTGAAATTGTTCCACCTGCATCTGATATTTTTTTAACGGCAGACGCCGAGGCATATGAAACTGTTATGTTATATTTTTGACTCACACTTCCTGTTCCTAAAAGTTTGTCAAACCCTTCTTTTCCTAAATCAATAGTTGTCTCTTTAAATTTATTTAAGTCTTTTAGGTTTATTGATTTTAATGGTGTTCTAAGTGATTTAAAGCCTTTCTTCTTATAATAAGACATATCTTTCCAAAAACTCGGCTTTTTAGAGTCACCTCTCTTTCCAGAGCCTGCATTTCCTTTTCCACCTCTACTTCCTGAGCCTCTATGCTTTTTTTTAGCTCCCCAACCATGAGTGTGACTTCCTCTCAGCCTAGTGTTTTTCTTTCTTTTTCGTTCCATTTTTACAACATTCTCTTTATTAAATCGTTAATATTTTTTCCTCTGTAACCAAGAACTCCTCCTTGCTGAAATGATTTTTTTATCCCTTTTCTTTCAAATCCACCCCTTGGAGGTGCTAGTTCAAAGAAGGGTTTTAGTTTTCCTTCCTCATCTTTTTTTCCTCTCTTTGAGATTAGTTCTTTTTCTGTTTCTTCATCAATCTCTCCGTACGTGATGTAATCCTTGGCTTTTCTTAACATACCACTAGCTGAATTTGATTTTTCAAGGACGACACAAACATGCTTCTTTCTTAGCCTAAGAAAAAAAAGTGTATCTTGTATATCTGTATTTACTCTAACCATTCCTCTTATTCTTATAACTGCGATTTTCTCTTTCCTTTTTTTCTTGCTTCTTTTGATCAACAATGTTTTCTTGAGTCATTTTTTATTCCTTCTTTTGAGCTGGTTTCGTTTTGGATTCTTTCTTTAGTCTAGAAGGTTTTCCTCTCTCTTTTTTCTCTTCTACATTTTCAACTGTTAGAACTTCTTCTGTGATTTCAGTCACAGCCCCTTGTTCTGGTTTGTATGAGCCTTCCACAATTAATAGTTTAGCAACGTATTTTGGCTGAACCTTAGTTTTTGAAAGCTTTCTTAATGCAGACTCTAAAGCATTGATTAAGTTTATCTTATTCTTTGTTTGACCATAGGTTTTTGACCATATGTCCTGCACCCCTGCTAATTGTAAAATTTTTGCACATTCCTTTTCAATACAAAGACCTGTACCTTTTGGAGCTGGCATCAACTTTATAGTTACAGATCCGCATTTTCCTTCTACCTTGAATGGTATTGAGTGTGGTTCGTCACTTCTTGATTCCCAAGAGCCTGATCCTCTTCTAATAACAAATAAGTTTAATTTAGCTTTTCTTATGGCTTTTTCTCTTGCAAGGACTGTTTCTTTTGCTTTTCCACGACCTATTCCTATGTGTCCGTTTTTGTCTCCTACAACTGCTAAAGTAGTGAACTTTGGTTTGTTTCCCTCTTTTGTCTTTTTTTGTGTTTTCCTAAAAACTCTTCTTTGTCCACCACCAAACTTTCCTTTCGCCTGACCTATCAACAATAGTTCGGTCTCTAAATCTAATAATTTGTCAACTATTTGTGACTCTAATATAACTTGTCCTTTTGTTAATATTTCGTCAATGTCAATTATTTCCTTGTTCTGAACTTTTTGTCCGAGTTCAGTTTTTGATATCCATGTTTCTTCTTTTATTCTTTCCATTTTCATTTCGCTAACTTATTTTTCAGCGTTTCAAACTCTTTTGATATTTATCTGATATATGACTTCCTGTTAGTCTTTCTTTTGGAGGAAAAACGTCTTCTGATGCAGGAACACTCATTCCTGAATCTACAACTCCTTTAATCAAAGAGTATAATCTTGATCCTTTTATTGGTGTTTGAAGACCTAAGTCAACTATTGCTTCCTTTATCTTTTTTTCTGACGCCTTCTTCCCTAAAATTAACACTGTGAGATAACTTGCAGGAATATTTTTACACGAGTTTTTCCAGCCAAGTTTTTGAAGCTCTTTTGAGTTTGCAGATACTAAGACTTTGTCGCCGTCTGGCTCGTATCTGACTATTTGGGCTATTAAGTAGTTATTGGTTTTTCTAATGACTAGTCTATCCTTTCTGCTTTTAAGAAGGGCAAGCCTCCTCTTATAATTAGTCTTTCCTTCCCTTTTTCGTCTATATTCAAATTTGATTTTTTTGTTCATTTTTTAGATTTTTTTATCAAGTTATGATCTTCCAGATAAATTTGTATGTGTCTTTTGCTTCTGAAAAAATTTCCTTTTGCCTTTAAATAAAGGTCTGAGTATGTCTTCTTCGTAATTAAGGCATTACCTCTCAGGGTTTTCAAAAACGCTCGTTGGGTTCTTATCTTAATTTTCCAAGTATCTTTATTGGCCGTTCTAGTAGTTATCTTTCCTTTTCTAGTGGATGGTCCTTTTCGTAATCCCTTTCTTCTCTGCTTGTTTCGTTCTCTTACTCGAACTTTTGTAGTCCCTCTTTTTTGTTTAAGAATTATTGCATCATCAGCTATTAAACCTCTAATATCTGTTTTTGTTATTGCTTCTTTTATATCTTCAAGCCTTTCTGGATTAAAAACTACTCTTTTGCTTGATGCTTTTAATACGCTTGCTGCAAGTTTTTTCTGGGTTTTTAATCTCATTTTAGTTTTTATTTATTGTTTTTTTGTGAGTATTTTGTCTAACTCTTTTTTTTCTTGTTCTTTTTTGTCATC
>Ga0180009_10003087_pt1 | contig 19198 bp, 18 predicted proteins | sample OS_PC_MetaG_FD_123537 | JGI IMG/M metagenome (GOLD analysis project Ga0180009, IMG submission 123537) | Groundwater microbial communities from the Aspo Hard Rock Laboratory (HRL) deep subsurface site, Sweden - OS_PC_MetaG | ecosystem: Environmental > Aquatic > Deep subsurface > Groundwater...
CAAGCAGATGTCAGAAGAGCAAATCTATGAACAGGCAAAGAAAAGAGTAGAGGAAAAGAGAGGTTTCTATTGGAACCTAACTGCTTATGTAGTGGTGAACCCCATGCTAGTATTGGTATGGGCGTTTGCTGCCGGTGGAGGGTATCCTTGGTTCCTGTGGGTCTTAGGCGGCTGGGGGATCGGCCTACTTTTACACTTCTTGGGGTTTTCGTCTTTGGAATAAAATCGGATAGAGCAGCTATAGAAAAAGAGGTGGAGAAAATAAAAAGAGAACAAAGATAGCAATTAGCTAATCTATTGATAGAAACTGACACTGGCAGCAGGCGGATTCGAAAGCCGACCAGGGGTTTATGAGTCCCCTACTCCTGTTCTATTGTATCCGACCACCTGAATAGCAATAAACTTCTCTTAGTTGGTAGGGACGGATATAAAGAATACCTTGGACAGAACTGACGACCCATAATCAGTCTATATATGCTACACTGTAACTACATGGCCTTCTGGTAAGAGCCATTCAAGCAGAAAAGGTGGGAGGACAGACTGAATTTATGTCGCTTACTGAAGATATCAAAGATTTTGCCCTTGACCTGGGCTACAGCCGGGTGGGTATCACCACCGCCGAGCCTTTTCCCGAATATATAGCCAACCTCAAGGCCAGGCACGAGATGTATTCCTTTTACATTGACCGCCCCACCCAGCCACTCAAAGGCGCGGAGCCCAGAAGCGTGATGCCGTCAGCCAAATCAATCGTTATGGTAGTTTACGACGCATTTAAGGAGTCCTTCCCAGAGAAACTGGTGGGCAAGATAGGCCGTATCTACCAGGCCAGGTGTTACCTGACCCCTTCCCATCGCATTAACGGGGCCCGATACCGACTTATGCGGGACTTTCTGGAGAGCAGCGGATGCCAGGTAGACCATGAAATAAGAGTCCCGGAGCGCCTGGCGGCGTGCCGGGCAGGTACAGTCACCTACGGAAAGAACGGCTTCGCCTTCGCTGATGGAATCGGGTCGTTCATTACTGTCAGCGGTTTCGTCATTGATAAGGAGCTTGAGTACGACGCACCGACGTACGAAGTAAAATGCCCTCCTAAATGCACCCTCTGTATTGACGCCTGTCCCACAGGTTCACTCTACGAGCCGATGAAGATGGACCCGCGCCGCTGCATCATGTTCAATCACGTGGTTACTCAGGAAAAGGGGGACGGCAAAGTAGGAGAAGTGGGAAGCTACATCCCGCCTGAAATCAGGGAGAAGATGGGGGCCTGGATTCACGGCTGTGACATCTGCCAGGAAGTATGCCCCAGAAACCGGAAAAGACTAAAGGCGCAGCTACCACAAAACGAGTTCCTGGCCAGGGTAGCCGAAGACTTTGAGCTGACGAAGCTGTTAAATCTGTCCGATGAGTTTTTCACTAAAAGAGTACAACCGCTAATGTATAACTACATTTATAAGAAGAAGTATTTCCAGAGAAATGCAGCCATAGCCCTTGGGAATACGGGTGACCCCTCGTTCATCCCCGACCTGGCCCAGGCAATGCAGGATACAGAGGGAATGGTTCGGGGCTATGCGGCCTGGGGTCTCGGGAGGATAGGGGGTAGCCGTGCTCGCCAAATTTTAGAGTCAAACTTGTCAGGCGAGACCGACGAATTTGCCAGGACGGAGATTCAATCCGCCCTAAGTGTTGCCTAGCGGTACCCATTTTACCAACAGCGTATTATCATTCTCGTTAGATATAGAGCGATTCAATGATAACGGACAGGAGGTAATACATGTTTAACGACCTTGTTCGAAGAAATAGATGCTACCGGCGTTTCTATGAAGATGTCGAGATAAGCATTGATACATTGAAGGAACTGGTCGATCTAGCACGATTATCCGCAACGGGGGGGAACAAACAGCCACTTAAGTTCTATCTCAGTTGTGATCCAGATAGAAATAGCAAGATATTTCCTCTCCTGACTTGGGCTGGAGCCCTACCTGATTGGCCTGGGCCAAGTGAAGGAGAACGGCCATCAGCCTATATAATCATCTTGGGAGACACTGAAGTAAGTAAATCGTTCGGCATAGACCACGGCATCGCCGCACAAACCATATTGCTCGGAGCAACCGAGGTGGGTTTTGGCGGATGCATGTTAGGTTCAATCAGAAAAGATGAGGCACAAAAGCTATTGAACGTACCATCCCGATACGAGATATTACTGACAATAGCTTTAGGGAAACCAAAAGAAAGGGTAGTAATTGATACAATGAAGCCGGGTGATGATACTAAGTACTGGCGCGAGAAGGATAGTACGCATCATGTACCAAAACGCAGTTCAGAGGACATCCTCATCAGCGAATAAAATTATGAAGTATTAAACTACGCGCTTAAGCCTTCCCTATCCGGAACATCTTGGTCCCGCAGCTCGGGCATGTTCCTTGAGTCGCCGGCTTACCATTCTTCATGGTGATCGATTTGGGATCCTTCATCTCCTTCTTGGAGCGGCATTTCATACAGTATGCCTGTACCATATTTAATATCCTCCTTAATGTTAAGTCAATTGCTTGGATAATAGATTATCTCTCCCGTAATGTCAATAAGTATCCACGATTTTACTAACCTTCCGTTACCTTTTTCGTTATATAATGCAGAAAGCAGCTGAGAAAGAGGTCAACATGAGTAAAACGAGATTATCTGCCGGAATCGTTCTTTTAAGTCTGGTTACTCTTATCATGTCAGGATGTGCCACACCTCAGCCGATTCCTTCTCCAGCCCCGGCCCCGGCTCCTGCTCCATCGCCTCCACCATCTCCAACTCCTGCACCCATATCAGTCAATATACTCCAGTCAGAGAAGCCGCGAATAACTTCGCCTGAAGTAAATGAATCCGATTTCACCATGCTGGTCGAAGAGAACAGCGCTTTCGCTTTCGACCTTTATCAGTTACTTAGACAGGAGAATAACAATGTCTTCTTTTCTCCATACAGTATCTCCCAGGCACTGGCGATGACCTACTCCAGTGCCCGCGGCGAGACCGAGAAGCAGATGTCCGACACCCTGCGCTTTGTCCTATCCCAGGATCGCCTGCATCCGGCATTTAACGGCCTTGATATCGAGCTCAGCAAACGCGGTGAGGGTGCCCAGGGGAAGGATGAAGAGGGCTTTCGCCTGAATATCGTGAACGCCATATGGGGTCAGGAAGACTACAGATTCCTCTCCGAATTCCTTGATGTCCTGGCTGAAAACTACGGTGCCGGGTTAAGGGCCCTTGATTTCGTCAATGCCCCCGAGGCATCTCGAATCACCATCAATGACTGGATAAGTGAACAGACCGAGGGCAGGATTGAAGACCTGATTCCAGAGGGTGCGATTGATGCACTAACACGTCTTGTCTTAACCAATGCCATTTACTTTAACGCGGCATGGCAATTTCCGTTCAACGAGGACGCGACTACCGATGGTCCCTTCTACCTGCTGGATGGCGGAGAGGTCATCGTGCCGATGATGACACAAACGGAATCGTTCGGCTATGCCGAGGGAGACGATTACCAGGCAGTGGAACTTCCCTACGATGGCCATGAACTCTCGATGGTTATTTTACTCCCCAGGGAAGGCCGGTTTGAGACTTTCGAAAGCTCAATGGGTTACCAGCGGGTTACCGGGATTATTTCAAGCCTTGCAGGCCAGCAGGTTAACCTGACGATACCAAAATTTGAGTTCGAATCCGAATTCAGCCTGAAGAAGGCCCTGACAACGATGGGCATGCCGGTGGCTTTCTCTGCGGACGCGGATTTTTCTGGCATGACGGGCAACCGGGACCTCGCCATAGATGACGTCCTGCACAAGGCTTTTGTCTCCGTCGATGAGGCCGGCACCGAAGCAGCAGCAGCCACAGCGGTGATAATGACGCTCACAGCGGTGCCCGCTCCTCCGGTCGAGGTTACGGTTGATCGACCCTTCATCTTTCTGATTAGAGACATTGAGACCGGCACGATACTGTTTATTGGACGCGTTGTTAATCCGAGCGTTTAGATTGGTTTCAGTGTCACAGGGGAAACGCAGGCCAAACAACAGCCATATCTACGTTCGATGCTTCCAGTATTACCCGTCATCTGGTTCTTGTTCTTTATGACCCTTATCAGTTTCCGCAGCACTCGGGCCACGCTAACTCCGTTTATGCCGCCACATAGCAAATCCTGTATTGACAATTTCTAAAAAGAAAACTAAACTCAAATCCTAATAAAAAACCGGACCTCATTTGATTGGGCGAACCGACGGTGGCACACCGAATATCGGATTAGTTTTTCCAAAGGCATCAATCGCCGTTCCGGTAACAGCTTTACTCTCATCAGATGCAAGGAATACTGCCACGGCCGCGATATCTTCCGGAGGCATAGTGTGCGTTGGAATTTCCCCACCGGTGATTTCGCGAAGCATATCCGTGTCCACCGCTCCAGGGCAAATAGCATTGACATCAATGCCGAATTCTTTGACTTCAGCCGCGATACACTCTGTTAAATTGATAATAGCTGCTTTGGTCGCCCGGTAGGGAGTTCTACCGGCTGCTCCATGCCGGCCACCGATTGAAGAAAGGTTAATTATTTTCCCCGAGCGCTGTGTAATCATTTCGGGAAGGACTGACCGGATACAGAGAAACGGACCGGTCAGGTTAACATTGAGTATCCAGTTCCATTCCTCCAATGTCAATTCACTGACCGTTCTGTAGGGCAAGTTCACCGCCGCATTGTTCACCAAAATGTCAATCCGCTGGTACTTGTCTTTGGTCTGCTTCGCCATTCTGGCAACGTCGGCTTCGCTGGCGACATCAACCTGGATGCTGATTGCTTCCCCACCTTCTTTGATAACCTGGTCAACCACTTCATTGCAACGAGATTTATTCCGACCGACCACAACGACTTTAGCACCCTCTCTGGCAAAAGCCAGAGAAATCGCTTTTCCTATGCCGCGGTTTCCCCCGGTAATTATGGCAACTTTACCAGATAGTCTCATTAGCCCCTCCTTTGTATTTAATGCTCACATTACGTTTATTTATGATAGAATAAAATACACCCATAATGCCACATAGTTTTCCACAACTGATAAAAATATTTCGCATAAACGTTAGTAAAAGATTCCTTTTTAAGTATAAAATCCCTATTCAGCCCACGAAGGAGGAAAATAATGGAATTTCTGGGATACGGGAGGCCCGACGGCTCTGTAGGAGTGCGTAACCATGTGGCAGTAATTTCTGGGGGGAGGTGCGCCAATGAAATGGCCGCTACCATTGCCGATGCGGTCAAGGGCGCGGTGCCTATACTTCATACCTATCCCTGTGTCCGTCTCAGAGAAGACAACGAACGGGCGTTACGAACCCTGATCGGACTGGGCAGTAATCCCAATGTTGCTGCCGCCATTGTGGTCGGTGTCGGCTGCGAGAACCCGCCTCCGCTGGAGATTGGCGAGGGTATAGCCAAATCCAAAAAGCCGGTTGAGGTCCTGACCGTTAAGGGGAGCAGTGGATTTCAGGACGTGCTGGACAGAGGGTTGTCGGTAGCCCGGCGTATGGCGTCTCAGGCCTCCCGGATGGAGAGAAAGCCCTTTGCCCTGAGCCACCTCACACTGGGAGTGAAGTGCGGCGCTTCCAATGCCACTTCGGGTATTCTTGGTAATCCCGTTACCGGACGGGTCTTTGACCGATTAATTGCGGAAGGGGGCGGCGCCATATTTTCGGAGACCACGGAGGTCATCGGCGCTACTCACCTGCTGGCCAAGAGGGCGGTCAGTAAGGAAGTAGCGAGGCGGCTTGAGGCAGCGGTAGACCGAATGGAAGCCAGGATTAAGGCTACCGGAGAGGACATGAGGGGTTCACAGCCAACTCGTGGTAATATCGAAGGTGGTTTGACGACTATTGAGGAGAAATCTCTAGGTGCCTTCCAGAAAACAGGTACTGCCCCCTTACAAGGCGTTCTTGAATATGCGGAAAAGCCCCAAGGAAAAGGGTTGTTCTTCATGGACGGCACAGCAATGACCGGCGAACTGATTGCCGGGGAGGCAGCGGCGGGAGTTCAGATTCACATTTACAACCTGGGCGGCGGACTTACTTCCAGCTTCCGCTGCTTACCCGGTTGGGCAGGCGGACTTCCGACACTCCCTGAGATAGTTGTAGTCAGTAATCCAAGCAAGCCGCGGGATAGCCAGGAAAAAGAGTGCTATGATATCTACGCTGATACCATTATTGAGGGTAAGGAAACCGTTGAACAGGTGGCAGAACGACTATTTCAGGAGGTCATCGCGGTAGCCTCTGGTAAGCTGACCAATCAAGAGATGCGCTCCGACTACCGGGAGCTCTTAGTTATGTACACCACAGGCCCTATCCTGTAAAAAGCGGCTGTGCCATAAATGCTGACGATGCACATTGTAAGTTAAATAGGAGTACTTAAGGCCGATATGAGATAATAATTCATATCAGTATCATGATGAGGTGTTTGGTATGAGAGCAGTAGTAATCCAGGAAGATCTGAAAAGCATCAAGGTACAGGAAATTCCAACGCCACGGGCGGAACCCGGGACCGTCCTCCTCAGAACCATATACTGTTCGATTTGCGGCACTGACATTGAATATCTTGATGGTGCACTTCAAGATATCCCCGGTTTTGAGTTGCATGCTGGGACCATACTGGGGCATGAATGGGTAGCTGAAGTTGTCGAAATCGGTAAAGATGTTCAGGGATGGTCAGTCGGCGACAGGGTGACGAGCTCTCAGATAAAACAGCCCTGCGGGGAGTGCTACTTCTGTAAGCACCTGATGTATCACCTGTGTCTTGGTGGACCATCAAGAGGTTCCTATGTAGGAAGTCAGGCATTCTGGAAAAGGGGCGGTGCCATGGCCGAATATTTCTTGAAGCCTCAACATTCACTTCAATTGGTGCCTGAAAATGTACCGTCAGAAGAAGCTTGCCTAACAGAACCTCTGGCTACAGGAATAGGCTCAATCAACGCCGCAGATTTGAAAATAGGGCAGTCCGCCGTAATCATTGGCGCCGGCAGAATCGGCCTGTGTGCGATGCTATGCGCAAGAGCTATGGGTGTAGCCCCTGTCATTGTTGCCGACATAGTGAAATCGCGCTTGGATAAGGCGCTGGAAATGGGAGCCGATGCAGCGCTCAATGCCAGAGAAGTGGACATTGTGGATGCAGTTACAGAGTTAACTGATGCGGGCCCTGATGCGGTCTTAGTTTGTGTGCGTGAAGGGAAGGTGTTAAATCAGGCAGTTCGCATGGTCAGACACGGTGGTACAATAGCCTTGACAGGATTCATCAGGCCTATGGAGGTAGACCCTGCCCACTGGGTAGCCAATAAGTTGACTATTCGAGGACACATCGGTGGGTCAATATTGGCTGCCCTTAATCTGATGGCCAACAAGCTCGTCAATATCAAACCGCTGATTTCCGAGATAATGCCGCTTGAAGAAGCCAAAAGAGGATTCGACTCGATACGGAGTGGACAAAACCTGGCGGTCTTATTGAAACCTTAAGCAGTAAATTGTCTTTATGTTATAATACTCATAAAGTACTAACGCAGGAGCATGTTATGTCTCCACGGAAGACTGGCAAATCCTCCCACGCGATTCCCGGTCCTGTGTCCGACTCTGCGCTGAAGAAGACTGTACTGAAACAGCCTGAACATGAGGAGCGTTACATCCGAGAATATGTTGAGTTGGAAGCCGGAGGAGAAAAGGTAACGCACCTCGAGAAGTTGGCTATTGAAAACCTCTTCGATAGAAGGCTCGACGCATGGGATGTCAGGACTAACAAAGACAGATATTGGGTCATCACTAACCCGACCAACTTGTATTCTCAAAAGCTTTTTCCAAGCCTGGACTATACCGTTTCATTCCACATCGGCGTGACCATGAGGGTGATGGCAAGGCAAGCTCGCAAAGCCCCTGAGCATGAACACCGTCTAAGCCAATCCGTGTGGAGACGTTGGGAACAAGCTGCGGAAGCACTCGAGGAGGCCGACGAAGCTGAAGGATTTCAGGCGGTGGGTATGATGTGTAGAGAGTGCCTAATCGCATTCGTACGGTCGGTCTCTTCGACTGATATGGTCCCCGAGGGACAAAAGGCACCTAAGGCGGGTGACTTTGTGCAATGGTCAGGATTAATCGCGGACACAATAGCGCGAGGAAACAGTGCGGAAGAGGTCCGCGGTTACCTTAAGGCAATGTCTAAATCAACGTGGCAACTTGTCAACTGGCTCACACACTCCTCGAACGCTGTTCGGTTCGACGGATGGATGGCCGTTGACGCTGTCCAAACGCTATTGTCAACATTTGGTATTGCCCTGGTTCGACATGAAAAAGGGACCCCCGATAGATGCCCGAAATGCTCTTCTTATAGAGTAGTCGCCGACTTCCGAGCTGAGTTGGACACTTATGTGAGTTTGTGCGAAGCTTGTGGATGGACGGATCATGACCTGGATTCGCCCAGCGCAGCGACTCACTAACCTTTTAACACGAAAATGGCTTCGATTCAATTCCTGGGCAGTACGCATGAAAAGGCAGACATCCCAATGTTCGTGCAATGGTGATTATGTGTTCAACAGTCTGAAGGGAAGGAAGAATAAATGGCTCAATTGAAAAGCATAGAGGTCGAGAAAAGCGCGGTAACTATGGCGGCGGCATTGATGGCAGCAAGTGCCAGAACAGCGCCCAAGGGGAGGGCGGTTGACTCCACAGCAAGCCTCGTTCTGGTGGACGATGATTTGGAAAAGCTGGCATTAGCTATGGAACGGAAGGCGGCAGAGAAGCCGGACTACCTTTCCTCCGTTTATAGAAGGGACGCGAATAATGTTAGAAATTCAGGCTGTGTCCTGTTGCTCGGCGTTACCGGTGAACCAAAAAAGATAGAGCAGCCATTGGACTGCGGTGCATGTGGCTTTGCCAGCTGTGAACACCTGTCCAAAGCGAGAAAGAAGGCAAAGGCAAGGGATTTTGTCGGCCCGGTTTGCATATTTCAAGCAATGGACCTGGGCATTGCCTTGTGTTCATCGGCCAAGCTGGCTGCTGAACTCGGCATTGATAACCGGATGATGTACACTGTTGGAGCCGCCGCCAAGTCACTGGGATTGTTAAAGTCAGATATTATTATTGGCATCCCGCTGTCGGTAACTGGTAAGAATCCATATTTTGGCCGCGGATAGCGTGGAATCTTCAACTGATAATAGCTGAATGCTTATAAGCTACCGCAACCACATCCCACACGCTTAGATGTTACGGTCTTTTTATTTCATGGATAATTCGCCTGCGGTATGCCAGATTAAATAGTTCATTAAAGAGCGGGAGGCATTCCTCCTGTGGTGGAGGAGGTGACATTTTCAGGAAAATTGCCTGGTTTTCCGGGAAGACTAAAGTAGGAGTACCGAAAACACCCAGCTCTTCCACGGCGAAAGTATGCTCGTTAGCAAGCTTTGTCAGTAGCTGACGGTTGCTCAGGTCATTTTTAAATCGTTTCATCTCCAGGCCATTATTATTGGCCACTTCAATGAGGGTGTTTACGTCGGCAATATCACGCTTTTGTTCGTGCTTGGCTTTAAGTAAGGCAATATGAAATGAATGAAAGACACTTTCACCCTGCTGCCGGGCAGCTTCCGCAGCCTGGAAAGCGCGCAAACCGCGAGATTGGTAGTCTTCAGGCTGTTCCCAGATTTTCCATTGGGGTCCCTGCTGGCTGTTAATCTGCTCAAGGCTGGAATACTTCCAGTTGACGATTAACTTATCTTTGATATCCTCTTGCACTCTTTGCAACCAAACTGCTGCATTGTAGACGTAGGGTCAAATATAGTCAAAGTATACATCCAGGTTAATTACTTCCCTCATTTGTTCGTTTGTCATTTTGTTCTCCTCTTTCTAAAGTATTTAGTTTCATTATATCGCCATTTTAATATATTCTCTTATAATATTTTATTCTTTTACGTGCTCCAGCCGATTTCGCTGTCTTAGTATTGACATCTCATTATATAGGATTATAATTCAATTTACTCAATGTAAAATTGCCTATAGAATAACTAGTGTAGGAGGTAATAGAAATGGAGATCGATAAAAAGATACGAGATGGAGTAATCAAAGCTCTTCCTGAAGCAAAGCAGATTAAGAACCAGGAAATTAGGGAAAAGGTTTACGATGCCTGGGCGGTGTCATTAGCCACAAGTGAATATAAGAAAATTGAAGATATCCCTGCGTCGGGAAATCCCGGTACCCCTGCGATGAGAACCGGTACCCAGGCAGATCATCTCAGGTCTGTAGCTCGTTTATCTGCAGCTATTGCGAAGGAATTAACAGACACTTTCCCGCAATTTAACGTAGATATGGATGAAGTGATCGCGGGTGGACTTTGCCACGATCTCGGTAAACCTTTTGAGTTTGACGCAGCCAATCAAGAGAGATGGAAATCTGACCCTCGTGTTACCGGTTGGCCTTCAATTCGGCATCCTGTATACGGAGTTCATATCGCGCTATCTGTAGGTTTACCAGAAAAGATTGCGCATATAGCTGGTGCTCACTCAATGGAAGGTGAAAATGTCAGGAGAAGCCTTGTAGGAATGATTGTCCATAATGCAGATTACGCATTTTGGAGAATACTGGAAACGGCTGGTGTTCTGAAGACTTAACAACACAAAAAAGTGAAATACCGGTAAAGACTATAAATTATTATGAGGAAGATATTTAGTTAAACCTAACTTAATACTTGCTTTATAACTCGTCTCACCTTCTCATAGCCAGTCCCACATTCCGCATGGCCACAGGTCCATGATATAAATAAATATTTGGTTTATTATTACTTGATTAATCTTGACAAATGGTGCTTGCCCTTTGTAACTTATAGCCAGCTTTAACGAAAGACTTCTTGTTACTTCGAATATTAGAAATAAGAATAGTATGAAAACTACTTCAGCCGATGTTGTTATTGTTGGGGCGGGTGCTATCGGTTGTGCCACTGCATATTTCCTCAGTCGAAAAGGGGTTAAGGTTGCCGTTGTTGAGAAAGATAGCATCGGTGAACGTGCGTCTGGAACTGCAACAGGAATTCTCAACCCGATGGTATTGGACGAGACAAAGACAGAGTCCCTGCTACCCCTAACCTGGAAAAGCTTTCAAATGCATGAAGCGCTGTCTAAGGAGTTAAAAGAAACAACCGGTATTGATTGTCATTTCCGCAAATCAACTCAGTTGATACTTGCTTTTTCCGAGCGTGAGGCAGATGAATTAAGGTCTCTTGTTAAATTAAACCAGGAAATAGGGATTAAAGTATCCTGGCTGGATAAACAGTCCGTTCTCAATATAGAGGACAGGATTTCCCACAAATTAAAAGGTGCCATATATTGCGAAGACGGAGCAAATATTGAAAGCTACAGATATGTTCTAGCTCTAGCCCAAGCTGCGGAAAAAATGGGCGCCGAGATTCACTACGGAAACGTGGTCGGACTCAGGAAAACCAGGAATAAGGTAACCGGTGTTAAGATGTCATCGCGTGAAATCATCTCCCAAAGCACGGTATTAGCTATGGGGCCATGGACGAGCATGGCTTCTTCCTGGCTGGATTTCCCGATTCCTGTAGGACCTGAGAGAGGACAAATTGTGAAAATACAAGCATCAAGCCCATCTCTCACTTCAACTATATTCAGTGGCAATCACTATGTAACTTATAAAGCGCATGAGGGACTTATTTACACCGGGACTACACATGAACAGGTAGGGTTCGATGATAGTACAACCATTGAAGGCCGAGATACCATTATCACCGGGCTCCTTAATATCTTACCATCGTCAATCGAAGCTCAAGTAGTAACGCAGACTGCTTGTCTTAGACCTCTTACAGCAGATGGCTTGCCTATTATTGGAGAGTTTCCTTTTCAGAGTAATGCCTACCTGGCTACAGGCCACTGGTCTAAAGGTATTTTACTGAGCCCAATAACCGCCCTCATTATAACCGAACTAATACTGAAGGGTAAGACTTCTTATTCTATTAATTCTTTCGATCCAGCTCGATTTGTTAAATATGGCTAATCGATTGTGTTTAGTATAATGAGCATTCTACGTTTATAATCAGGAGGTTAAGGCAATGAAAATGGCTGAGAGAATGTCACGTCTGGGAACAGAGACCGCATTCGGTGTACTGGCAAAAGCCCAAGCTCTTGAAGCTAAGGGAATGGATGTCGTCCATCTTGAAATCGGGGAGCCGGATTTCGACACACCCGATAATATTCGTGCTGCAGCTAAAGATGCGCTCGATAGAGGCCAGACCCACTACTGTAATTCTCAGGGAATCGTACCGCTGCGCGACCAAATCGCCAAGGAATTGGAGAGAACCCGCGGTGTTGCTATAGAGCCTGAGCGCATAGTGGTGACCCCGGGCGCGAAGCCAATAGCATTTTTCTCCATACTGGCACTGCTCGAGGAAGGTGACGAAGCTATATGCCCCGACCCAAGTTATCCTATTTATGAATCAGTCATTAACTTCACCGGCGCCAAGACAGTACCCATTCAACTTAAAGAGGAGCTCGGTTTCCGTTTTGATATTGAGGAGTTACGCTCCAAGATAACACCACGCACAAAGCTCATCGTCCTTAATTCACCTCATAATCCCACGGGTGGTGTTCTTGAGAAAGATGATGTATACGCTATCGCCGAGATCATCAAGGAACGCGATATTACGGTGCTCTCAGATGAGGTCTATGAGCATATTGTCTATGAACATGAACCTTTCAGCATCGCCAGCCTGCCGGGTATGCTTGAGCGAACCATTCTCCTGAGCGGCTTTTCCAAAACCTATGCCATGACTGGCTGGCGCCTGGGATATGCTGCCTTACCTCCGAAACTAGTTGAGCCTGTTGTGCGCCTGATTGTCAATAGCGTCTCCTGCACCGCGCCTTTTATCCAACATGCTGGCATAGAAGCGCTCACCGGGCCACAGGACAGTGTACCGAAGATGGTAAGCGAGTTCAGGAAGCGGAGAGACCTCATTGTAAACGGACTCAATAGGATATCCGGTATAAGCTGTGTCCTACCTAAAGGAGCTTTCTATGTTTTCCCAAACGTTAAAGAAGTGGGAATTGACTGCAATGAGCTGGCTGACATTCTTCTTAATCAGGCCGGCGTAGCCTGTCTGCCTGGCACCCACTTTGGTCGGTACGGTGACGGTTATCTCAGATTTTCCTATGCCACATCTTTGGATAAAATAAATATCGCTCTGGAGAGGATAGAGAAGACTGTAAAAGAACTGTCGACTTAATCACTTGCATTTAGCTATTAAAGCTTTGCTCTAATGAAGTTAGCACCTTCTTTAAAAGCGGCAATATTTTGTTCCTTATACCTTGCCGGCACATTTTCCTCGACGGACTTCAAAAGGACTTCGGAACTGATCGGGAATTCTTCAATCTCAGATAGAGCACCCAGTAAAACTGAAGGGCGTACGACAGCTGTGCCAGCTTTTTTAGCCAGGGCGAGGCAATCGATTTCATAAAGTCTGGCGCATCTTCCTCTAATCTCAGCAAAAATGTCTTCAAGCTTTGGATAGACAAATTGGGTGGGGGTAATGACCCTTACCGGGGTAATATCAGTAATGACGATGGTGCTTTTACTTGCCTTTGATATATTTCTCAGCACTTCAAGAGGCTCAAATCCCAGAATAATATCGGCTCGACCATCCCCCAGCAACGGGCTAACGCTATTATCTCCAATCCGGACCGTGCCCGTAACCGAGCCGCCTCTCTGTGCTATCCCGTGAACCTCAGCGCTGGATACCTTTTTGCCGACTCCGACCGCTGCTATGCCGATGATATTTGAAGCAGTTATCACACCCAACCCACCAACGCCCGCCAGCAGAATATTTGTTCCTCCTCTATCCATTCTCCGCTCCTAACTCTATTATTGCTCCGACAGGGCATATTCCCTGACAAACACCGCATCCGGTACATTGGATATCATCTATGTAAATCTTACCGGCTGCCTCATAGAAGGCCGGGCAGGCATATACATCAATACATATCTTGCATTGGTCACATTTTTCCTGGTCTACCTTGTAGGCAGGTATCTCCAGGCCCTGGCGTCTCTTCTCCCTGGTATCCATTAACCTGCACAAAGCCTTGCTGACCACAACTGACACTCCGCTGTGCGCTATCGCCCGTTTGAAAACATCCTTTGCCTCTTCTATGTTGTTGGGATTGACAACTTCAACGAACGTGGCTCCCAGCCCTCTCGCCACATCCTCAATCTTAATCGGTATCGCTTCTCTGCACATAGCGTCACGGTCGGTTCCCGGATGCATTTGAAAACCCGACATCGCTGTCGCCCCGTTGTCCATGACGACCACCGTGATATCATAGTTGTGGTGGACGGCATTGGCCAGCGGTGACATTCCGTTATGGAAAAAAGTGGAATCCCCGATATATGCGATTGCCGGTTTGTCAGTTGCCTGGTGGAACCCGCAAGCCAGACCGATGCTTGCCCCCATGGAGTACTGAGCATGGCTCATTTTGTAAGGTTCCAGCCCTCCCAATAAGTAACAGCCCTGGTCATTGGCAAATATGGCGTCTTCTGGGACTATCTGCTTAATCGCATAGTAAGTGTTCCGGTGCGGGCACCCCGGGCAATTTGTCAGAGAACGGGCGGCAACCGCTATTTCAGGGCCTTCCAGTCTCGGTATCGGGTTATCCACCCCGAACACCCTGGCCAGTGGTTCAGCCACCGTCTCCAGCCTGTATTGTCCGGCCCTTGGGAAGTGTCCGGTCTCTTTTCCCCATATCCTGGCCCTGGCGGATATTTCATGGGCCATCTTGAGGAACTGCGTTTCCAGGAAAGGTGAAAGCTCCTCAACGATGACCAGCTCATCAAATCTACCAATGAAATCTTTGCACAGCTTTTCGGGAAGCGGATTGGTAAAACCGAGGGCCAGTAGTTCGGTCTCCACTCCAAGCTCACGAATGATTTCTTCCGCATAGCTTATGGAAATGCTGGAGGCAACGACGCCGATTTTCTTTCCCGTTTTTACCCCATCAAATTTAATAACTCTGTTATATTCTGATTTCTCGGAAAACTCCTTTGCTTTCTCCATTTTCTTCAGGATATTGGCGTGGCATCTTGTCCTATCAAAAGAGAGAGGCACCCCTTTTATCTCGCCCTTGCGACGGGGTACACCAAGTTTGCCGAATACGAGGTCACCCCGGGAAAGATTCACCGTATTGACCGTTCTTAAAAATATTGGCAAATGAATCTCTTCAGCGATATCGAAGGCCTTTGCAGTCATATCCTTCATTTCCTGGCAATTCGATGGCTCCAGCATCGGGACATCCGCTATTATGGATATATACCGGTCATCCTGCTCATTAACCGAAGATGTTCCCCCGGGGTCATCGGCACAGATGAAGACCAGGCCTCCTTTGATGTCGGTTTCCACCAGATTACATGCGGTTAAATAATCCAAGAAAGAATCGGAAGCGACATTAAATCCCTGAGCTTTCATGGGACATAAAGCCCTTAAACCGGAGAGAGAAGCGGCAATACACTCATCGAGAGACACTTTCTCATTCGCAGACCACTCAAAGTAGAAACTCGGTTCTTCGCCTTTATCTCTCAGGCTTCTGGCCAAAGCATGAAAAACATCGCCGATTTCCGACATTGGAGTCCCGGGATATAATGCTGCAATATCCACCCCGGCTTCGAGTGCGCCTCTGACAATGGCCTCATTTCCCAGAAGAAAATGCCTTTCCCCTTCTTTTCCAGTTAATATTTCTTCCATCGCTGTTCAGGTCTCCTTTGCTTTAGCTCTCTTGATTTAAATTTTATCAATACTTATAGGCTTAAAAGGATAGGCGGACCTATGTACCCCTAAGTCCATTCTCAATAATTGCATGTAGCAGATTTACAATACCTTGCTGGCCTTTTAAACCAATACCATCTACCCCCATAATAGGCAACCCTGCGATACCGTCGACGGCTCCAGCCATTATGGAAGCTTCGAGCATCCGGCGCTCGGTATCATCATCCTGAAGAATATCTGGTTTCTTGAGCAGGTATCCAAGCATAGCACTAACAGCATATGCGCCCCAATTTGAGATTGAGGCTGGGAAGACAATGTCTGTCTTTACTGCGCAGGCCCCTCCATCACCGCACGGACACTGACAAACATTTGCGTATGGCGTGACGTTTCTAACGGTCTCTTCTATCGTCCCGCTTCCGATTTCATTACCGCGATCAATAATACCTATTGTGAATATACCTCTCTCTGATGCTTCGTAGAATAGATATTCTAGTCTCGACAGCTTATCTTCTGCTTCGACGTCATAACCAGACCCGGAGTGCTTTACTCCTTTCCTATTCGGCCCAACCGTCTCTACGCTTATTATCACCTTGGGTTTGGATTCGTCGATTATCCTGCTCGCTGTCTTCTTACTCTCATCTTTATCGGCACAAGGGAACAGTATTTCTCCGGCAATGGCTTTTTTATAATGGCTCGCCTCTTTGAATGGCAAAACATTTAGCCCGGCAGCTTTGGTGGTATACCGGACAACATCTATATCTCTCGGTCCGGTCACAAGTACCGGTAAGGCACCTATTCCAAAGCTAACTGCTCTCGCCAGACTAGCCACGCCAAGGGGTCCATCGGTCTCCCCATATGGCATATTAGGAGCGTAACCAAATTGGTCGATGATCAGTATCTTATCCCTTTCTTTCACGCGTTCTATAATGCCTTGAGCAGCAACCAGGCTCACTGGCTTTCCGTTCACTTTCTGTGAAGCACTTTCATACAAAGCAGGAACAATCCAGCGGTCGAGGCGGCCACCCCACCCTGCCCCGGTCGTTACTAATCTATCAATATTCCTGGCTGTATTTTCCATCTCGTTGTTACATCTCCTTTCTATAAATTCTAAGATTATGAAGTCTTTCTAGAAGAACTCTTCCCGGCTATTTCTCATAATAGGTTTCTCCCATTATATTCGGAGGCTATTATTTGTCAATATACTAATTCATAGTTTAACGGTTTGCCAGGCCACCTGAATGGAGATTATTTAGCTGAGTCGACAAAATGACGATTGTTTAATTAATTTAAATTAAGGATAAATTTTCATACCTCTTCGAACGATTTTAAATTTGATATTGAAAATAGACATATTTTGGTTTATTTAATTAGTTAATCATTGCATTACACAGTAGTTTATAGTTAAAATACGATACCAATAATAAAGGAGAATTATCATGGCCAAAGGTTATATGGGTAAATTGCTCTTTGTAGACTTAGCAAAAGGAGTATGTAAAGAAGAAGTATTAAGCGAGGAACTACGCCAGGACTTCATGGGAGGCTACGGCCTTGGTGCCAGGATTCTCTATGAGCGAATGAAACCCAAGGTTGACCCGCTTGGCCCGGATAACATATTTGGTTTACTTACCGGCCCACTAACGGCTACACCTACTATGTGCAGTGGTCGATTTGTAGCCGTAGCAAAGTCACCCCTAACCGGGACATGGGGCGATGCCAACTGCGGCGGCGACTTCGGCCCGAATCTCAAGTTCGCTGGCTATGATGGTATTTTCTTCAGCGGCGTTGCTTCCAAACCGGTTTACCTGAGTATCGATAATGGCAAGGTCGAGCTGAAAGATGCGGGGAATTTATGGGGCAAAGATAGCCTGGAAACCGAGGACATACTCAAAGAAGCCCACGGCCAGAAGGCAAGCGTTGCCTGTATCGGCCCTGCCGGTGAAAATATGTCCCTCCTCGCGGCCATAATGCACGACCAGGGGCGCGCTGCGGGTCGTTCGGGGCTGGGCGCCGTTATGGGTTCAAAAAAATTAAAAGCTGTGGTTGTCAAAGGCAATATGAAGGTGCCCATGGCAGATGAAATGCATGCGAAAGAACTTCGGCGTAATTATATCAGGCAGCTTAAGAATATGGGGCCAACCTTTAAAGATTACGGTACCGCAGGTATAACTGAGCCCAGTGCCATGAGCGGAGATTCCCCGGTAAAAAATTGGGCCGGTTCTGGGCCGGATGATTTCCCCACCGCAAGTAAAATCAGCGATGACGCGGTAATTGCCGAGCAGGAGCGCACATATGGCTGCTGGCAGTGTCCCATTCGCTGCGGGGGACACATGAAGGCAAAACCAGGCCGGGCGAGTGTCTGCCACAAGCCAGAGTATGAGACACTGTGCATGACAGGTACTCTGTGTCTGAATGATGACCTCGAATCAATCATCCACTTTAACGACATCTGCAATGCCTATGGTTTGGACACTATATCCGTCGGTTCAGCCATTGCTTTCGCTATTGAATGCTATCAGAATGGTATCCTCTCGAAAGATGACGTCGGTATCGAATTACGCTGGGGAGATGGCAGTGCCATTGTGGAGCTCGCCAAGAAAATTGCCGGGCGTGAAGGAATAGGCGCACTGCTTGCCGACGGCGTAATGCGTGCGGCAGCCAAGCTCGGCAAAGGTGCGGAACAATTTGCCGTGCACGTTCAGGGGCAAGAAATCCCTGCCCACGACCCCAGGTTTACCCCCGCCCTGGGAGTCACATACCGGATGGATGCCACCCCAGCACGCCATACTCAGGGTGGCCGCGCGTGGATTATGGGAACCGACTGGATAACGGATGAACGTGAAGATAAATATGATTACACGAATACGGGAGAGCTTCAAAAGATGGCCATGAATATGGCGCATATCGTGAATTCTTCCGGTATTTGCATTTTTGCCTATCTGTCCTACCCTGTCCAGTTCATCCCCGATTTTCTCACGGCAATAACCGGAACCGAATATACTATGGAAAGCTGTCTGAAAGTCGGAGACCGAGTCGCCAATATACGCCATCTTTTTAACCTTCGGGAAGAATTGAATCCACTAAAGTACTTCTACAACCCGAGAGCTCTGGGGAAACCCCCTCTGGCAAGAGGACCAGTTGCCAAAGTGACATTGGACGATGACTTAATGATTAAGGACTATCTAAAAGCAATGGATTGGGATTTGAACACTACTCAGCCAAATGATAAAAAGCTTGGAGAACTTGGCCTGAGCAAATTGCTTGGGCGGTAATAGCTGTATATAGACCTGGTTGACAATGATTGATTCTTTATGCCGCTGAGGTCATAACGGCTCAGTTTAATGCGAAGATGCCATTTTATATCTGAGCCCTGTTTATCAGCTTGTATAGTTCAGGTCTGCGACG
>Ga0180009_10003088_pt1 | contig 19194 bp, 20 predicted proteins | sample OS_PC_MetaG_FD_123537 | JGI IMG/M metagenome (GOLD analysis project Ga0180009, IMG submission 123537) | Groundwater microbial communities from the Aspo Hard Rock Laboratory (HRL) deep subsurface site, Sweden - OS_PC_MetaG | ecosystem: Environmental > Aquatic > Deep subsurface > Groundwater...
ACCAATGGCTGGGTTTCCAAAGGGGCGCCGCAGCCCTTTGGTCGAGGGCGGGGTAAATGCCCCGCCCGAGAATGCGAGCGTGCAAGGTGGCCGAAGGTCACCTTGCCGCGAGTTTACTTGCTCATTCTCTGTGTCCTCTGTGTCCTCTGTGGCAAAAATGCTTTTAGAAGTATTTCCACAATTTTCGTTTATCCATGGATGGATCAAGGACTCCGGAGAACACGATCTGTCCCAGTTTGATGACGATGATCTTCCCCGCTATCCTCTTTACTTGTTCGAAGTTTTGTTCCACCAGAAGAATCGAATTCTTAAACCGGCGGTTGATCTCGATGATGTTTTCCATGACTAGTTGCACGATGCGAGGGGCCAGGCCCAAGGAAGGTTCATCTAAAAACATGAGCGTGGGTTCGTGCATAAGGGTCAAACCTACGCTCATCATGCGCTGCTCTCCCCCGCTCAGCGTGCCAGCCCTCTGCCTTTTCCGTTCTTCCAGGATGGGAAAAAGCTCGAAGACCTGCTGGGAGCGCTTCTTCAGAGTCTGCGGATCCAAGCCAAAGGAACTGATCTCCAGGTTCTCCATGACCGTGAGGTCAGGGAACAAGCCCTGCCCCTGGGGCATGTAAGCAATTCCTTCTTTGACATTGAACCCCGGCTTCCGCCCGGTGATTTCATGACCCCGGAAGAAAACCTGGCCTTCCCAGGGAGAGAGAAGCCCGAAAAGGGTCTTCAGGAGAGTGGTCTTCCCGCCCCCGTTGTGCCCGATCGTTCCCACCACTTCCCCGTCTTCCATGCCGAATGCGAGCCCATGGAGGACCCTTTTATTCTGGTACCCGCTGACTAAGTTTTTAACTTCCAGAATCATCGCCTTTTCCATTTTAAAAAAATTGTGAGTTGTGAGTGGTAAGTCGTAAGTCGTCAGTCGTTAGTTGCCTTTGGCCTTGAACCTTATTTCTTTAACCTCGGACCTCGAGCCTCGTGCCTCGAACCTGTCTTTTTTATCCGCCAAAATAAATCTCCGCCAGCTCGGGGGTGTTCATGATTTTTTCCGGAGTTCCCTTGGCCAGCACTTTTCCTTCGTTAAGGAAAACGATCTCATCCACCATGGCCTTGATGACTTCCATGTTGTGCTCCACGATGCAAATCGTCTTGCCGTATTTCACCAGATCTTTTACCAGGGGGAAGAGATTTTCCATGACCATCGGGTCCAGGCCTGATGCCGGCTCGTCCAAAAGAATCAAACGAGCTTCCGTGGCCAGGAGACGGGCCAGGCTCAAAAGCTTCTGTTCCGCAAAAGAAAGATTCCCGGCGAGCTCGTCGGCCTTATCGTCCAATCCCACAAATTTCAGATATCCCCGGGCTTTCTCTCGATTCTCTCTCTCTTCGCGGGAAACCTGGCCGAAGCGCAGGAAAGCCCAGATCAGGTTCTCCCCGGTCTGCCGGGGTCGGGCCACCAGGACGTTATCCAGTACCGTCATGTTGTGGAACAGCCTTAAATTCTGGAAGGAGCGGGCGATCCCCAGGTGGGTTATGCGATAGGCCGGAAGGCCGGAGATGTCTTTCCCGGAGAAATCGACCGACCCCGCATCGGGGGAGTAGAAGCCCGTGATTACGTTGAAGAGGGTGGTCTTCCCGGCGCCATTGGGCCCGATGAGCCCGACGATCTCCCCTTCTAAGAGATCCATGGTGCAATGGTTGACCGCTTTCAGCCCGCCGAAATTTTTGCTGACCCCATTTAACCGGAGGATGTTCTCGGGAGAATCAGGCCTGGCCTTCTCTTGGAACAGACCGGGAACTTTTCCTCCGACCTCTTTTGAAGCCGGTTTGAGCCCGTCTTCATTGGGTAAAGGCTCGGGCTTCTCCTCTTCTCTTCTAGGACGGGCGGCAAACTCCCCCACGAAGCCCTGGGGTCGGAAACACATGAAGGCAATGAGGACCGCGCCATAAGCGATCTGGCGAGTAAAACCCACTATCAAAGGAGAGATCTCCATGAAGCGAAGGGCCTCCATCACCGAGACCAGAATGACGGCCCCAACCACCGGCCCCCAGGAGTTGGCGACCCCGCCGATGATGACCACAGCAAAGATGAGGATGGTGTCATTGATGGTGAAATTGGCGGGGCTTATGTAGGTCATGTAATGGGCAAACAGGCTGCCGGCGATGGCCGCCAGAGCTCCGCCGGTCACGAAAATCCATATCTTAAAAGCCCTCACGTTCTTACCGAGGGATTCGGTGGCCACTTCGTCTTCCCGGATTGCCCGCAAGACTCTCCCGAAGGGAGAATGGACGATTCGCCAGCAGATTAAAAAAACGATCACAGTGAAACCGAACATGAGGGGAACAAAGGCTGCCGGGGTTGAAATTTGATAGCCCAGAAGGGAGGGACGGGGAATGCCGCTCAGGCCGGCCGCACCCCGGGTTAGGTCAATCCAGTTCATCAGAACGGTATAAACAATCATCAGGAGGGCCAGAGTGGTCACGATGAGGTATTCATCCCGCACCCGAATGGCCGGGATGGCCACCAGCAGGCTGATCACCCCGGTGACAATCATTCCGGCCACGATCCCCAGCAAGAAATTCGTTCCGAAATGGACACCCAGGAGGGCCGAAGTATAAGCCCCGATGGCGAAGAAAGTCGCATGGCACATGGAGATAAGGCCGGTGTATCCCAGGATGAGATTGAAGGATAAGCCTAAGATCGCGTAGATGGCGATCATGATGAAAATGTGGAGTATATAGTCCATAGAGTTCTAACCCTCAAACAAGGCCTGAGTTTCGGGTTTCAAATCTCGAGTTACGGGTTACAAATTTCGGATTTCGAATTTTGGATTTTAAGTTTTAAATCTTGCCCCTGTATACCCGGAAGCCGAAAAGCCCAGTGGGTTTCAAAATCATGACTGCGACCAGGACGACGAAGGCAATGCCCACCTGCCACTGGGAAGAAATCTTCCAGATGCCGATCGATTCGGCCAGCCCGATGATAAGCCCAGCCAGAGCTGCACCAGGTAGGCTGCCGATTCCTCCGATGATCACCGGCATGAAGGCGTAGAGAATGGCCCAGTGACCCAGGTCGGGCGTGGCTCCTCTTTCGATGGTCACGAGGAAAGCTGCCGGCGCAACCAGAAGGGACCCCAGGGCAAAGGCCAGGAGAAAATATTTTCGGGTATCGATGCCAATCACCTCGGCCATCTCCGGGTTGCTGATCACTGCCCGCAAAGCCTTCCCACTCTTGGTGCCATGGAGGTAAAGCATTAAAGCGGCAAAGAAAGCTCCGGCGGTGACCAACATGACGATGTGCAGGTTATTAAAGCCGACCTGGCCGATTTTAATGACCTTCATCGGGAACCCTACCAGAGGTTTGGCATCCGTTCCAAACCCCATGGCAATCAGGTTTTCCACGGTGATCAGAGTTCCGATGGCCGCCACAAAGATAACCAGATGGGTGGCAAAGGCTTTTCGTAGATAGCGGTAAAGGATCCCTTCAACAGCCATTCCAAAAAGGACCGCTGCCAGAACGCTCCCGACTGCAGCCAGGATTAAAGAAAAACCTAACTGCTGGAAGAAGTAGGCCGAGTAGGCCGCCACTACAAAAGTCGCTCCGTGGGCAAAGTGGAAAGTCCGGGTCACGGCGAAGATCAGCCCCCAGCTGATACCCAAGAGAAGATAGATACTTCCCGTTGATAACCCATTTATGGTGAGTTGCAATAAAAGATCCATAAAACCCCTACATCAGCATTCACCGCAGAGGACGCTGAGAACGCAGAGAATTAAAAAAAATTAATAGCCGATCATAAAAAAATCACAATCCAATATCAGTAATTTTAATGATTAATATTCTCGCCATTTGTTTTAATAAATTTGACTTGAATTTCATCTCGGCGTTCTCTGCGGTGAATAGATTATTTATTTGATCTCGACGTATTTCTGGAATAGGCGCTCTCCCCCCTTGACTGTAAAGAGCGCCGTTTTCTTCCGGCAGGTTCCGTCTTCAGGGTTGAATTCTACATTCCCTCCGTACACGCTGGGAAAACTTCTGATCTCTACCAGGGATTCTCGAAGGGCTTTCCCGTTCCAGTAGTCCCCGCCCTTGGTTTTGGCTTTCTTGATCAACTCGGCTAAGATATAGATTCCTTCATAATAATTGGCCGCGTAGAATTCCGGCTCCTTATTGTACTTGGCTTTGTAACTGGCGACGAACCTTTTGGTCCAAGGGTCATCTCCCTTGGAGTCGAAATAATCGGTAACGGCTTCATAACCATCAGCGGTGGCCCCCGCGAGCTTGGCCGCGTCCGGGGTAAACTCGATTCCCATGATGGGTTTGTCAAATCCCATCTCCCGGGCCTGTTTTACGGCAATGCCCCAATCCTTTCCCCATTGCCACAGGGCCAGAAAATCTGGGTTGGCGGCCATAATTTTGGAGAGATAGGGCTTATAGTCGGTGGTTCCAACGGGGTGGGCTTCCGCCGCTACGATGGTGCCCCCCATGGCCTTCCAGCGAGGCTCTACATATTTGTGGGTGCCCAGGCCGGCGTCGTCATTCCAGAAGAGTGCGGCCATCTTGGTAAAACCTCGTTCTTTGGCCCTCTGGGTCAATCCCACCCCATGCATGACTGCCAGCATGCGATTGTTGAACAGGTAGGGGCTGGCCTTCACCAGCTTGGGGCCCACGGCTCCGCCGTTGAGAAGTAGTACCTGCTTTTCGTTGGCCACTGGAATGATGGAAAGGGTCGGCGCGGTGTAGGAAGTAAAGCTGAAGGGGACCTTGTCCACGTGGACCAATTTGTTGAAACCACTGATCGCTGCTGCTCCCGATCCGCTCTGGTGGTCCTCGATGAGCGTTTTGAATTTGATGCCATCGATTCCTCCCTTTCCGTTGATCTCATCCATGGCGGTCAGGATTCCCTGACTCATGACCTCCCCGTACCAGGATCCGGCCCCGGTCATGGCTAAGATTGCCCCGATCCTGAACTCCTTGGGATCAGCAGCCTGGGCCGAAAGGCTGAAGAACAAAAAACAAACAAAAATAATTCCGGTGATCCATGCTCGCTGCTTCATTTTCTCCTCCTTTTTAGTTTTATTTCTGGCAACCAAGGATTACTAGTTCTGGATTATAATTTTCCCGGCCACCGTTGTCAAACTTTTTACCCACCTTTAAACTCTGGCTTCCTTTTTTCAATAAAGGCCTGCAGGCCTTCAGCAGGGTCCTCCGTCGCAAAACAGAGCGTTTCGGCCATAAGTTCATAGGCCAAGCCGGCATGGAGAGGGGCTTGAAAGGAATAATTCATCACCTCTTTGCCAAGCCGGATGGCGATGGGAGAAAGGGAACAGATCTTCTCGGCAATGGCTAACCCCTCTTGATCCAGGTCCTTCAGGGCGACGGTCCGATTTACCAACCTGATCCGCTCCGCCTCCCGGGCATCGATGACTTTGCCGGTAAACATGAGCTCTTTGGCCAGGCCAGAGCCGATGAGCCGGGGCAATTTCTGGGTGGCTCCTCCACCCGGAATGAATCCCAGCAGGATTTCCGTCTGTCCGAACTTGGCATTTTCCGAGGCCAGGCGGATGTTACAGGACAGAGCCAGCTCCACCCCCCCGTCGAAGCAGAATCCGTTGATCAGAGCGATGGTGGGGACAGGAAAGTTTTCAATTTCGTTGTAGAGCTTCTGCCCCAGGCTGTTCATGTAGTGGAACATTCCCAGGGGAGAGAAGGTCTTCAGGTCGTTCACATCCGCCCCGGCGATGAAGGATTGTTCCCCCGTCCCCCGGAAGATCAGCACCCGAATGCTCTCGTCCTTCCGGATCTGTTCCAGGGCCTCGCCCATCTCTTTGCGGGTCTCCCGGTTCAGGGCGTTCCGCTTCTCCGGCCGGTTGATGATGATCCTGGCAATCCCTTTATCCTTTTCGAAGATGATATTCTGAAAAGCCATATGTCCTCCCAAAGAAAAAGTTTCAAGTTTTGGGTTTCAAGTTTAAATTTAATAGGACGCAGATTTACGCAGATAACCGCAGATAATTATTTCCTTTTTATTTTATCCTGATAATCTGTGTACATCCGTGTCCAAAAAGGAATTTCCTATACAATCAAGTTCAAAGTCGAAATTCTAAAGTTCCAGGTCCAAAGTTCCTGATACTAAGCTCCGTGCCCAAAGTTCCTAATGGATTTTTTGTTTTGGTTCTTTAACCTTGAGCCTTGGGCCTTTTTTCCCTCCGCGTCCTCTGCGGTTAATTGTTTATTGTCGCCCCGGGATTTTCCACAACCGGCTTTCCGCGAGGTCCAGCTCTTCCCGAACGACCCTGATTTCCTCAACCTTGGGCGGCGAGATCGCAGTTAGTTTTTCGGCCACCTTGAACTCCCATCCTACGCTGGCTTTGATCTTCTCCACATCAGCGTTGGGATAGACTCCCCAGAGATAGGCCTCCTTGGAGACGGGATCAAACTTGAAGACCCCCAGAGATGAGATGATCATCTCCGGGCCGGTATCCGGGCGAAAGCCCGCGCGAATTCGGGAGTCGTATCCGTCCAGGTATCCCGGGGTCGTGACGTAATCCACCCGGGCCGGGAAGCCATCTTTGGTCGTCCGGTCGGAGAGCATGATGAGTTTTTTCGAGTTGGCTCCGAGGTCTGCGGCTCCTCCGGAGCCGGCCAGCCTGGTTTTGGGCTGCCGGTAAGGCCCGATGCAGGTGGAATTGATGTTGCCATACCGGTCCACCATGGGGGCATCGATCATGGAAAGGGGCAGGTGCCCTGCGGCCAGGAACCCGCAGAGGGTGTCATAGGTCTCCCCGGCAAACGCCAGATGGGGGCTCAAAATCAAATCCGCGCCCGTGTTGGGCATGATCGGGCAGTAAGTCCGCTCTACCCCTCCTCCCTCGTAAACGCAGTAGATGTCCGGAGCGTGGAGGCGGCGGGCGACCCGAACCGCCACCATGGGCCAATGGAAGCCCACAAACAGGGCATCCCCATTCCGGATTTGTTTGGCGGCCGTAAGGATCATCATCTCGAAGGGAGTGTAATCCTGGCTATCCATTATCATGGTTCCCTCCAGCGAAGTTCCTCTATCTTTTTCCTTCCCAGCTTCTCCCTGTATTCAGCCCGATTCTCCACCCCGTATACCCACTCGTTCATGAATTTTTGGAATCCCTCCACAGTCTTGGAGGCTTCCGCATAGGCAGCTTGGAACCAGATGTCCCGGTAGTAGTGCTCAAAAACATCTGAAGGGTGGGCGCCCCATGGTTCATGAATGACCGCGCTCACCCGGAAGCCGGGGAGGATGGTCTTGTAGGGTTCTTTCAGGATGGTCGCCTGATCTACGATCTCCTCGGCGGCCACGACCACTATTTTGCCGGCGTTCGCAGTCCCTCGTACATCTCCCAGGGGTCCCCACATCTGGGCATTTCCTTCTGCATCCGCCCGCTGGACATGAACCAGGCAAACTTCGGGGATCAGAGGTTTGACCAGGCAGACCTTCTCCCCGGAAAAGGGCGATTCAATGACGCGCACTTTGTCCTCACCCAGGATGGACCGGTGCTGGAAAATTCCCGTCCCCTCCAGCGGGTAGGTGGCCATGAAAGGCAACCCATGGGCAGCGGCATAAATGGCCATGCAGAACGAGCCGAAGGAGAACTCTTCCAGCTCAATCCTGTGGGGGATCCCTTTTTCGATCGCCCGGCGGAAACAGTAGGCCGAGGAAGGCCCGGTCGGGTTCCACACATAGGGAGAAATGACCCGGCTGATGCCCCCGGTCCCGATCATCTGATCGGCGAGAATGTCTCCTGAGCTGCGGATGAGGGTCAGGTTCTTTTTCTTCTGGCGGATGATCTCGTGGGCAAAGGCGTATCCCTGGTTAATCGAAAAACCGGAGATTAAAAAACTCTGGCCATCTTTTATATATCTCGCGATGGCCTCTTTCATGGTCATCAGTTTGTTCATGAAATTTTTCCCTCATCAGCACCTGTAAGGGCGGTTCGCGAACCGCCCCTACCTGGGTCTTCATTTTGTCGCGCTCTTTGGTAGGGGCGACCCGTCACACGCTTGGCGTGATCGCCCCTACTTTTTCCGCTTTTCCGACAAGATTTCAACCAGCTTGAATTTCTGCACTTTGCCGCTTCCGGTCATGGGCCAGTCGGTAACGAAATGGACCTCCTTGGGCACTTTGAAATTGGCCATCCTCTCTTTGCAGAAGCCGATGATCTCTTCCGGCGTGGCTTCCATGCCGGCCTTCAATTCGATGCAGGCGGTGACCCTCTGCCCCCATTTTTCATCCGGGAGCCCGACCACCTCCACGTGTTTGACTTTGGGGTTCCGGAAGATGAAATTCTCCACCTCTTCCGGGGAGATGTTTTCCCCCCCGCTGCGGACCACATTCTTGATGCGGCCCATGAAGAAAATCAGGCCTTTTTCATCGATGAAACCCAGATCGCCGGTATGGAGCCATCCCTCGGAATCGACGGCCTTGGCCGTCTCCTCGGGCTTCTTATAGTACCCTTGCATCAGGTTCCACCCGCGAACGTAGATTTCGCCCTGTTCCTCGGGAGGAAGGGTCTTCCCGGCCTTGGGGTCAACGATCTTCATCTCTACGCCGGGCAATGGTTTTCCCATCCGAGTCATTCGATCTTCCAGGGGGTCTCGCAGGCAATCGGAAATCGAGCAGCACGGAGAGGCCTCGGAAATTCCGTACAGATTGGTAATCCCGCTTACCCCCATCTTCTCGTAGATATCCCGGACGGTCTGAGGAGGGCCGGTGGTCCAGCCGGTCCGCAGGGATAACTTTTGCCGATCCAGGCCCGGCTCTTCCATCATTTTTACATACATGGTCTGGATCCCACCCACAACCGTGCATCGCTCCCGCTCCATGACGGCTAAAGATTCCCGGGCGTCGAAGGAAGACAGCGTCACGTTGCAACTGCCGTGGGTGAGAGCGGCCAGGAGCCCATCCACCAATCCAGCATTGTGGTAGTAAGGACAGGGGTTGAAGTAGCGGTCCTCTGCATTCATCCCCAAGCGCTCGCCAATTTCAAAGCCATTCCTCAGGATATTGTTATGGGTAAGCATAACCCCCTTCGGGAAAGCAGTGGATCCGGAGGTATAAAGAATGCTCACGGTTTGATGGGGGTCCACGGAGTCTTCCACCGGCTTGAGGTCGATCTCCTGCCCCATCGAAAAAAGGTCTTTAAAGAAATAAGTTCCAGGAAGTCTCTTCTCGGAAACACAGATAATCGTCCTTAACCCGGGGAGCTTAGCGGAATTCAGGCCACCCGCTTTAGAAGAAGCCAGTTCGGGGCAAAGCTTAAGAAGCATGTTCAGGTATTCGGCTTTCTGAAAACTTTCGTCCAGGATCAAGGCAGATGAATCGGATTGCTGCAGGATGTATTCCAGTTCCTCGGTTTTGAAACGGGTATTGACCGGAACGAAAATGGCCCCGATATTGGCCAGAGAGAATATGGCAACTACCCACTCGATCCCATTGGGTAGCCAAATGGCCACCCTGTCCCCGGGCTCCACTCCGACCGATAATAAACCTTTGGAGAACTGCTCTATTTTGTCCGCCATTTGTTGATAAGTGATGCGGGTGTCCCCGACTACGAGGAACTCACGGTCGCCGTAAACGCGGGCGGCATCCCTCACGGCCTCACCCAGTGTTTTTTCCTTCCAGAAATTCATTCTTTTGGCCAATTTTCTGTATACGAAAATCCCTGTTTTTCAAATAAACTACCCCGCCGCAAACGGACGGGGTATTATTCGCTCATGCATAAATTTTTCGCCGCAAGCGGCAGGGAATAAACCCTAAAGTGATTTAATATCGTGGGTTGAGAATTCGAGAGAATTATTTTACCAGGCTTTGCATCAGCCTAACTCTCAACCCGCCGTTGCGCAGGGGGATCCCCCTATCGAACTTCAACCCTGTGCTTTTCAGAAGCTGAACGCGATCGCATAGCAGCGCCAAGTTCCAGTTGAGGCACTTAGCCCGCAATATCTTTCCCAATTGGGCATATAGGTGGCGCAAGTCTTTGCCTGCACTTACCCGCACCCCATAGGGAGGGTTGGTGATCACCCACCCCGGGTAAGGCGGCGGTTTAATGGCCGAGACGGAGCGGCACGAAAATTCTATGCAGTCGGCTACCCCCGCACGTTCGGCGTTGGCTCGGGCGGCCTGAATCGCGCCGGCATCGCGGTCGGAGGCGATAATCTTAGGTGAGGGAGATGGGGTTTTCGCCGTACTCTCCGCCATCAAAGACTTCCATATTGCGGCATTGAAATTGGGCCAATCCATGAAGGCAAAATGCCGAGCCCGGCCGGGAGCGATTTTTTTGGCCAACAGCGCCGCCTCAATGGCGATGGTACCCGAGCCGCAGAAAGGATCAAGCAGGGGGGATGCCGAATCCCAGCCTGAGGCCAATAGTATTCCCGCGGCCAGCGTTTCTCGCAGGGGAGCTTTGGCCGTGGCCAGCCGATACCCGCGCCGATGCAACAGCGAGCCGGATGAATCCAAGCTAATCGTGCAATGATTGGCCACCAAGCGCACAACGATCAATTGCGGCAGGCTGGTTACGGGATCTTCATCGAATTTTCGAATTGTTAGGGGCTTACCCAAGCGGTCGGCAACTGCTCCGGCTATGTATTCGGCTACAGCTCCTGTATGATACAAACGGGATTGGTGGCTGGTTACCCGAAAAGCCGCCGGCTGCCCGGGGATAAGATATCCTTCCCACGGTAGACGCCTCGCCCTACGGCGCAGATCTGAGAATGCGGCTGCGTAAAACGTGCCCAGTCGAACCAGCACCCGACTCCCCGTGCGAAGGTGCAGGTTGACCCGGTAAATATCGGGCAGCGACCCGCGAAATTCTACTCCACCCCCCGTATCATCCGGTTTTCGCCCCGGAGGAGAATCTACCGATGGAGAAAGGGTACGTTTGACTCCCAGGCCCAGTTGTTCAAGTTCTTGGGCCGTAAAATCCTCGAGCCCTGGTATGCAGACGGCGAACAGATTACTCATGCTTTTTTCCCTTAACCCCTATCGCCTATTGCCGCCTCTGGCCTATTTTTTCGCCTTACGCTTTTTAACAAATCGCCACCGGGCGGACGGGGGAGGCGGTTCCACCAATGATTCTAAGCGGCAAGGCCACAAACAGGAACTCATAAACTCTATCCCGGGCAATCTCCTCCAAGTTGAGCATCTCGATAATCTGAATTCCCATCTTGGGCAGTAGGAAAGCATGCACGGGCAGGTCATGAGCCGGGGTCTTTTCATAAGCCGTGGTGTCTGAGCCGGTGAAGGCCATCTTATAGCGGACCAGCCACTTTGCTCCTTCCAGATTTACCCCTGGCGCACCTTTCTCGTTGGCCACGAATCTCTTGGGGTCTCTCCAGTACTTTGCCCATCCGGTACGGATGAGCACAACATCTCCGGCTTTAAAAGTGACGCCTTCTTTGGCCACTGTCTTTTCAAATTCTTGGGGGCCGATAGGAAAGGCAGGGGGGAGAACATTTTTCCCCAGGGCCCTGGCCACATCCAGCAGAATTCCCCTTCGGATAACCGGCGGGGTGACATCAATTCCTCCCCTTTTCAACCCGCTGCTATAACTTTGAACCTTGGAAGCATCCACGTTTCCAAAAAGTTTACCCTTCTTGGATATGTGCCCGAGGGAGTCGAGATGGGTTCCGGTATGGCCGCCGGTGGCAAAGAGGTCATTGGCCGAACTGACCTGACTCGGGTACATGACATCCCCGTGCTTTTTAGTCAGAGAAAAAGCGAACGGAGGATGGTTGGGGTGATGGGGCATGCCCGGGAAGTAGGGCTGCCCTAAATCATAAATCTTGCCCCTGACGATCAATTCTTTCATCGCTCTGGCCAGCATGAAAACCTCCCGTAAAGAAGTGTCAGTTTGAGTGTTTAGTGCCACGGACACTATTTTTTCTTTTCCCTGATAAAATGATTGACAATGATGAGTTGTCGAACCTGCTTCTGGCTTGTCAAGGTAAAGGCCGGATTGATTTTTTTCCTCTATGATGGGATGATTCTAACCATAGCATCATATATTATTCTTCCAAGCTCCAGCTACAATTTTTCAAACATAGTCTGGAGTTCCTTAATCAAAGTAATCTCCATTTCCATAAAACGGTCTTCGGTAAGGATGAATTCGACTTCGTAAAAAGAATGGTATTCCACGGCGCTGGTGGCATGTTCGAAGACCTGGGTAATGGTAATGTCTTTAAGGCCTTCGTATTCTTTAGTGCGGGATATTTCCGTCTTGCGGAGGATGAGACGCATGGCGTTTTTGGCATCTTCTACATTTTTAAGAATAATATCAATTCCCTCCAGTTTTTTAATGGCCTTGATGATCTTTTCGTCCCGTACTTTGATTCTCATGATCCCTCCACATCAATTGAAAGCATTTCTTCGCCCGGCAGAGTTTCTCGTTGCAATGCAATAAGAATGTATTAAATTTGGCATAGCCTGTCAACAGGATTAAGAGTTCCTACGTCCAGGAAGAAATGAAGCCTCTTGCCTTTCCTTGGTCCATACGATTAAACCTGCGTTTTCTGATGTATTGCGTACCGGGTGAAATGGCCCACAGCCGACAAGCAACGAGAGGGATGGAAAAAAAGAGGGATGCCGGCTCTTTCCAGGCAATGGAAAGCCTGGCGGGCCATATTGCCAACGGGCCAGCAAACGATTAACGGTTTGGGTAGATGGGGGCTGATGGCGGCGATTCGCTCCGCCACCCGGAGGGTCCGGTCTGAGGTCGAAACCGTGAAGTTGATGATCAGAACGTCAAAATTATCATCTTCGGCAAAAGCCGTAAGGTAGCGGGAAATGGCCTCAGGGTCATTCATGAATTGGGTAGTTATGTCCATGGGGTTTGTAATCGAGGCCACCGCCGGAATCAGATCGTGAAGCTTTTCGCGGGTGTGCACCGATGGGGTAGGAAGACGAAGCTGGTAGTCAGAGGCCAGGTCCGCCAATAAGGCACCACTTCCTCCCGAGGTCGAAAGAACGGCTACTCTATCTCCGGCAGGGAGTTCATACCGGGCAAAGAGGTGGGCTACTTCTAACAAATCATCGATATCCATAACCCGGCTGATGGATTTCTGCTTGAAGAGCGCCTCATAAATGGCGTCAGGCCCGGACATGGCACCTGTATGGGAAGCCGCTGCCTCTCTCCCTTTTTCTGAACGCCCCACCTTAAGGGCCACGATGGGTTTCCCCTTCTGGAAAGCCTTTTCTGCGGCAAGGATAAATTTTTGGGGATCTTTCAAATCCTCCAGTAAAAGGGCGATAGATCGAGTTTTTTCATCCTGCACAAAGTACTCAAGGAAATCGGCAACTTCCAGGTCAAGTTCATTCCCCGAGGAAATAAAACAACTCAAGCCGATAGATCGATCGTAAGCTCGGGTGAAGATGGAATTGCCGATTCCGCCACTCTGAGTGATGAGCCCGACAGCTCCTGAAATCAGAGATTCCAACTCCAAGCCACTTGTGAAGGAAGTCGCCACCCTTCCGTGGGTATTGATGATCCCGATGCAATTGGGTCCGACCACCCGGATTCCGGCTTGTTGGGCAAAACGCCGCAGTTCTTCCTGCTCTCTCCGGCCCTCTTCTCCCATCTCGGCATATCCCGCACTGAAAAGAATGACGAAAGGAACCTTTTTTTCGGCACACTGTTTGAAGGCTTCCATCACCAATCCCCGGGGAATTCCGACCAGGGCCAAATCCACGGGCGCAGGAATAGCTGTGAGAGTGGAAAAACAAGGGAGTCCGGCAATCCCCTTGTACTTTGGGTTTACTGGAAAAATTTTACCGGAATACCCATGGTGGTGCAAAAATCGGATAGGGAGCCCTCCGATGCGCGAGAGATCATCGGAAGCGCCGACAACGGCTATGGAACGGGGGTTGAATAACCGATTCAACCGAGAGGTTACTTCTTCCCTTGGCATTGTTTTCTCTGGCTATTATTAAAATTTTCAGGTTTTATTTTTTTAACTTGCATTGCCCCTGATGCTTTTGTGCTTACCACTTGGGTTTGACGGTTCAAGCCTTGTGCCTCACGTTTTTCTTAATCTACGCCTTGGTTAAAGTCAAGGAAAAATTATTGCATTTTGGCTTTCCTCTTGATATTTTATAACCATAAAGAATGGAGAGAGAAAATTTTGGGAAAATTTTTACCCCCAGGAAGGGATGCCGTCGCGGAGTTCTCCTCAATCTCCTGATGGCCTTTTTGTTTTTCATTCTTTTTTCCCCCCTAACGGCGATCGCTAAAAAAAACGGGATTTATCATCCGGTGACCAAGGGAGTAACGCTCTACCGGATTAGTCTGGCTTACAAAATTCCCATCGCCAAACTCATGGAGGCCAATGGTTTAACCTCTCCCTCGGCTCTCAAAGTGGGGCAAAAAATTTTTATTCCCGGGGCCAAAGCAGTTTTATCCGTCGCGCCTTCCCTGCCGCTGTCGTCTTTAGAAAAAAGGGATCTGGAGAGTTCACTGGAAACTGAGGAAAAACCAATGCCCTCAGCAAGCGTTGAAAAAGAGGTAGGAAAGCCTCCCTGGCTGGGGAAAGAACTGGACATCATCTGGCCTATCCAGGGGAAGATCAATTCGCCGTTTGGCCCCCGGAGGAAGAAGCTTCACGCCGGGATCGACATTGCTTCCCCCTCATATCAAGAAGTTAAAGCGGCCATGGACGGGGAAGTGGTTCTCTCCCGTAAGTCCCGAACCGGGTATGGGAACGTAGTGGTATTGCGGCATGATCTGGGCTATACAACGATCTACGGGCATATGAACGTAATTATCGCCAGAGAAGGGGAGTCTGTGCGTCAGGGACAGGCCATCGGAGGAGTTGGTAGTACGGGGAAATCTACTGGGCCGCACCTTCACTTTGAATTACGGCACGACGGTCGCCCTATTGATCCTTTACCGATTCTGCCCATGACCATCGAAGACCTTCTGGAAAAAGCCGCCAAACGATGATAACCAGATTGCCGAGTGCAGATTGCGGAATAAAAAATTCCACAATCCGAATTCCGCAATCCGCAATGGGAAGGAGATTTCATGAAACTTGACTCTGATCTTTATGCTTATCCTTGGAAAAGTATGCAGGAGAACAATTGCAACAGCTATCTGATTGGTGGCGATTCGCCTCTGCTCATCGACCCGGGCCATCAACATTTGGTCAAGAATTTAGTCGACGGGATGGAAAAAGACGGCAACCGCTTGGAAGATATCCGTCTGATCATCGCCACCCACGTCCACCCCGACCATTTTGAGGCCATCCAGACCTTTGCTCGAGCAGGGGTTTTAACCGCCCTGCACCCGGAAGAAGAAAAATTCATGCAGGAGACCGGCAGGGAGTTCTATGGAGCTTTTGGAATGGATATGCCCGAAATAAAAATAGATCTTTACCTCCAAGAGGGAGAATTAAGATTGGGCCAAAAAAATCTCCGGGTTTTTTTCACCCCTGGCCACTCGCCGGGATCCATCAGTCTATACTGGCCGGAGAAAAAAGCCCTGTTCACCGGCGATGTGATCTTTGCCACAGGAGTAGGGAGGACAGACTTTCCAGGAGGGGATGGCAATCTCCTGCGGGATTCTATCGAACGCCTGGCCCGGTTAGATACCGAGTGGCTTCTTTCCGGGCATGGGGAAATCATCCGGGGAAAAAAGAACATTCAGCGCAACTTTTCCTACATTCGGTCCAACTTCCTGGATTATTTATAAGTTTCAATTTCATCGGTACCCCCCTTCACTTTTACAGAAATCCCATTCGTGGCCTGGGGTTCGGGGGGATGAGCGCGGGCAGCATCGGCCGGGCGGGGCGAGTCCATTTCATCCTTTGACAAATTGAATCAGTTCCAATATGATTATATAAAAAAACAAGGAGGAACCAAAAAGATGAAGATCCTACTCGGTGGAATCGTGGCTGTGATCATCGGCGTGGTGGGCTTGATTGCTTGGTGGGTTGACTTCCTGGAAGTCCTCAAAGGGATTATCCCCATCATTTTAGTGCTGGGTGGGGCTTTAGCGATTTATTTAGGAATCGAGGATGTGAAAACCTCAGCCTCCTCCAAAGAAGAAGAGACGAAAAAAGAATCCACAGAATAAGGATTTCGTTTTTTTGCCCGCATTGATTTGCTGCTACCTGGGGAAGCTCAGCTCTCTCCAGCAATAATCTTTTTTTCCTCTCTTATAGTTCCGGAACCCCGGAGGGGGAACTGCACACTCAAAAACAAAGGCTTCCTCATTGACGTTTTTCAGGTAACGTTCTTCGTTGAGCGGGGTGGGTGTATGAAAAAGCCCCAGGGAGGTTAAACATTACAAACGCAGAAAACGTCGGCGGGGTTGAACGGAAAAAATGGGAGGAAGTGTTTCTCCGTTTCGGCCATCCTTTTCCCACGGTGGTGATCGACCGGGTGGAGGAGCTGGAGCGGGGGAAAAAAATCAAAGCCGTCAAGTGGGTCACGGCCGATGAGCTCTACCTTTCCGGGCATTTTCCAGGCGAGCCTATCATGCCGGGAGTCCTTACTCTGGAAGGATTGATTCAGAGCGCCCTTATCTTTTTGGAAGAATCGTTCACCCGAGGGAATATACGCATCTCCCTTGAAAAAGTGGAGCGCTTGAGATTCAAACGTGCTGTCCTCCCCGGTGACCGGCTGGATTTTCTGGTCAGTCTCACCGGCAAGGAAGGAAATCTCTGGAAGTTCAAAGGGAAAGCGCAAGTTGGCGCTGAAGTTGCGGCGGAGGCTGACGTGATCCTAAAGGTGGACGTCCGGGAAGTGGGGTTCGAGCTATGATGGAAAACCGGGAAATTCAGAGCATCCTGCCGCACCGCTACCCCTTTCTTTTGGTGGATCGCATCCTCACCATCGAACCCGGGAAGAAAGCCACCGGAATAAAAAATTTAACGGGCAACGAATGGTTTTTTCAGGGGCATCATTTCTACCCCCCCTCCCTCCTGTTAGAATCGCTGGCCCAAGTGGGCGGGATTGTGTTGGGTAGCAAGGCCAAAGAAGAGAATCCCCTCGTTCATTTCGCCGGCCTCTTCGCCGGGGTTTCTGAATTTCAATTCCGCCGCTGCCCGGTTCAAGGAGAACAGATTACCCTACAAGTCGAGCTTACCCAAAGTCTGGCTTCGATCTATCGGTTCGCCGTCGAAGCCCTCGTGGGAAATGAGAAGGTAGCGGGCGGCCAAATGCTCTTGTCCTTCATTAAGAACCCTTCCGGAGGGCCTAAAAGATCCTCAGCAGGGGGGCCCGGGTGAGACTTATTCTCCTTTCCTTCCTTTTCTATCTTTCTTTCCTGGCTCCTTTGACATTCGGGCAAACCAAGGAGGAAGAAGAAGTCCGTATTCCCCAAGAATCTCGCATGCATCCCCAAAAAATCTTAATCGCCGGTTTACAAATAAATTTCGTTGAGGAAGGGAAAGGCCAGCCGATCCTCTTCCTCCACGGGCTGGGAGGGTCCTGGAAGGATTGGGCAGCCAACCTTTCTTTTTTCCCCACTTTTTACCGGGCCATGGCCATCGACTTCCCAGGGTTTGGAGATTCCGATAAGCCGGAAACGGATTATTCCATCAACTGGCTCACCGCCATCGTGGAGAAATTTTTACGGGAACGGAAACTGGACCAGGCCATTGTCGTGGGGCACTCTATGGGAGGATTGGTAGCCCTCAACCTGGCGGCCCAACCCGGCTCACCGGTAAAAAACCTGGTGGTGACTGATGTTGTAGGAATCGGGGACAAAGCGGAATTTTTGAGCTATGCTTTAACGAAAAAAATTATGGGCCCGGAATCCCGCTTCGAAACGTTCGAAGGGCTCTTGCGGGAGGAATTTAAAGCGATGGTCGAGAATTTTATCAAGGGGCAAAAACCGAAAACTTCCAAAGAATTTTTCCAATCGGTTCCCAAGAATCCTCTCACCGGAAAGCCGCTCCTGCCCATGACCCCGGCGGTGCAGATGTCAGCCAGCATCATCGATTTCGACATCCGTCCCCAACTGGCCTCCATCCGGCAGCCCACCCTCATCCTCTGGGGGTCCAAGGATCCCATTGCTCCTCCGCAGGATGCTTCCTTTCTTAAAAGCAAGATTCCCCAGGCCTCCTTGAAGATTCTGGAAAACTGCGGGCATTCCCCCATGCAGGAACTCCCCGACCGCTTTAATCAGGAAGTAGAGAAGTTCCTTCAGGCAGCTGAATCAGGCTCTTCCAGGTAATTAAAAAGCGGCTGGAGCCTTTCTCGCAGGTCTTGGGGAATGATGTAAAGCATGCGGCCGTCGAGGGTTAAGAGCACTTGAGTTTCTTCCCCGGAAGCCAACAGTTTTCCGTCCTTTTTGCGTAATATTTGGAAGCGAAAGGTAAGGGCGGCCTTGGTCGGTTTGAGAATCGAAGTACGTATGAGAATCTCTTCCTCCATGCGGGCAGGTTCTTTAAAAAAACACTTTAAGTCCACGACCGGCGCGATATAACCCATTTGGCTGAAGTCCTGAGGCAGGAGGTGAAATTTTTTTAGAAGGGCCATACGCCCTACTTCAAACCAGGCGATGTAATGGCCGTGCCAAACCATCCCCCACGAATCCACCTCGTTAAAGCGGACTTTAATTTCGGTCTCGTCGTATTTCATGTTTCAGCTCTCAGCCATCAGCTTTTAGCTATCAACAGTCAGCTTTCAGCAAAAAACAAAATATTTTTTCCAAAATCCGCCCGGGGATTCCCGTGATACTCTTTTGCTGATTACTGATGGTTGACCGCTGACCGCTGCTCTCTTACAAATTGGGCCAGGGTATTGACCGACCGGAATACGCGTTCTCCTACTTCTGAATCAGGGATAACTACGCCGTAGGTTTTCTCCAGGGCGACGACCAGCTCCAGGGCGTCAATGGAATCCAAGCCCAAACCATCCCCGAACAGCTGGCCGTCATCTTCTATTTTTTCTGGAGTGATCTCTTCAAGCTTCAGGGTCTCGATGATCAATTTTTTCAGTTCCCCAACCAAATCGTCAGGCATCCAATTTCCTTTTTATAAGCCACAGAGGTCACAGAGCCCACGGAGTATAAGCAAAAATTCAAAATCAAAAAAAACAAATGATCAGCAATAATTCACCTTTAGATTGATAAACATTGCTTATCGATCTGATTATAAAAATCAAGATTTCTGAGGGTAAAAGATGGTTTTTTGTATATCAAATTAATGCACTAAATTTGGCGGCC
>Ga0180009_10003089_pt1 | contig 19194 bp, 16 predicted proteins | sample OS_PC_MetaG_FD_123537 | JGI IMG/M metagenome (GOLD analysis project Ga0180009, IMG submission 123537) | Groundwater microbial communities from the Aspo Hard Rock Laboratory (HRL) deep subsurface site, Sweden - OS_PC_MetaG | ecosystem: Environmental > Aquatic > Deep subsurface > Groundwater...
ATGCTTAATTCTCTTCAGCATGTTGGGGTGCGTGCTGAATATTTCCATGAGCTTGTCTGACGTGCGGACTCTGACGCTTTTAGACCTCAAGGCAAGGAGCTCGTTCTGGTCTAGTGTGCCGCTCAGGTCTGTATCGAGCTGTTTCAATTCCTGTATCTCGTAAAATGCCCTCGACGGGTCGCTTGCAAAAAATGCCTTGTAGCCTTCCACCTGCTTCAGCGTGTCCTTAGAGACTCTCGCACTTCCATAAACAAGCTTGTAGAGCGCACTTGCGAGATGATGGGGCTTGCTTCCCAGCTTGATGCTGCCCGCATCTGCGTAGTACTCTCTTATTCTCGAGCCGTAGAGCACCAGCAAATTGGTGATGAAGTAGAGCACAAAAGCGACAATTCCGAGCAGAGCGGCATTTCCTCTGTCCCTGCCGCTGCGAGCCCACATTAAACTCCAAGATAGAAACCACAGAATCATGGGCACAACGCTGAGCATTGTTATAACAGTCACGTCTCTGTGCTTGAGGTGCGAGATTTCATGCCCCAAAACTGCCTTTAATTCATCCTTACTCAGCAGGCGCATCATCTGCTCTGTCACGCAGACTCTGCCGTCGCTCTTCCATCTCCCGAATGCAAACGCATTTGGAATAGGCAGCGGAGAAATGCCAATCTTCGGCTTGGGTAGCTTTGCTTTTTGTGCAAGCTCCTCAACCATTCTGTGCAGCTCAGGCACTTCTTTTTCGGATACGTATCTTATCCTCATTGACCACTCTACCATTTTTGGTCCTATCATGTACTGAATGAAAAGCATAAAAGATGCCATAATTGCATAAGGCACAAAGCCCAAAGCCCCTCCCGTGGCAGCTACCGCTACGGCATATACGATGCCGAACATCGCTGCAACGAGCAGATACATTTTAACTTGGAGCCACATTTGAACCACCATCTTTTATTATTCCTTTCCTATCTTCTGAAACTATTTTTGAATTCCTCGAATTCATCGCTGGCTATTGCCTTTCTCGCTTCTTTCATTAAGTTCTGAATGGAGTGCAAGTTGTGTATGGTCACCAACCTCATGCCCAGAGTCTCGTAAACTCTCAGCAGGTGATTTATATATGCCATCGAGTAGTTTTTGCACGCATGGCATTTGCAGTGCTCTTCCAGCGGAACAAAATCCTGCGCAAATCTCCCTTTCGTAATATTGTACTTCCCGCTCTTCGTATATACTGCATTGTGCCTTGCATTTCTCGTGGGAAATGCGCTGTCGAAAATGTCAATGCCTAGAGAAATCGATTTCAGCAGCTCTGCAGGAGAGCCGACGCCCATTAGATACCTAGGCTTTTCCGTTGGTATCGAAGGTATCATGTTTTTCAGAGTTTCAAACATAACTTTTTTTGGCTCGCCGATAGATAAGCCTCCGATTCCATAACCGTCGAAATCCAGCTCCGCAAGTTTTTCTGCACTTTCTTTTCGCACGTCATTGAAAATTCCTCCCTGAATTATTGCAAAAAGCATCTGCTTCTCACTTGCGAAGCAAGTTCGTGAGCCTTTACATCTCACCGCCCAGTCCAGCGTTCTCCTCAAGGAGTCCTGCACATATTCATAGTCGCTTTTATAGGAAGGGCAGTCGTCCAGCACCATCGCAACGTCGCTTCCGAGAGCTTCCTGTATCTCCATGCATTTCTCAGGAGTAAGCAGATGCTTTGAGCCGTCAAATGGGGAGCGAAATTTAACCCCCTTCTTGCTTACCCCTAAAAGGAAATCCTTCCTGAGCATTTGATATCCGCCGCTGTCTGTGAAAATCGCCCTGCGCCAGCTCATAAATTCGTGCAGGCTTCCTGCATTTGTGATAACCTCTACCCCCGGCTTCAGATACAGCAAGAAGGAATTTGTAATCAATGCCTGAGTATGCGTTTCGGCAAGCTCCTCGGAACTGAGCGTTTTCACGCTTCCCTTTGTGGCGACTGGCAGGAATGCGGGAGTATCGATTGCGCCGTGTGCAGTGTAAAGCTTTCCAACCCTTGCTCCGTCGTCTTCGTGGAGAATTTTGAACATGATTTACCTCATTATAAACATGGCATCTCCAAAACTGTAAAATCTATAAGAGTTTTTTATTGCAATTTCATAAGCTTTCAGAATTCTTTCTCTGCCTGCGTATGCGCAGACTAGCATCAAAGGCATGGATTTAGGCAGATGAAAGTTAGTTATCAACCCACTTGTTCGAGTTTTGAATTTATATGGTGGAAAAATGAAAAGGTCAGACCGTCCAGAGATTGCGCTTATTCTTCCTCCCTCGTCAGCCACGCTTTCGATAACTTTTAGTGTCGTGGTTCCAACTACCATTACCCCTTCCCCCTCATTTATTATTTCTGCATTCTTATCGTCTATCTCAAAATACTCCTCCTCTGCTTTGTGCTGGGCGATGTTCTCTACTTTCACAGGCGCAAATGTCCCCAAGCCTATGTGCAGAGTAATGGAGGCGATTTTTATTCCTCTGCTTTCTATCTCTTCGAGCAGCTCTTTCGTAAAGTGCAAGCCTGCGGTCGGCGCTGCTATCGAGCCTGGATTTTTTGCATACACCGTCTGGTAGCGCTCCTTCTCTGTTTTTTGCTTTATGTAGGGCGGAGTTGGCGGCTCTCCATACTTTTCTAAGATTTCTTCAGCGCCGGCATTGAATTCAATTTCGAATTTGCCGCCAGATGCGCCAGTTATCATCCCCTGTAAATCGCCCCCAAAAAAAATCTCGCTTCCGCTGCGCACCTTCCCTTTCACCAGGCAGTTCCATTTTGTTTCGCTCAATTTCGAGATGAGTAGAACCTCCACCCTGCCTCCAGTTTTTTTCCTGCCGGTGATTCGTGCCGGTATAACCTTTGAGTCGTTGACCACGAGCACATCGCTGTCTCTGAGGTAATCTACGAATTCGTAAAATTTTCTATGCTCGATTTTGTCTCCGTTTAGCACCATGAGTTTAGAGGAGTTCCTCGGCTCAACTGGCGCCTGCGCTATAAGTTCTTTTGACAGGCAGTAGTCGAAATCGTGCAGCTTCATAATTCGCAAACCTTATTAATCCTGTTATATATCGTTAATTATGGAATATATATTGTACTTCATTACTGGCGGGAGCATAGTAACGATTGTCACATGGCTGGCTAGGATGGGGCATCCCTTCCTTTCTGGCATAGCCCTGGTCTTTCCGAGCATTACCCTGGTGTCTTTTTATTTCTTGGGCAAGTCAGTTGGTGGGGAGGCAGTTTCCACGAGCGCAAAGTCCGCATTGCTCGCCACCTTCTTTTTATGGCTGCCTTATATGACTGCTATAGTATATCTCACTCCGAGATTTGGGGTGAATAAGGCTCTTGTCCTTGCGCTGGCGGTTTTTTTAATGCTTGCGCTGATATATGTAAAGTTTATTACGTTAAAATAGAGGAGAGGAAGACGAGAAAAGTAAAGATAATAGTTGCTGGCTATATTGGAGTTCGATTAGAGAGTAAAGCAGTGCATTAACGGGGCTGTAGGGTAGCCTGGTCTATCCTTCGGGCTTTGGGAGCCTGAGACTCCGGTTCAAATCCGGGCAGCCCCATTTCTCAGCACCTCGCCGGCGCTAGCTGGACGCAAGACTCACGACCTTTAAATTTTCAGAAGTTAGTCTTTTATAATAACTTTTAAATACTCTTCTACCTGTGAGTAATATCGCATGCCCCGGTAGTGTAGTCCGGCCAATCATGCAGCCCTTTCGAGTAACCCAGGACAGAGAAAGGCTGCGACGCGGGTCCAAATCCCGCCCGGGGCATTTCAATCCACTTCGCCAGCAAGCCCTAAGCGTCTTGTAGAACGAATGCTGGCTTGTGTCTTGACCCACTCTACCACTTGCTCACGCAAGTGGGTCTCGGCACGAGCGAGCATTCGTATTTGCCTATGTGAAAAGCTTGCGAGCGAAGTGCTGAGAAAATGGCCGCGATAGTTTAGTGGTAGAATTAGGGACTGTGGATCCCTTGGCCCGGGTTCGATTCCCGGTCGCGGCCCTCTTTACAAAAATTATTTTACATGGGATAGTCAAAAAGTATTATACCCATAAGTTTGAGAATGTTAGACTTATGAGTATGTACAGAACCATGACTTAAAGGCGTCGGTCTTGAAGTTGTATTTTTGTGATGGGCTGGATTTCCAAGTCGTGGTACATACATTCGCTTAGAATTTAGCGTGAGCGTCATAGACGCTTATGGCTAGTTCTGAGTGGACTATTGTGGAGACTCGAACTGAGCTCGGGTCTGACGTAAACTCGATAGTGGTGAAACCTAGCTATAATGCGGTAATCCGGTTGATCCTGCCGGAGGTCGCTGCTATTGGAGTTCGACTAAGCCATGCGAGTCACCAGTTGCGCAAGTGCTAGCAATAGTTCTTTCGCAACTGGGGCGGACTGCTCAGTAACACGTGGGTAATCTACCCTCAGGACAGGGATAACCTCGGGAAACTGAGGACAATACCTGATAGGTGGAGAGTTCTGGAATGATTCTTCGCTCAAGACAAATGCGCAAGCATTTGTGCCTGAGGATGAGCTTGCGGCCGATTAGGTTGTTGGCGGTGTAGCGGACCACCAAGCCTGAGATCGGTACGGGCACTGAGAGGTGGAGCCCGGAGATGGGGGCTGAGACACGGCCCCAGGCCCTACGGGGCGCAGCAGGCGCGAAAACTCCGCAATACGCGAAAGCGTGACGGGGGAACTCCAAGTGCGCTCGCGCAAGCGAGTGCTTTTGCAGAGTGCAAACAGCTCTGCGAATAAAAGCGGGGTAAGACCGGTGCCAGCCGCCGCGGTAACACCGGCCGCTTGAGTGGCGACCACTATTATTGGGCCTAAAGCGTCCGTAGCCGGTTTGGCAAGTCCTTAGATAAATCCACTCGTTCAACGAATGGAATTCTAAAGATACTGCCAGACTCGGGGGCGAGAGAAGTCGGAGGTACTTCTAGGGTAGCGGTGAAATGTTATAATCCTAGAGGGACCACCAGTGGCGAAGGCGTCCGACTAGAGCGTGCCCGACGGTGAGGGACGAAAGCCAGGGGAGCGAACGGGATTAGATACCCCGGTAGTCCTGGCCGTAAACGCTGCGGGCTAGGTGTTACGTCCTCTACGTGGGGACGTAGTGCCGAAGAGAAGTTGATAAGCCTGCCGCCTGGGAAGTATTACCGCAAGGTAGAAACTTAAAGGAATTGGCGGGGGAGCACCACAAGGGGTGAAGTCTGCGGTTCAATTGGATTCAACGCCGGAAATCTCACCGGGGGCGACGGCAGAATGAAGGCCAAGCTGACGACTTTGCCGAACGAGCCGAGAGGAGGCGCATGGCCGTCGTCAGCTCGTACCGTGAGGCGTCCTGTTAAGTCAGGCAACGAGCGAGACCCGTGCCCTTATTTGTCATCCATTTCCGCAAGGAAGTGGGACACGTTAAGGGGACCGCTTGCGATAAGCAAGAGGAAGGAGCGAGCAACGATAGGTCAGTATGCCCCTAATCTCCCGGGCTACACGCGGACTGCAATGGCTGGTACAATGGGTCCCAACTTCGAAAGAAGGAGGAAATCCCGAAAACCAGTCCCAGTTCGGATTGAGGGCTGTAACTCGCCCTCATGAAGCCGGAATCCCTAGTAATCGCGTCTCATTACGGCGCGGTGAATACGTCCCTGCTCCTTGCACACACCGCCCGTCACACCACCCGAGTGAGGTTTAGACGAGGTGCCGTCTGAAAAGGCGGTATCGAGCCTAGGTTTCGCAAGGGGGGTGAAGTCGTAACAAGGTAACCGTAGCGGAAGCTGCGGTTGGATCACCTCCTGAGTTTATTCTCGTTCGGTGGTCCAAGTATTCCCACCTCACTCGAATAAAGCTACTCGCTTTGCGAGTACACTTTTCGAGCGAAGTGTGAGGAACGCAGCACTGAGCGAGAAAAGTCATGCATTGTAGTTAGGCACCTATACTGTCGAGTTTCAATCTTGCTCGCCGCTTCGAGCCCTCACGGCTCGCTGCGATTGAGCAATACTCGCCGTAGGCGAGTACACTTTTCGAGGGCGGGTAGCGAAGCGTGCCCGACCTAGAAAAGTCAGGGCCCGTAGCTCAGTGGAAGAGCGCCCGCTTTGCAGGCGGGATGCCGCGGGTTCAAATCCCGTCGGGTCCATATTGTGCAGCTCGTAAGTTACTTTACGAGCGAAGTAGCTGAGTTCATCGTAACTTTGAGGCTTTGCATAAGTCTGGTCGAGCGCAATCTGATTCAGTGTCTGAGTAAGAACTGGATACTTTACGCCACCTAGAGAATGGCTTGGCTCAATACGCCGAAGAAGGGCGTGGCAAGCTGCGAAAATTCCGGGCGAGGCGCATGTAGCCCGAGAACCCGGAGTTCCCGAATGCGATTCGTCCACTTGCGCAAGCAAGTGGGTTCCGTAAGGAACGGGAATGCGGGGAATTGAAGCATCTTAGTACCCGCAAGAAAAGAAACTAATAAGGATGCCGTTATTAAAGGCGATCGAAAACGGCAAAGAGTGATCCGAAACCCGCAGGGAAACCTGCGGGTGATGTGGTGTTACCGCCTATCCTACTAAGCGAAGCCGAAGTCCTCTGGAAAGAGGTGCCGCAGAGGGTGATAGCCCCGTAAGTATAAGCTTAGGGATAATGGGTAACAGAGAGTAGCGTGGGTCGGATATCCCGCGTGAAGATGGGAGGTATCGACTTCCAACTCTAAATACGTTTTGAGACCGATAGAGCACTAGTACCGTGAGGGAAAACTGAAAAGTACCCCTGGCAGGGGGTGAAAAGAGCCTGAAACTAGGTGGTCATAGCCCGCCGCAGCCCGGAAGGGTAGAGTCTCCCTGAAGGAAACTTTCGTGAGGAAGGAGTACGAAGGGAGAGGACCAGGGTTGCGGCATCCGTTTTGAAAAACGGGGCGGGGAGTTTATGGTTATGGCGAGGCTAAGCTCGTAGACGAGCGGAGCCGTAGCGAAAGCGACATGCCCGCAACTCCGTAAGGAGACAGGGGCGGGGTGTGAAAGCGCCTGGAGTCATAGCCATAGGATCCGAAACCAGTTGATCTAGCCCATGACAGGGTGAAGCGCCTCGAAAGAGGCGTGGAGGCCCGCTTCCGGTGTTGATATGCAAATCACTCGGGTGATCTTGGGCTAGGGGTGAAAGGCTAATCAAAACTGGTGTCAGCTGATTCCTCTCGAAATGTCTCGCAGGACAGCCTAGCTAGAGGTAGATTGTAGTGTAGAGCACTGATTGGGTGTTTAGCTTCTGAAAGGGAGCGGCATCCTGTCAAACTCCGAAGCTACTTTCGCCGTAGAAAGCCGGAGTGAGGGCGTGGGGGTAAGCTCCATGTCCGAGAGGGGAATATCCCAGACTGGGGTTAAGGTCCGTAAATGCCAACTAAGTATTAAATAAAAAAGGCGTTCTCAGCCCCAAACAGTGGGAAGGTAGGCTTAGAAGCAGCCATCCTTTAAAGAGTTCGTAATAGATCACCCACCGAGGTCGAGGGCCCTGAAAATCGACAGGGTTAAGTTGGCTACCGATACCCCAGAAGTCCGCAAGGATATTTAGTAGAGAGGCGTCCTGTTTGGGTTGAAGGAAGACGGTAACGTCTTCTGAACCGTACAGGATTGAGAATCCCGCTAGTAGTAGCAGCAAAGAATGGTGAGAATCCATTCCGCCGAAGGGGCAAGGTTTCCTCAGCAATGTTCGTCAGCTGAGGGTTAGCCGGTCCTAAGGTCAGCCGTAATTCGAGCTGATCGAAGGGGAAACAGGTTAAAATTCCTGTGCCACCCGGATACATGCGGCAACGCAAGTTCATTTCTGACACCTCGAGGTAGGTTGAGCAGGACCTTCGTCCTGTCTAAGCGCATAAGCCTGGGGAGAGCCGTAATGACGAGAACCAGGCGAAACCGCAAATGGATTTCCGTTAGGAGATTTCAGCCGAGCCTTGGGGTCCGTGAAAAGGAAATGAAAAGGATTCCAGGTGTCCGTACCTAGAACCGACACAGGTGCCCCTAGCTTAGAAAGCTAAGGCGTGTTGGAGTAATTCAGTCAAGGGAATTCGGCAAATTAGCCCCGTATCTTCGGTAGAAGGGGTGCCTACTTCGAGAGAAGTAGGTCGCAGTGACAAGAGGGCTCCGACTGTTTAATAAAAACATAGGCTTCAGCGAGCCCGTAAGGGTGAGTACTGAAACTAACTCCTGCCCAGTGCTGGTAAGTCAAAACCGGGTCCAACCGGTCTAAGCTCCAGTAAACGGCGGGGGTAACTATAACCCTCTTAAGGTAGCGTAATACCTTGTCGCTTAATTGGCGACTTGCATGAATGGATGAACGAGAGCCCTGCTGTCCCTGACTGGAGTCCAGTGAACCTGTTGTGCAGGTGCACAGACCTGCGTCTCCCAACGGGAAAAGAAGACCCTGTGGAGCTTTACTGCAGTCTGTCGTTGTGGTATGGTTGCGGATGTAGAGCGTAGGTAGGAGCCACTGAGCTACTCGCGCCAGCGAGTAAGGAGGCGTCATTGAAACACTACCCATTTGCGGCTATACTGCTAACCATTTCGGTGGGACATCGATAGATGGGCAGTTTGGCTGGGGCGGCACCCCCCTGAAAAAATATCAGGGGGGCTCTAAGGTCGGCTCAACCGGGTCAGAAATCCGGTGTAGAGTGTAAGGGTAAAAGCCGGCTTGACTGGAATTCGCGCAGAGAGAATTCCAGGTGCGAAAGCAGGACCTAACGAACCTCCGTGTGCTCCTCGGTAGGGCCCGGAGATGACAGAAAAGCTACCTCAGGGATAACTGAGTTGTCGCGAGCGAGAGCTCATATCGACCTCGCGGCTTGCTACTTCGATGTCGGCTCTTTCCATCCTGGGTGTGCAGCAGCATCCAAGGGTGGGGTTGTTCGCCCATTAAAGGGGATCGTGAGCTGGGTTTAGACCGTCGTGAGACAGGTTAGTTTTTATCTGTTGGGAGTGTCGGTTGCCTGAGGGGAAGGTCCGTCTAGTACGAGAGGAACGGCGGGCCGTGGCATCTGGTTTATCAGCTGTCCGATAGGGCATGCTGAGCAGCTACGCCATGAGGGATAAGAGCTGAAAGCATCTAAGCTCGAAACCCTCCTCGAAAATAGGCAGCCAATTCCTTGCATATCACGGGATTGGCGACGATAACGTGGCAAGGAACAAAGACACGAGTTAGAAGACTCGGTTGATAGAGCGGGGGTGTAAGCACGAAGGCAACGACGTGTTCAGCCCGCCGCCACTAATAGTCTAAGGTGTCCTTTTCTGAAAGGATGCTGGGTCAGGCGAAAGATCGACCAGAGTTATGCAGAGCTTCATATTTACTCTTATTTTTTTTAATTTGATTTAAACATCTAGTCTCAATTCCATAAAATAAAACGCAGAAACGCTTCCTGCTGAAACAAAAAGCAGGTGTATTATGGCTATAACAATCGAAGCTGGAATGGATGCTCAGAGATAGAGCATAGTATTGCAAAGTAAGGAAATTTGAAAAAGGAGAGACGGGTGACTCGCAGGAAGCTCTGCTCTGGGCCTCTGAATATGAGTCCCTGAAATTCTTAGAAGAGGACAAGCAAGCAGTGCTAAGGATGCTGAAGGTGTGCAGAGTATTCAGATACGACAATGCCAAGCATCGTTCCGAAATTAAAAGTTTTCCGCATCACAAACATGTAAAAAGCGGGGTTGTTCCATCGGCAGAAAAAAGTTTGATTTTAGATTTAAACAATATTTTCCAACGTTAGATTCGTGCTATAAACTGTGGCGAGCTGGAGGGCATCTGTCGCCCGCTTTGCGGGTGAGGAAACTCCGCCCATCGCTGCGGAACCCAATCATCAGCAAGGATGAGAGCCGAGAGGCTCAGCTCTGGAGCAGAAACGACACTTCGACGGAAGCGTATCAAGGATGGCGAAAGCCTGAGAGCGACCGGAGAAGATGAAACGGCCAACTTTGGGGATGCAAGCTAAAAATCGCCAACGGGCTCCGCACCCGGCGATAGGTCAAGCGCTAAGACGAATGATGCTGGAACAAAAGGCGGGTTACTCCCAGCACGCCACACCTTCTAATCAGAGGCTTTTGAGGAAATGGCCTTATCCTTTCTCTTCCAAACCTCCCTTCAACTCATCTATTTTAGCTTCTAACTTGGCGATTTTGTTCGTGGAATCAGAGAGCCTGCTTTCCTTCTCTGCTATGGTGTTTTTCAATCCATCTAATTCCTTTTTCAACGAACCATATCCCTTCCTTAGCTCTTCCACCTCAGCAGTTTTGGAGGATATAATCTTCTCCCTCTCGCCTAGATACTCTTCCAGCTTAGCTGTCTTATCCTCCAGGTCACACCCCCTGTCGCAGCTGCCTACAACACCTCCATGACCCAGAGCGGTCCCAGCGATAACTACGAGCGTAACCTAACCATAAATGAAGCAGGCACCTGGAGCTTCAAGACGTATGCCAATGACACTGTGGGTAATGCCACGTGGGGCACCCCTGTGACAACCACTGCTTCTGCCCCTGATAACCCGCCCTACCGTGTTGACATTCAATTCCCAGCTAACGACACCTGGAATGCCTCTGCAACAATTAACGTTGGTGTCTTAGTCGCTGACGACAGAGGCTTCACCAACCTTACGCTACGCAATGCAAGCAGCGGTAATGTATTGTCCTATAACTCCTCGGCAGTTGCTAATGGCTCTGTTAATGTCTTAACCTATGCCTTCCCGGCTGATGGAACATATTTGGTTTATGCTAATGCCACTGATAATGCGACGACTACCCAGTCTAATAGGAGCGTTAACTGGACGGTTAAGATTGACACAACGCCGCCAAGGTGGTATGATAGGGATCAGAATGTCTCCAGTCTGTACAAAGGTGAAGACGCAAAAGTTTATGCGAGATGGACTGATAATGTACAACTGGTAAATGCGACATTATCGCATAATGCCTCTGGTTCTTGGACGAATGTCTCAACTATTTATTTAGGCGGAGTTAATAATTGGTCGAACTTTACCATTAACACATTAACAACTTGGACTCCGGGTATCAATGCCTGGAAGATCTACGCCAACGATACAGTAGGCAACGAGAATGTTACCGACGAAAAGTCATTCGAGCTCTGGGGCTGGTCAAACATAAGCTGGATAGCTCCCGATGATGGTACTTACTCGCTGGGAACTACGGTAAAACTGGTAGCACAGGTTAGGGATGCCAACTCCTCTGCGGCAATAGGGAATTATACCGTTGAATTCTATAATGTAACCGCTACGACTACGACATACCTGGGTCAAAATAATACGAATTCCAGCGGCTATGCTGTATGGTACTGGAATACATCCGGACTGGCAAAAGGGACATATTATCCTAAGGCGAATATTACCAATAACGCCACTATGTATTACAACGCCTCTGCTGACAACGGAGACAACACAACCATAACATTGGTTACCGACATAACACCTCCGGGAATAAACATAACCTCGCCAAGGAACGAAACTTACTATGTTAATTCGGTTGATCTGAACTATTCTGTAAACGAGACAACCTCATGGGAAGGCTACAGCTTGGATGGGCAGGTAAACGTAACATTGACTGGCAATACGACTCTGGTGAACATAGGAAACGGCAGTCACAATGTGACGGTCTATGCAAACGATACCGCTGGAAACATGGGCTCGAGCATGGTCTGGTTCATGATAAGTGTTTCAGACACGACACCACCAACCATAACAATAACAAACCCGGCGAATGAGACTGAGATAGGTATATTAAATGACACAGTCACTGGTACAGTCACAGATGACGTGGGGATAGCTCAGATAACTCTGGCACTCAATGGCACCGTTGTGCACACATGGAGCAGTGCAGGGGATTTCAGCAAAAAGGTAAATTACACCGCCAGCGCAAGTGCCGAGATAACCGTAACGGCAAAAGATACCTCGGAGAATGTCGCCTCGAAGACTATCGTTGTGGAGGTCCGTCCAAGAATGGTAAGCAAACCTGTTACAACGACTGCGAATGTGTCAGAGGTCATTGACGTCAAAAACGAGACCAATACGATTATAAATCTCACCACTGTGCAGGCGGTAAGTGGCACCATAAACGTGACAGCATGCACAAATACATCCGCTGCAGGAGCTGATCCCATGACCTCTGCATACGGCCTTGCCCAAAATCAGCATTCTTTGAATAAATTCATCAAGATAGACGTGAGCGACAACCTAAATGCTACCAGCGGGAATATCTCGTGGGTGATCACCAAGCTATACTATAGCGATGCAGACCTTGATAGGACTGGAGATGGAGATGCGAATGATCCTAGCGACATAAACGAACAATCACTAAAATTGTACTGGTACTGCCCCAATTGCACCGGCAACCAAAAATGGTTCCCGGTAAATAAAGGCGATGTCTTGGTTTCAAAAGGCGGTCCAGTAGTTTATGAGGCAGACGTCGACACGACCAAGAATTACATCTGGGCAAATCTATCACATTTCAGTGTTTATTATGGTCTGGCAGGGGATGAAAGAGGAGAAGAAATAGGGGTAGTACCTGGTGCTGGAGGCGGTGGTGGAGGCGGTGCTGGAGTCCCAGTTGCCCCGCCGGCATTAAAAGAAGGGGTCAATATTTTAACACCTCCTTTAATGGAAAAGATCATGGATGAACGCAACTTAAGGGGCAAACCTTTCTGTGATGCACCGTTACCCCTTGCAGCACCGATGATCTTGGTAGGAGAATATCCGGTGCCAACCAGTCCATTGATCCAGGGCACTTTAGTCCATCCTGTAAAGTCAGTGCTCAAGCCTTCGAAGGCTGTTCGAGGAGCCACCGTGGTCGATCTCGGTGCAGTAAACGAGATGTACGATATTGCAGCAGAGAAGGTTTTAAGGAAATATGCCTTTGCAAGCGCCATCGTTATTGCAAGGGGCGATAATCCCGTCGACTCTATGGCAGCAATAGCCTATGCCAAGCAAAAAGACTTACCAATATTGTTGACGAGACCAAATGAGTTACCGGAGCCAACTCTAAATGCGATACAAAACCTGGAACCAAAGAAGATAATAATAATCGGTGGTCCTATGGCGGTTTCTACAAAGGTTGAAAATCAGCTTAAAGAAATAGCTTATGTGGAGAGGATATGGGGTGAAACAAGATACGAGACAGCAGTAGAGATAGCCAGTAAAATAGACAATTTTGACACAATCGTTATAACAGGTGGAGAGAACCCGAGTGTAGATGCCCTTATCGTTGCGGCAGAGTACGGGGCACCGTTATTATACGTTACGGGCTCGAATGTCCCGCAGAGGGCAGAGGAGTTTATAGTGGAGCACAAGACAACCAAGGCATATGACGGGGCAACAAAAGTGGTGATAGTCGACGTTGATAGGAAGGTATCCACAGAGATACAGGTATTGATGGCTCTTCCGAGATTCCTAACAAGGCACGAGACCGTTAAAAAACTATATCAGGTTGGCGCAGAACTTTTGGGATAAAGGGTGTTATCTTTTTGAAAGTTACAGTTAAAACAGATAAAAAATCTATGATTGAGATTAGAGACAGAGCCACAATCAACGATCTTCTCGAGCAGTTAGGCATAAACAGGGAAACAGTCATTGTCAGACGAAACAAGGAGATTTGTCTGGAGGAAGAGCTTCTCAAGCCTAACGATTTCGTAGAAATCATAAAGGTCGTAACCGGTGGTTAGATGCGGTGCGATAAGTGCAAGGAAAGAGTGGTTTATCACCGCCGCTACAGCGGGCAGAGATTTTGCGGAGAGCATTTTTTGCAGTACTTCGAGAATAAAGTCAGGAAGACTATTCAGAAGCACAAAATGATTGAGAGAGGGGAAAAAATCGGAGTAGCGCTGAGCGGCGGCAAGGACAGCATCACAACGCTCTCCATTCTCAACGAGCTTGCGAAAAAAAACTTGGAGATTTGCACTATTGCTGTGGATGAGGGAATTAAAGGCTATCGAAACGATACTTTGAAGAGTGCCAAATCTTTCTGCGCTGAGCGTGATATTCCGCTGCATATCGTCTCTTTTGAAGACAGATTTGGAACAACGCTGGATAAAATAATGAAACAGGGAAAAAATGCATGCACGTACTGCGGTGTTTTGAGGAGGAGGTTGCTAAGCGAGAAAGCGAGAGAGCTGGGTTTAGACAAGCTCGCAACCGGTCATAATTTGGACGACGAAGTTCAGGCTATACTGATGAACTATATCAGGGGCGATGTTGAGAGACTGATCAGGCTGAAGCGCTCCCTTCCGCATGAAAAGTTTATACCGCGAATTAAGCCTCTTTCAGAAATGCCTGAGAAAGAGGTTGCTCTGTATGCGCTTCTTCGTGATTTCAAGGTAAGCTTTGCGGAGTGTCCTTATTCGCTCGGCACTTTTAGAGCCAGCATAAGAGATTTTATAAACGAGCTTGAAAAAAACAATGCGGGCATAAAGTTCTCAATACTAAAAGGTTATCAGAAGTTACTCCCTTATTTAGAATTAAAAGCAGCAATGCATGAATGCGAGATATGCGGCGAGCCTACCTCGCAGAAGATTTGCAAAACATGCTTGTTAGTGAAGGCACTAGAGACGTGAAAATTTATATAGTAGAAACCAAAGTCGTAAGATTTCTAGAGGTATAATATGGGAAGAAGAGCGCATCATCCCAGGCGCGGCTCCCTCGGGTACAGTCCAAGAAAGAGAGCTGCAAGAGTCGTTCCAAGAGTTAGGTCCTGGGTAAAGGAAGATAAAGTAAGAATGCAGGGCTTCAGCGGATACAAGGCTGGCGTTACGCATGTTGTTATGGTTGATGATTATCCGAACAGCCTTACACATGGGGAAGAAATCACAGCAGCAGTTACTGTTATTGAAGCGCCGCCGATGAAGGTCTCTGGAGTTCGCTGTTACGGTGAGGATACGCACGGCTTGAAGATTGTATCAGAAGCTTGGGCTAGCGATGCCAGCAAGGATTCAGCTTTAGCTGAAGTTGAGAAGAACTTGGACAAGACCAGAGAGTTGAGGCTAATCGTTCATACCCAGCCGAGGTTAAGCGCATTATCAAAAAAAACACCTGAGATTATGGAGTATCTTGTCTCGGGCGCTCCTGCTCAGGTGCTGGAATATGCGAAAAAAGTTTTCGGAAAGGAAATTAAAATAGGCGACGTTTTCGAGGAAGGAGAAATTGTAGACACGATAAGCATAACCAAAGGGAAGGGATTTCAGGGCGCTCTGAAAAGATGGGGCGTAAAGCACCTTCCGAGGAAGACCAGAAAAGGAAGGAGAACCGTAGGAACGCTTGGCCCCTGGCATCCGGCGGCGATGATGTGGACGGTCCCAACCGGCGGGCAGATGGGCTATCACCAGAGAACTGAAATCAACAAAAGAATATTAAAAATAAGCAGCGGAGATATTACGCCCAAGGGAGGATTTTTAAACTATGGCGTTGTTAAGGGCGATTATATAATTTTGCGGGGCTCGGTTGGAGGTTCCAGAAAAAGGTTAATAAGGCTTAGACCTGCGGTCAGACCTCCCAAGAAAAAATTCGAGGGAAAGCCCCAGCTAACTTACATCAGCAGGGAGTCAAAGCAGGGTGCGTAAATGAAAGTTAATGTTTATTCTTTGAAAGGCAAAGTGGTTGGTAAAATAGAACTGCCAAAGGTTTTTAAAGAAGAGATAAGACCGGATTTAGTCAAGAGGGCAGTGCTTGCTGCGCAGTCGGCACGCTACCAGAGGCACGGCGTGGACTGGTTTGCAGGCAAGCGAACCTCTGCATTCTCATGGGGGCCCGGGCACGGCGTTTCCAGAGTTCCGAGGGTTAAGGGGAGCAGACATCCTGCCGCAGGTAGAGGGGCAATGGTGCCGCAGGCAGTCGGCGGCAGGGAAGCACACCCGCCGGTAGTGCAGAAAAAAATTATAGAGAAGATAAATGTAAAAGAAAGGCAAAAAGCAATTGCCTCTGCAATCGCTGCAACTGCTGTAAAAGAGTTCGTGCAGAAGAGAGGTCATGCCATTGCTAATGTGCCGCAGATACCCTTAGTCGTGGAAGATGAGTTAGAAAGCATCAAAACAGCCAAAAAAACAAGAGAAATTTTCGAGAAGCTTGGAATCTGGGAAGATGTGCTCAGAGCCAAACAAAGAAATATTCGAGCTGGAAAGGGTAAGATGAGGGGGAGGAAATACAAGAACAGGAAGAGTGCATTGCTTGTCGTTTCTGGGGACAATGGCATTAAACTCGGAGCGAGAAATCATCCGGGCATAGATGTTGTCAGGGTTGAGAACTTAGGAGTTGAACATTTGGCTCCTGGAACGCACTACGGCAGGCTGGCGGTTTATACGAAGGCTGCGATACAAAAGCTGGGAGAGAGATTTAAATGATTATAATCCATCCAGACGTTACTGAGAAGTCGATGAAGTTAGTTGAATCAGAAAACAAGCTCGTGTTTGTAGTTTCGAGAAATTCGAGCAAGAATGAGATAAAAGCTGCTGTAGAAAAGTTGTATGAAGTTAAGGTAGCTGATGTTAATACTTCTATAACTCCGAGAGGAGTAAAGAAGGCTTATGTTAAGCTGACTCCAGAATACAAGGCAGAAGAGGTTGCCACGAGAATAGGAATCTTCTAATGTCAATTCCGATAGGAAGCTGGTATGTACGCCATCTTCCTGACGGAAGAGCGCTTCGCAATACCGTAAGGTAGTGCGTAAGTCTTACGGTCTTGCTTGCGCAATCAAGCTTTTCATATAAGCATTCGCTTCGTAGAAGCGAGTGCATGAGTGATGCTCACGCCATTCCGTGAGGAAGATGGTAAACACGCCATCTTTCTGACGAAATCTCGTTCCTACGGAACGAATGCAAGAGCGAATGATTGCTCATGCCGACACCCATCATCACACTTGCGTAAGCAAGTGGTATTGTGGGTCAAGACACGAGGAGTTTGTTGCGAAGCAACAAAGGACGAGTGGGTTGAATGGGAAAGAGAATAACTGTTCAGAGAAGAGGAAAAGGAACTTCGGTGTACAAAGCACCGTCTCACAGGTATATAGGTGAGATAAAGTATAGAGTATATGACAGCAGGGAGAAGGAAGGAGTCGTTAAAGGTAGGGTGCTCGATATAATCCATAATCCAGCAGCGAGTGCACCAGTAGTCGAGATGCAGTTTGAGGATGGCGAGAAGAAATTGCTGCTGGCATCGGAAGGAATTAAGATGGGCGATGAGATATCCTGCGGGTCTGCGGCACAAGTGGCGCAGGGTAATATTTTACCTTTATCCAAGATACCTGAGGGGACTCCAATTCACAACATAGAAAATAAACCCGGCGATGGAGGCAGATTTGTCCGCTCTTCAGGAGCTTATGGTTTGCTGATAGCCCATGAGGCAGATAAAAGCGTGGTGCAGCTGCCTTCGGGAGAGCTGAAATCCATAAATTCGAAATGCAGGGCTACGATTGGAATAGTGGCCGGCGGAGGAAGGAGAGACAAGCCAATACTAAAAGCTGGAAAGATGTGGCACATGCTTAAACCTAAGGCAAAGTACTGGCCGATAGTAAGAAAAGTAAAAATGAATCCGGTTGCGCATCCGCACGGCGGCGGCTCAGGACACCCTGGTAAACCGACTTGCGTTTCTAGGTCAACCCCACCGGGAAGAAAAGTCGGGCTAATCGCAGCAAGAAGAACAGGGAGGAAGTAGATGGTTAAAAAATTCACGTACAGAGGTCATGCCCTGGAAGAGCTTCAGGCAGTGCCTACTGACGAGTTCATAAAATTGCTGCCTTCGAGGCAGAGGCGGAGCCTGCTCAGGAGCGCATCAGAAGCACAGAAAAAGTTTTTGGAGAAAATGAAGAAAGCCAAAAAAGGTGTAACAGTTAAGTTGAGAACTCACTGCAGAGATATGATAATTCTACCAGATATGGTCGGACTGGTTTTCGAGGTTCACAATGGAAAGGAATTTCTAAGAGTGGAGATTCAGCCTGAGATGATTGGTCATTATCTCTCCGAATTTGCGCTCACAAGAAAGAGAGTCAAGCACGGAGCTCCTGGAATGGGAGCTACGAAGTCCAGCTTGTACATACCTCTCAAATAGGTGAAAGAATGATAACCCTTTTTGGAAAAAGGTCTATCACCCCAAAAACCCGAAAGCAACGTCATAAGAAAATTATGTGCTATCGAAGTGAAACGGAGATAGCACGACATATGATGGTCAACCTTTCAGAAGGTTGCTAGGTGAAAGAATGGCGAGCTACTCCTTTAAACCAAAAGACGAAACAAAGATTGCGAGAGCGCTCGGCAGCGAAATAAGAGTTTCTCCCAAATTCTCTGCAGAAATTTGCAGGGAGATAAAGGGCAAGAAACTGGACAAGGCGCGAGAATTTTTACAGGACGTAATTGCGATGAAGAAGGCGGTAGCCTTGAAGAGATACAAAAAAGGAGTTGCTCACAGGAAAGGCTTGAAGAAGGCTTATGCAGGTAGATATCCTGTAAAGGCAGCCTCGCGAATTCTGAAAGTTTTAAATGCTGCGCAGGCTAATGCAGAGTACAAAGGTCTGAGCGCTGAAAAATTGTACATAAAGCACATAGCAGCGCAGAGAGGTCGGATAATAAGAGGAATTCTTCCAAGGGCGTTTGGAAAGGCGTCAGCTCATAATACTCCCACTTCAAATATCGAGGTCATGCTGGAGGAAAGGTGAGAGTTTGGCTATTGAGAGAAAATTCGTCGCAGACAACATAAGGAAATTAGAGGTTAAGGAATTCCTGAAGGGAGAGTTAGGTAGAGCAGGCTGCGGCGAGATAGACATTCAAAGGACGCCACTCGGCACGAGAGTAATAGTTAATGCCCAGAAGCCTGGTCTGGTAATTGGCAAGAAAGGAGCTGCAATAAGAAAGCTTACGAATATTTTAAAAAAGAAGTATGGGATTGACGACCCACAGATAGAGGTCAACGAGCTTCAAGTAGCTGAGCTGAATGCGCAGGTTATGGCCGAAAACGTAGCATCCATGCTCGAGCGCAGCATTCACTTCAGAAGGGCTGCGTACACTGTACTGCGAAGGATAATGGAGGCAGGGGCTAGAGGAGCAGAAATAGAAATCTCAGGCAAACTTACTGGAGAGAGAGCCAAGTCAGTAAAATTTAGAGACGGCCATCTCAAGCACTGTGGCGAACCTGCTATTCTTTACGTTAGGCGGGGGATAGCAGAGGCCGCTCCAAAGCCAGGA
>Ga0180009_10003090_pt1 | contig 19177 bp, 19 predicted proteins | sample OS_PC_MetaG_FD_123537 | JGI IMG/M metagenome (GOLD analysis project Ga0180009, IMG submission 123537) | Groundwater microbial communities from the Aspo Hard Rock Laboratory (HRL) deep subsurface site, Sweden - OS_PC_MetaG | ecosystem: Environmental > Aquatic > Deep subsurface > Groundwater...
AAAGGAATACAGTTTGCCGTCGACGAGTTTAATTCAAGAGACGATACTGATTTTAAAATTGTGTTAGAAGTGATTGATACCGAACGGAATGTAGATAAAGCAGCTAATGCCGTCAAAAATTTATCAAACAAGAAGGACTTGTTAGCGATAATTGGACCTGTGTTCAGTAATGAAGTTCAAGCTTGTGTGCCCATTGCTGATGAATATCGAATACCACTTATAACTCCCACTGCAACCGCGAACGGGCTTGCATCTGCGGGTGAATTTGTTTTTCAAACAAACCCTGATTTCAATACTCGCGGTAGAGCTATGGCAACTTTTGCAATAAAGGATTTAGGCCTCGTGAACTTGGCAGTTGTGTCGCCTAACGAACCGTCCAACAAAAGTATGACAGAAAGTTTTATATTAGAAGCGCACAAATTAGGCGGAAATGTAATCGCCGTCGAGTGGTATCAAAAGGGTGTGTCCGACTTGAGTGATCAATTTAAAAATTTACGGGAAATAGGTTTAACTTCTGCTAATGAACCAATGATTTCATTCGGTTCTAAGTTTACTACAGAGGATAAGATAAAAGTTATTAAGGCGGGCGCCGAACCGAGACTCGTAGATTCGCTATTAAATATAGGTGGTTGTGTCGGAATCAACAGTCTTTTCGGAAAAAGAGGAAAGCGAATTGCCGATTCGCTAAACTTAAAATATTACCTACCGTCAACAAGAATCGATAGTATGGATATACCTGTGAATTCTATTCACGGTATATTTTTCCCCGTATCGACTTCCGAAGAAATAGGGATCATCTTACCGCAACTCAGTTATTACAATATCCGAACTCAGGTATTAGGCAGTAGTGAATGGTACGATGAAAGGAAGCTTGAGCAAAACGCTGTATATGCGAACGGTTCAATTTTTTTCACTGAGAGCTTTGTTGACTATCAGTTGAAAGTCGTGTCGGACTTTCTCCGCAGATTTCAAAAACAGGTAGGAGACCAGCCAACCAATAATTGTTTGTTCGGCTATGATGCGATGTCGTTGATCGTTAAAGAAATCAAACAGAGTTCGATAACACGCGAAAAGTTAAAACTCTCGCTTTCAAGAGTAAAAGGATTTCAAGGAGTGCATTCAAAAATCAATTTGCAAAATCAGAGAGTTAACAGTGAACTTCAAATTCTTAAATATCTAAACGGAAATATTATTAAAATCGGAGAAGTAAGCGTTAGCGGTAATTAATCCTAAAATATCAAAGGAGTTTACATGAATGCTCAGAATTCAGTGAAGAAGGTGGGGGAACCTTCGCAGTACCACAGTAAGATTACCGAATGGCCTGAGGCGGAAAGGCCGAGAGAAAAATTGTTGAAGTACGGCGCTCAAGCGCTTACCGATGCAGAATTGATTGCGATATTAATCAGGTCTGGAACCGGGAAAATAACTGCGGTGGATATTGCAAAAACTATGTTGAAAGATTATGATACCATTGGCAGGTTGGTAACACGATCGGTTGCCGATATTAAAAAATATAAAGGTATCGGAAATACAAAAGCCGTAACATTAGCGGCGGCTTTTGAAATCGGAAGACGGGCGGCTATCTCAAGCGCCGAAAAGAAATATAAAATAACATCACCCACTGACGTTGCAAACAGATTTATTCCGCTGATGCGTGATTTAAGGCAGGAAGTATTTAAGACTTTATTGCTCGACAGCTCAAATAATTTATTGAAAGAAGTTGAAATAACGAGAGGAACGTTGAATTCTTCACTGGTGCATCCACGCGAGGTGTTTAATGCGGCGATAATAGAGCCGGCTGCAGCAATTATACTGTTACATAACCATCCTTCAGGTAATCCAGAACCGAGTTCCGAGGATATTCAGATAACCCGGCAATTGGTCGAAGCCAGCAAAATTATAGGAATTCCGATACACGATCATATAATTTTAGCAGGAAATTCGTTCACAAGTTTCGCAGAAAAGGGAATTTTATAGTTATTCTAATAAATTTTTAAAATATCTCAAAAAATACTTGACAAATACATTTTAATTTGCTATAATAGAACACGAAAGTACAAAATCTAACGAATAAACTCGTATAATGAATAACCAAAATAGGAGGTATCATGTTAAAACTGAACAGTAGAATCATCACGATGGTTGCAGTTGTTGCTTTTTCAGCTTCTCTATTTTTTATGGGATGCACAAGCAGACCTTCGGAAGACGAACTCCGGCAGCTAAACGATTTAAAAGCAGAAGTTGCATCATTGGAGAAACAAATTGCTGACAAAGAAAAAGAGAAGGCAAATTTAGAGAATGAGGTGGCCGAAAAAAATGCCAAGCTTCAACAGTGTCAAAGCGACATGGACGCTGTTAAGAAAGCATTAGGTCAATAACCATTAATCTCAACAAAAATCTAAATTGAAAAAGGAGATACTGCAATGAAATCAAAATTATTAATGATATTAATCGTAGCAATATTACTCGTGATTGATATGCCGAGTGTATTAGCTCAAGAGATGACTAAAGAACAATGGCAGCAAGAAATGAGTCAATTTACTGCTAAGCGAAACGACTTAAAATCAAAATTAGATAAGTTAAATGCCGATATTAAGTCTCTACAAGACCAATCCCAAAAATTAGATGGCGATTTGCAAGCATGCATGGACGAAAAGCTGGAACTGTTAGGTGTAACACAAGCCGAATATGATGCCTTCTTCGAAGAACTTGCTCGATACGAAAGTAGAGTCAGCGAATTGATGAAAATGTCGGATGAAGAACTTTTAAAATATCGGCAAGAAGTCGAAAATATGAATAAGAGAGTTGCGGAAATGGCAAAGCATAAAATCGCAATGGTTCCACGCCAGGGGGATAGAATAAAGAGATTGCAGGAAAATATTGCAAGCCTTATGCTCACCTTAGGAAAATCAAAAACATACACGGTCGGTACGTGGGCAAAAGATCGCGACTGTTTGTGGAACATCGCAAAGAAGAAAGATATCTACAACAACGCTTGGTTATGGCCTAAAATCTGGCAAGGCAATCGCGATAAGATAAAGAACCCCGACGTTATTAAACCAAAGTGGGTTTTGAAAATACCACATGGCACAGAGTTAACAAAGGAAGAGAAGTCGGCTGCTAATTCATACTACAAAAAGAAAGCAGCACCACCGGCAGCTCCGGGTCAATAATTAGAGCGTCATCAAACTTTAAGTTTGAAAATCAGTAAGTTTTATATATTAATGAAGCCCTTTTCATACAACGGTGAAGAGGGCTTTTTTTATTAAAAATTAAAAGAAAGGGAACGACGTTCATTGGTTGAAAAAAAAATAAAAGCTGAAGGTATCGAGATGCTCAGACTTTTAGGTTTGAACGATGCAAACCTTCAGGTAATTGAAAACAGATTCGATGCGAACATCGTTGTTCGCGGAGACAGTATAAATATAAAGGGAGATGAAGTACAAGTCGATCAAATAGAAAAAATATTTAAGGAACTCATCTATATACTAAATAAAAATGGGTCGCTTTCTACAAACGATGTTGGAACTGTAATAGATTTGGTTCTCGTTAACGGCGAAGCTGCCTTACCTAAAACAATTACGCAACAATTCTCTGAAACAGAGCTCGATTCGGCGGTTCTGTATACACGAAACGGAATAATTCGCGCACGCACTCCGGGTCAGCGTGAATACGTCCGGCAAATTAGAAAAAACGACATAGTTTTTGCAATCGGTCCTGCGGGCACGGGTAAAACTTATCTTGCTGTTGCCGCCGCTGTTGCCGCTTTGAAGAACCAAGAGATAATGAAAATAATCCTAGCACGGCCGGCGGTTGAAGCGGGTGAAAGCTTGGGATTTTTACCCGGCGATTTAAAGGAAAAAGTCGACCCTTACTTGCGACCGCTGTATGATGCACTCGACGACATGATTCCTTCCGAAAAACTAAAAAGTTACATCGAAAAAAAAGTAATTGAAGTAGTTCCTCTTGCCTATATGCGCGGAAGAACGCTGAACAATGCATTCGTAATACTCGACGAAGCTCAAAATGCAACGAGTATGCAGATGAAAATGTTTTTAACGAGGCTCGGTGGAAATTCGAAAGCGATAATAACCGGTGATATTACACAAATTGACCTTCCCGGTAAAACAATTTCGGGATTGGTTCAGATACAAGAGATACTACGGAGTGTTGACGGAGTGAAGTTCTGTTATTTCGATAGAAACGATGTTGTGCGCCATAAGTTGGTGAAGGATATTATTGATGCATACGATAAGTACCACACGAACGGGAGGAATGGGACTGAGAATAAACCGGAAGACAGAAGTAAATAAAATTATTCGTAGAAGCCGACCCGCCTGCCCAATTAACGGGCGAGCTACGGGCAGGTCACCAGATTAGCTTTCAGAGTACTTCTGCATAAAATGCACCAACGGAATTCCGAGGTCTTTCTTTGCCATAACTTTATAAAGCATCAAAATTCTTGCTTTGATTCGACAATTGATAAGAAGTTTTTTAGCTTTCATGTGTACAATTTTATGATAATTAGCTTAAGGTGAGAAAATGTTAACAGCATACATTCAGGCAGCGATGAAGCGGGCGCATTACGAAATCCTTGATGATAATGAAGGATATTACGGAGAAATTCCCGGGTTTCAAGGCGTATGGGCAAATGCAGCAACCCTCGAAGAATGCAGACAGGAACTTCAAGAGACGCTCGAAGATTGGATTCTTTTTGGTGTACGTTTAGGACACACTCTTCCAGTGGTTGAAGGTATAAAATTAGAAATAGTTAAAGAGGCAATATAGTGCCGGTGTTTGGACCTATATCGAGAAAAAATCTTATTCGATTTTTACAGCATCTGGGTTTTCAAGGTCCTTTTTCCGGCGGCAAACATGAATTTATGTTGAAAGGATATAGGTAAAAATCTCTTGTTGAAGATTCTTTGACAAGCAAATATAGATAAAAGTGAATGGGAAAAATTATGAGAAGGAGGATGTTATGGTTATAGAGGCTTTATGGTCGAAAATGAAAAGGGCTGACCAGGAGACTGTAAAATAATTTGTATTAGCTAACTTTTGGTTTTTGCTTCCTCCCACAACTTATCCATTTCTTCTAAGGAAGAAGAATGAATGTCCTTTCCCATATCACTCAATTTTCGTTCGATGTACTGGAATCGCGTGATAAATTTTTCTACAGTATGTCGTAAGGCAATTTCGGGATTTACATTTATGAAGCGCGAGTAATTGACCATTGCAAATAATAAGTCCCCAAATTCAGATTCAACTTCGGCTTGTTTACCTGATTCAATTGCTCTATGCAACTCGTGCATTTCCTCATCGACTTTTTTCCATGCCTGTTCTTTTTTCTCCCAATCAAATCCAACTTTCGATGCTTTATCTTGAAGGCGGTGTGCGCGAAGTAATGCAGGTAATTCTTTTGGAACTCCCTCCATCAGCGAATTTCTTCCTTCCGTAAGTTTAATTTTCTCCCAATTAGAGATCACTTGTTTAGACCCGCTTACTTCTACCTCACCGAAAACGTGTGGATGCCTCCTAATTAACTTTTCGGTAATTCCGTCGATTACGTCGTTCAAGGTAAATTCATTCGACTGTTCGGCTATGGAAGCATGAAAAACTACGTGTAAAAGTATATCGCCTAACTCCTTTTTTAATTCGTCGTTATCGTTATCGTCGATGGCTTCTACAACCTCATATGTTTCTTCGATCAAACTATGGCGAATTGATTTATGAGTTTGTTCTCTATCCCACGGGCATTCACGTCTTAATCTATTAACTATATTGACGAATTTTTCAAAATTCGATGCGTATTCTTGGGTCATAATTTTTTTATAAACATAGTAAAAGGACATTAGAAAATCAATTACTTGATTTTCTAAAGGGGTTTCTCTATATTTTCATAGAAACGTATTTAGAGAATAATAAATGAACGCAAATAAGCTTCGAAAAATACTACTCGTAGATGACGAAGTCGGGTTTGCGGAAATATTACGCGAACTGCTCGTGATGGACGGTTATGAGGTTGTTCTAGTTTATGACGGTCAGGAAGCTATAGAACAACTAAATGTTTTTGTACCGGATTTAATTATAGCCGACGTAATGATGCCGCAGATTGGGGGGCTTGAACTCTATCACAGGATACGACAAAACCCCACTTTCTCAAAAGTTCCTTTCCTTTTTATCAGCGGTTTTGAAGATAGTCGGATTCTTAAAGATATCCACGACGATGAACTTTTCGGAATTCTCAGTAAACCGATAGGTATAGAACAAATTCAAAAATCGCTGGCAAAAATTTTCCGCGATTAATTATTAAACGATGGAAATACCATTCTACAATAGTCTCCGCTTCAAACTCTCGGCCGGTTACTTCATTTTAGTCGGGATCAGTATTTTTATTACAATTTGGGCTATAATTAATTTTAACAGACTCGGCAGCTCGGTTGACAGGATAATACGAGAAAATTATTTAAGTGTCGTTGCTGCTGAAAATATGGCTCGTTCACTTGAAGTAGAAGATAATGCGCTAACTGCACTAATTACTTACCAGACTAAAAAAGACTTGGACATCTATAATCAAACTAAATTAGAATTTTTCCAGTGGCACCAAAAGGCACTCGATCGCGTTGTAAAAGAACAGCAGCGAACTTTGTTGGATACGATCCGGCTTCAACACAGAATATACTCAGAGTTAGGCGACACGCTGCTGATGTTTATATTCGATCCGCAACTTAATCAAATTGCTAGGACGTATCACTTTAACGAAATTCGTCCCGTTAACCAAAATCTAAAACAATATTGTTTTCGATTGATAGATTTTAACCAGCAAGAGATGTTTGAATTAGACAAACGTGCAAGGCAAATATCGAGCGAGGCAAGCTACGCGGTTTTGATAGCGTCACTTATCGCTGTGGCGCTGAGCATTATCGCCAGTGTCCAATTTACACGCTCGTTTGTAGAGCCTGCCGAACGTCTCACGGAAACTGTGCGAAAAATTGGGTTAGGACGGCTCGACCTTAAAACCGATATTATTTCGAACGATGAATTCGGCGAGTTAAGTCGTGAATTCAACAAGATGACTGAAAGGTTGAGAAAATTCGAAGCATTGAACGTAGAGAAATTGTTAGAAGAAAAACAAAAGTCAGAAACGATAGTTCATAATATTTCCGATGCAATCGTGGTTTCCGACAAGAACAACAAAGTTATTTTAATAAACGATGCCGCCCGCCGACTCTTTAAAATCAAAACTCCGAATGTTGAAGGATTCGACATCCGCTCGATAATAAAGGACGAACGTGTTATAGATATACTTTTAAATCCGCGGACCGAAAAATATTTGCAACAGCCGTTCTTGCTCTTCCAAGCGGATAATCAACCCGTGTATATACGACCTCGAATATCCGAAATACCGCTCACTGGGAACGAGACTTTAGGAACTGTTTTAATTCTGCAAGATGTTACGCAATTTAAACAATTGGATAGAATGAAATCGGAATTCATGGCAACAGTCTCTCACGAATTCAGAACGCCTTTAACTTCAATCAACATGAGTATTGATTTATTGAATCAAGGTATACTTGGCAGTATGAATAAAGATCAGCAGGACTTGCTGCAATCAGCGAAGCAAGATGCGGATAGATTAACAAAATTGGTTCGCGAATTATTGGAATTATCAAAACTCGAATCAGGAAAATTACAATTACGAAACGAACCCGTATCTCTCAATCAAGTCATAACAGATACTGTAAAACATATCCAATTACCGTTTAAAGAAAAATCTGTCGAGTTAAAGTTGAAACTTGCCGGAGACCTTCCCAACGTCAACGCCGACTCTCAACAATTAGGTTGGGTAGTTAGTAATTTGGTTACGAATGCTCTTCGTTACACTCCCAAAGGTGGGACGGTTGAAGTAATCACTTCAAAAGAAGACAGCTACATAATTGTTAAAGTGAAAGATAGCGGGAGGGGAATTCCATGTGAGTTTTTAAATCAGATTTTCGATAAATTTACTCAAGTAAAACAAGTCTCGGAAAGTACACCAGGCAGCGTAGGATTGGGACTTGCGATTGCAAAAGAAGTCGTAGAGATGTACGGCGGAAGAATTTGGGCTGAAAGCGAAATAGACGAGGGAAGCACATTTATATTTACAATTCCTATAGAAACCAAAATATAAAAATACAATGACACCACGTGGAACGATACTCGTAGTTGACGACGAACCTAATATTCTTAAAACAGTAAAAATTTACCTCGAATCGGTAGGTTTCGAAGTAACATCATTTTTAAATCCTGTTGATGCGAGCGTGTGTTTAAATGAGAAAGATTTCGATATCGCTTTCTTCGATTTGAAGATGACGCCGATAGACGGAATGCAACTCTTAAAAGAGTGCAAGCAGAAATCACCCGACACGACAGTCGTCATCATCACCGCTCACGGCTCTATCGATAGTGCGGTAGAAGCGATTAAAGCCGGAGCGGAAGATTTTTTACAGAAACCGTTTAATATGCAAGAGTTCCAATTATTTACAGAACGCATTAATGAGCACCACCGTCTAAAGAAAGAAGTAAAGGAACTCAAACAAAAACTTGAAGAAACAAAACACGAACCCGAATTTGTTACACGAAGTCCGTCGGTTCTGAAACAACTCGATTTAGCCCGTCAGATTGCCGACTCAAATCTCAGTGTATTGATTGAAGGAGAGAGTGGAACCGGTAAAGAAATGATGGCTCAATTTATCCACAATCATAGTTCTCGAAGAAATGCGCCGTTCATAAAAGTTAGTTGTGCTGCTTTACCGGAGACCTTACTTGAGAGCGAATTATTCGGGCATATTAAGGGATCGTTCACCGGCGCCATAAAGGATCGTGAGGGGAGGTTCGAGGCGGCTGACAAGGGAACGATATTATTAGATGAGATTGGAGAACTTCCGCAAGCAGTGCAAGTAAAATTATTACGCTTTTTACAAAGCAAAGAATTCGAACGTATCGGCGAAAATGTTACTCGTAAAGTAGATGTGCGGGTGATAGCGGCGACAAACCGGAAGTTAGTTGATGCAATTAAAAACGGCGCCGTGAGAGAAGATTTATATTACCGGTTGAATGCGGTTCGAATTGAATTGCTTCCATTGCGTGAACGCCCCGAAGATGTACTCATTTTAATACAACACTTTATTAAAAAATATTCACAAAACAGAAATATTGAAACCTCTATAGAAGCACTTAAGTTGCTGACTAAATACCGCTGGCCCGGAAATGTAAGAGAAATGGAAAATGTAATTGAAAGGGGGGTGGTTTTTGCCAAAGATGGAATTATTAAAACTGAATATTTACCTGAAGAGATTCAAAAAGTGATTGAAAATAAATATGGTATTCTTTCTTTAGAAGAGATGGAAATTCGACATATAAAACGCGTGCTCGGCGTAGCTGCCGACCTCGATGAAGCAGCTCTTCTATTAAACATCGACCCTGCAACACTCTGGAGGAAGAGAAAGAAATACAACCTTTAGAGTATTGCATTTTGCAATTTGCTATAATTTCTTATTTTTCAATATATTATGAAAGTTTTCTGAATATTATGCAAAATTATCTTGCATTATACAATTTTTGATTCTGGATAGGTTCCTTAAATTAATCAAAAACATCATGTATTGTTAATTTTTATTTCGTATTTGCTGGCACTCGGTTTGCAGTATATGGATATAGATAAATAATTATTATATAATGAAAACACGAACAATAAATGACGGTGCAGTAGGAATAATCGAGGTTAAATCTTCGTTAATAAATGAAGAGGAGATTGCCTTGTTAAAGGATGCAGTTTCGGATTTTATTGAACAGGGTATCAAAAGAGTCATAATCGATTTGAGTAAAGTCAATTTAATAAACAGTATCGGAATTGGTGCTTTAATATCCGCTTATACAAATTTTTCTCGGAACGGAGGAGAAATTTTATTAAGTGGTGTGAATAAATCGATAAAAAATATATTTATAATAACTAAATTAAGTACAGTTTTTGAAATCTACGATAAAACTGAAGAAGCAATAAACAAATTTCAATTAACTAAAATCAATAAAATAATCAATTAATATTTTAAGGAGTAAAAAATGAAACAATCAATGTTTTCAATAGTCGTATTCGTATTAGCCGCAGTAATATCGGTATCGATATGGTGGTTTATTCTTGGAGATCCAGCCAACTTCAAAGACGGTGAAGGTAGACACCAGCCGACAACTCTGCTTGGAACTGTCTTCGTCGGTGGCTTTTTCGTTCCAGTATTAATAATGCTTTCAATTCTTGCAGTTACATTCACTTTTGAGAGAATGTTCTCGTTAGGAAAAGCCAAAGGCAAAGGTTCGATGGCTACATTTGTTCGTCAGATTCAACGCGATCTACAGACAGGAAATATCGATTCCGCAATGGCAGCTTGTGATAAGCAGCGTGGTTCACTAGCTAATATAGTAAAAACCGGTTTGGAGAGATATAAAGTAATTTCTAAAGAAGAAAAAGGCTGGGAAGCTGAAAAAGAAATGGCTGAAGTTCAACGCTCAATCGAAGAAGCCACCTCGCTTGAGATGCCCGTTTTGGAAAGAAACCTTATTGCCTTATCGACGATTGCATCGACAGCCACGATGGTCGGCTTACTCGGTACAACCGTAGGTATGATTCGCGCTTTCCGCGCATTAGCTCAAGCCGGTGCACCCGATGCCATTCAATTATCTATTGGTATATCGGAAGCTCTCATTAATACAGCCGGCGGATTATTTGCAGCCATCGCAGGTATCGTTGCCTATAATTTCTTTGTTAATAAAGTTGATGCTTTCACTTATATGATTGATGAAGCAGGATATAATATGATTCAGACCTTAATGTCCAAATCTAAATAATAGGAGTAATTAATTATGCCTAAAATTAAGAAAGGACGTGTAAGTATCCGGATTGATATGACCCCGTTTGTGGATATCGGTTTTCTGCTGCTTACATTTTTTATGTTGACAACTCAATTTAAACCACCTGAAGAGGTGGTGATTGAACTTCCGTTCTCTCATTCGCAATACAAACTACCTGAATCCGATGTAATGATGATAACGATTACCAAAGACGATAGAATATTTCTTGGCTTGGATGCTCAAGGTGCCCGATCGCGTGTTTTAGGAGAAGTCGTCAAAAGGAATTGGGATTATTATTCACCCGATGTCAGGAAACAATACGGCTCGCCGGAAGCATTAGCAAAATTAGCTCTAAGTGTGGAAGTTAATGTTAAAGATTTGCCGGATCTTTTGATTAAAGCCCGTATAACGAACCCGAAGTTGAGAACGGTTGTTAAAGGAGATAAAGACGCTAATTATGGTATAACAGAAGACGTAATGAACATATTGCAAAAAACCCAGATTACGCGTTTCAATTTAATAACTAATTTAGAACATAATTAAGGAGTAAATCTATGGGTGCTGTTGACTCTGCTGCCCCACGAGGGCACGAGAAAAAGAAAGGTAAGAAACGTAAACCACGTCGTATTGGAATCAGAATAGATATGACTCCGTTTGTGGATATCACATTTTTGTTGTTGACCTTCTTTATGTTAACAACCACAATGGTACAACCACAGACGATGGAAATAAATTTGCCTCCATCTGCTGATGTAAAAGTCGAAGTAGCAGAAAGTAATTTAATGACACTTAGGATTAAAGAAGATGCTTCAATTTTCTGGAATATGGGTATTGAAAGCCCAAAGCGTGTAGAATTTGATAATTTGAAAGCACTACTCAGGGAAAGACATGAACAAAACCCTAAGCTTACAGTGTTATTAAAGATAGACAGAGGCGGAAAATACCACATGATGGTAGATATTATTGATGAATTTAATGTTGCGGGTATATCACGATTTAGTATTGCTCCTATGTTAGAGCTCGATCTAAAAGTACTCGCAAAAGTATCTTCATAGGAAAGGAGTGATTTATAATGGATAAAACAGCAACTTTAAAGTTGCATTATGGAATGCAGGAATTGCGAGCCCTTAGCGCAAGATACTCTGGCTTTGCTTTAACACTGGCTGTTCTCATTCATCTTAGTGTAATAGGTGGATATTATTTGGCTGAATATCTTGCACAGGAAGATGAACCGGTTTATACAATGCGGATCATGAAATATACAGAATTAGGACCACCTCCTTCAATTATGCATACTGAATCTGCACCTCAGCTTGCTATTATGTCGTCAACGGCTAAACCGACTATCGGTGTACCGGTTCCCGTTCCGGATGCTGAGGTAAGCCCGGAACATACCTTTGCAACTCAGCAGGAAATGAGCCAGCAAATGAACCCGGTCTCTTTAGAAGGTTTCGGTGGTGATGGCGGGGTCAAAATCGAGCAAGACATCAGAATCGAAGACGACGGTCCACCGCCGGATTTTGTTCCTGTCGAAAAACAACCTGTAGTTGTAAAGGAAGTAAAACCTGTTTATCCCGACCTTGCTCAACGTGCCAATATGGAAGGAACTGTTTGGGTAAAGATTTGGGTAGATAAAGAAGGTAAACCGAGAAAAGCTGTCGTAATCAAGAGCGACGCGGAAATTTTCAACGAGGTTGCTGTTAATGCAGCGATGCAATGGGTATTTACTCCCGCAATTATGAATGATGGTCCGGTTGCAGTTTGGGTAGCGATTCCATTTAAATTCAAGTTGAAAAACTAACAGAACGGCAATTGGAAAATAAATCTCAACAATATTTAACATGGTTTGGTTATGCTGTAGCTTCGATTGTTATTGTAGTGGGCGTGATAACAGTTGCCGGACTACTTGTGCCGGGTTATGTACCCGACAATTTTAGATATCTATTTGGTGCGGTTTTTATTTTATACGGAATTTTTCGAATCGTTACTTTATGGACGAAAAATAAACGACTGAGAGAAGATGAAGAGTAAACACTTCATATTGTTCGCTTTCGCTGTTCTTCTGTTAGGATGCGACTCGGGCGAAGAAAAAGAATCGCCTACTAAAGGACGTCTCGTTTTTTCCGTCTCCGAAACAATCGCTCCGATGGCAAAACAGATGGCAGCAAAATTTGAAAACATTTATGAAGATTCGAAAATCGACATCAATGTAGTTTCTGCTCGTGAAGCCATAGTACATCTTCTTAACGATAGCGTCGAAATAATTATTATCTCACGTTCGCTCAACGAGGAAGAACAATCGGTCGTAGATAAAGCCGGATTAAACGTGCGACAGGTTGAAATAGCAGTCGGTGGATTTATTGTTATTACGAACAAGCAAAATCCTGTAAAAGGATTACGTGTTTCTCAGTTGGATAGCATCTACGACGGTCGGATAACTCGTTGGAGCGAACTTGGCTGGAAAAATTCAACTGCATTGGTCAAGTTTTTTATACCCGACCGAAACTCGGATGTGTATGAATCAATGCAGAAAAAATTTTCACCCGATAAAGCATTACCGAAATATTTTTTCCCATTGAGTTCGTCCGATTCAGTTATACAAGCGGTCTCGATTACGAGTAATGCAATGGGTATGATTGGCTTGAATTATTACGACACTACTTATTCCGGTATTAAATTTTTAGAATTGAGCGACAGATCAGAACTCAGCGATTCACTTGGAGTGAGTGGTCTTTATTTTTCTCCGGCTCAAGCTTTCGTTTACCGCAAGCATTATCCGTTATGGACACCTGTCTATATTTACTCTAATATTAAAAGTGTTGGATTGGCGAGCGGATTTATTTCTTTTATATCAAGCGTGCAAGGTCAAAAGATAGTTTTAAATAATGGTCTCGTTCCGGCAACTATGCCAGTTCGAATTATTCAGTTAAATCGAGGAGAATAAAAGTGAAAAATGTATTTAAATCAGTAATCGCTTTGGTCATAATATTTTTGATTGCGTTTAATCTCAATGTTTATGCTCAAGATCCGTTAGAAATCGGCAAGGAAGAATTGAAGAATGGCAATTATTCAAAAGCATTATCTGCTTTTAAGGATGCTCAAAAGAAGCACAAGAAAAATCCCGAGCTGTATTTCTTGATGGGTACGACATATGTGAAAATGGATTCGTTGGATGCCGCTTTGATTCCTTTCACTCAAGCCAGAGAGCTTGACGAAAAAAATCCTCTAATCTATATTAATATAGGTGATATCTATTTTAAGCAAAGCATTACTCTTGCAGCTATCGAGCAATACAAGAAAGCAATCGACTTAAATACAGGGATAACCGAAGCCCATGTAAAATTAGCGCAAGCTTATAAACAGATGCGTAAATGGAACGAAGCTGCAACTTCATACATTACTGCTATACAATTGGATTCTACGAACGCCGACCTATACGACGAGTTAGGAAGTATTTATTTCCTTGCTAAACAATACGGAAATGCAGCGTGGATGTACAAAAAACTTTCAGAACTGCGTCCGACCTCGATTGACGCAAAAGTATTTTACCTGAAGTCGTTATATGAAATCAAAGATTATGAAAATACTGTCAAAACAGCCGAAAGTTTATTAGCTCTGGATTCTACGAAATTAGAAGCTTATCGTATAATTGCAGCAGCTTATGTCGAACGCAAGGATCATAAAAAAGCCGAAGTCGCCATATTAAAATTGAAGGAAAAAACTGAACTTACCGCTGAAGATTACTTGAATTTAGGGAAAGCCCAAAACGGACAAGACAAACAAGACTTGGCTATTCAATCTTTAGAAACTGCTCTAAAACTTGATTCGACTTTAGTCGATGCTTTTACCGACCTCGGTTCTTTATATATGCGTCAGAGACGTTACGAAGAGTCAGCGGCAATGTATGAGAAAAAAATAGCTGCCGATACAATCTCGATTAGTGCATATCTCAACGCTTCGGCATCCTACGTTCAGCTTAAAAACTATGAGCGCAGCAGACAGTTACTGAAACGTGCGATTGAGTTAATGCCTAATTATATCGGCTCGAGATTGCGATTAGCTCAAACTTATGCCTTAATGGATTCTATAGATGCCGCCAAACAAGAATATGATGAAGTGCTAGCTCTGATCGGTGACCAAAACGGTAAATACAAAAGTGAGCTTAGCGAAGCATACAACATGATTGCCTCGTTCTACTTCCAAAAAAATAAATATGCGTCTTCGGCAGATTGGGCTCGTAAAGCAATTAGCTCTGGAGCAGACGGCAGTCAGATACGAGTGCTGCTGGGGCAATCTTTAATTCTCGGTAGAGGAGACGACTTGGATGAGAACAGAAAAAAAATGGAAGAAGCTGTAAAACATTTTCGCAAAGCAATTGAACTTGACCCGAAGAGTGTTCAAGGACATCTCTGGCTCGCTCAAGGATTAATCTTCCTGCGTATCGAGGGGGAGGACGAGTTAAATAAAAAGCTAACAGCAGAAGCACGCCAAGAGTACAAAAAAGTACTACAACTCGACCCGAATAACGTCGATGCTAAAAAAGGTTTAGAACGGATCGGAGATAAATAAAAGAAAATAATCTTAATGTGAAGTTGGTTTTGTTTTTTTTGAATATCGAATATCGAATGCTGAATATTAAATGACGAAGTAGTTTATAATACTTCGACATTCTGCGGTTCGGTGTTCACCCCGATAAAATCGGGGTTCAACATTCATTATTCAAAACTACCGCCATTAGCGGTGGTATTTCACAATAAGCTGGCGTAGCTCAGAGGTAGAGCAGCTGATTCGTAATCAGCAGGTCGTCGGTTCAAATCCGACCGCCAGCTCAAAGAGTAAATAGCAATTCATCGGGATAATCAGTCCCGACTTTGTCGGGATCGGTTCAAGTCCGGTCTGCAGCTCAAAAAAATGTCGGGATAAACCATAGGTCGTCGGTTCAATCCCGACCACCAGCTCAACTAGTGCAGTCTACGACTGCCGTAGGCAGTTTGCAATTTTAACGGATTCTTAATATATTAAGCGCAAGAAAATTTGAATAATTAGGAGATTTTATGAAAGACGGTATCCATCCCGCATACAAAAAGTCGGTTGTTACTTGCGTTTGCGGCAATACATTCGAAACTCGTTCTACAACCGGTAATATAAAAGTAGAAATTTGCTCAGTCTGCCACCCCTTCTTTACGGGTAAGCAAAAGCTGCTGGATTCGGCGGGTAGAGTTGAAAGGTTCAATAGAAAGTATAAATTGACCACACCGGAAGCTACAACAGAAACAACAGCATAACGGAAATTGGTTCAATTCAAGATTTACACGGAATGTACGAAACTGCATTCCGTTTTTTTTTAAATATTCGAGGAAATTAAAATGAAAGTTTATGTCTTTGAAGATACCAAATATGAAAAATTTTTACCGCTTGTTTATTTCCGGCCCGTGTTTGATTTAAAGTGCGGCGCACTCTCTTTAAAAGAAAAAATCGAAAAATACACAGGTTCTAAAATATCCCATTTGTTGTGCCGTAAAGAGTTATCCTCCCTTCTAAAAGAAATTTACCCCAAGAAAAAAACGAACGGGCTGTCGTCCGATTTCTCTCTATTTATAAACGGTAGAGTAATCGCAGATTCAAGTTTTATTAAGCAGCTTCGTTTTGACAAGAAAAAAGATAAACTTTTTATCAAAGACGATTCAATCGTTGCGGCTTACTTGAAGCCCGTAACAATAGAAAAGTTGCGCGAGCGTTGGGACAACAATTCGATTAACATTTCCGACATATTGAAATCCGTTGCATCGGAAGAAGATATCCAGATGCAAGATACCGATGTAAGAATAGCCGACTACGCTTGGGATTTGATTAAATTCAACGGTGAGGAGATAAGAAATGATTTTCTTTTAATCTCAAAAGAGATGAAGGGTAAAAAGTTATTAGGAAGTATCCACAGCAGCGCTCATCTCCTGAACAAAAAAGATATAATAATTGACAGGGAATCAGAAATCGGTCCCGGAGTTGTTCTCGACGCGACACACGGGCAAATAATTATCGGGATGAACGTGAATGTAATGGCGCATGCAGTAATTATCGGACCGACTTTCATCGGAGATAATACAATCGTTAGGGTTGGCGCAAAAATTTATTCTAATACATCAATCGGAGAAGTTTGTAAAGTGGGAGGTGAGGTGGATTCCTCTATTATTCATTCATACTCCAACAAACAGCACGACGGATATTTAGGCCACGCTTATTTAGGCAGTTGGGTTAATATCGGCGCCGATACGAACAACAGCGATTTGAAAAATAATTATTCGAATGTTAAAGTTTATTTAAATGGAAAACTTACCGATACGGGAATGCAACATTTCGGTATGCTGATGGGTGACCACTCGAAAACTGGCATTAACATGATGTTCGATACGGGAACCATTATCGGCGTAGCTTGTAATCTGTATGGGAGTGGTTTGCCTCCTCGATTCGTTCCGTCGTTTGTGAGAGGAAGTGTAACTGCCCCTCTTAAAACTCATTCTATCGAAATGGCTTTAGAAACAGCAAAAATAGTTATGAGCAGGCGTAACGTTCAATTCCTCAAATCTTATGAGGAATTATTCAGGAAAACTTTCGAGCTTACCGTTTCCGAACGCAAAAGAGAAAAAAACATCTAAAGATGGAAATCGACGATAAAATAAATATCTATCAAGGTCCCCGAGGGACTGCCATAAGAATATTGAACAGGGTCGAGCGGACAGACGCATATCTCGATAAACTACTCGATATCGAATTGAACAGGAAAGAAATTTCGGATTTGGACAAAGGTTTACTCAACGAGATTGTGCACGGTGTGATCCGGTGGAAGAATCGCCTCGATTGGGTAATCAACGGTTTTTATAATGGGAACTATCATAAAACAGAGATAAATTTAAAGAATGCACTTCGAGTTGCGGCTTATCAAATCCTTTTTCTCCAACGGATACCCAATCATGCCGCTGTAAACGAATCTGTCGAATTCATTAAGCGGTTAAACGGTGAGAAGGCGGCAAATCTGGTAAATGCAGTCCTGCGAAATATTATAAGAAATCTGGCTTCGATTAGGTATCCCGAACCCGAAGTGGATGCAGTCCATTATCTTTCGGTTTATTATTCTTATCCGAATTGGATGGTTAAAAGATGGCTGCCGAGGTTCGGTTATGAGGAGACCGAAAAGCTTCTTATCGCTTATAATCAAATCCCGGGAATCACAATCAGAATAAACAAGATGCGATGTGAACCCGCAAAATTTTTATCTATTCTTGATGCGGCGGCAATTCAATACCACGGTTCAGAATATATTGATTATTATTTGAAAGTAACCAATCTATCTGCGTTGAGTGATCTAAATTTATTTCAGGATGGTTGTTTTTCAATTCAAGATGAAAGCGCTGCTTTACCTACCATGCTGCTGAATCTACAGCCGGGTGAAAGAGTAATAGATTTATGCGCTGCGCCGGGAGGTAAAACAACACACATCGCAGAGCTTATGAGAAACCAAGGCAGTATAATCGCAGTCGATAAGTATGATTACAAGTTGGGTTTGATTAAAACAAGTTGTGAAAGGTTAGGAATCACTATCGTTGATTATAAAGTTTCCGATGCGGGGGAATTAGACGACCTTCCTGCCGATAAAGTATTGGCTGATGTTCCTTGTTCGGGATTAGGAGTGCTGCGTAAAAAACCTGACATTAAATGGAAAAGAGATATCTCGGATATTAACAAACTCATCGGTTATCAGAAATCGATTTTAGAGAATGCAGCGAAACTAACAAAACCCGGAGGTGTGATAGTGTATAGTACTTGTACGACGGAACCGGAAGAGAATATGTTATTAATTCAAGAATTTCTAAAATCGCATCCCGAGTTTTCTATCGATGACGCCTCGAAATACGTAAATCATGAGCTTGTAAACAATTCCGGTTGTGTCGAAACCTTTCCGCACAAACATCACATGGATGGTTCGTTTGCGGTCCGACTCGTAAAATCTTCATAACTTTCAAATAACGAATGACAAATAACAAATGACAAAGAACAAAGTACAAAGTACAAATGCTCAAGGATAAACCATGCAACTAATGAAAGCAGTCGTTAAAGATAAGCCGTATCCCGGCAAGGAATGGCACAAAGGCTTTAAGATTATCGAAAAAGAAGTTCCGGAAATTAAAAACCCGGATGAGGTAAAAATCAAAGTAATCGTAACTGCGATTTGCGGGACGGATGTTGGTATCTACAATGCGAAGGATTCACTCAAGGATTCGATGATGATTTTAGAAAC
>Ga0180009_10003091_pt1 | contig 19163 bp, 23 predicted proteins | sample OS_PC_MetaG_FD_123537 | JGI IMG/M metagenome (GOLD analysis project Ga0180009, IMG submission 123537) | Groundwater microbial communities from the Aspo Hard Rock Laboratory (HRL) deep subsurface site, Sweden - OS_PC_MetaG | ecosystem: Environmental > Aquatic > Deep subsurface > Groundwater...
ACAAATTCTGCAACGAATCTCGTTTTCGGCATGTAGAATATTTCTTCAGGGCTGCCCGTCTGCTCTATTCTGCCCCTGTTTAAAACCGCAATCCTGCTCGCAAGTGCAAGCGCCTCTGCCTGTTTGTGCGTTGCGAGGACTATTGTAATTCCGAGCCTGTTTATGCGCAGGATTAATTCTTCAATGATGCCCTCGTTTACCGGGTCGAGATTCGCAGTCGGCTCGTCGAGGAAGAGCAGCCCCGGCTCAAAAATAGTTGCCATCGCAAAAGCTACCCTCTGCTTCTCGCCGCCTGACAGAGTAGCAGCGTTTCTGCTTTCATAGCCCGAGAGCCCCACAAGAAGCAGGATTCTCTTAACCTTTTCTTTTATTGCTTCCTGCTTCTCTTTTCTGACTTTAAAACCATAGGCTACGTTTTCGTAAACGCTCCTGTTGAAAAGAGGTGCCTCCTGAAATACCATCGCCATTTTGCGGCGGAGCTCTAAATTTGGAGAACTGCTGCCATTGAAGTAAATTTTTCCGCTCGTAGGCTTTTCCAGGAAATTCAGCAGGCGGAGCAGCGTCGTTTTTCCAGCTCCGCTTGGACCGAGTACTGCGAATATTTCCTCTTTTTTTATTTCCAGATTTATATCCTCCAAGACTGTCTTGCCCTCGAAACTCTTGCGCAGGTTCTCTGTTCTTAACATTTCAGGCTCTCCTTTTCAAAAGATTTAAGCACAGGTTTGCCGAGAAAGCTATTGTGAGAAGGATTATGCCGAAAGCAATCGCAGCTGCTATATCGCCTCTATCCGCCTCTACCGCAATTGCAGTGCTCAGCGTTCTCGTATATGATTCGCCACCCCAGTAAACTATGTTTCCGCCTGCTATCAATATCGCACCTACTTCTGCTATCGCTCTTCCGAAGCCTGCGAGTATAGCTGTCAGAATTCCGAACTTCGCTTCCCTTATGACCAGCCACACAACGTCGCTTCGGGTAGCGCCCAGGCTTATGGCAGTATCTCTTATCGGCTTCCCGACAGCAGATAACGCCGCTATGGTTACGCCGGTTATTATGGGCGTGGCAAGAATGAACTGCGCTGTTGCCATCGCAGCCGGGGTGTAAAACAAGTTCAAAAAGCCGAGAGGACCTGAGCTTATGAAAAATATAAAAACCACAAGTCCAACGACGACCGGCGGGAGTCCCATGCAAGTGTCTATGAGAATAATCAGGATTCCCTTTCCGAATAATTCCCTGAAGGAGATAAGTGCAGCCAGAGGAATGCTGAAAAGTACGCCGAGCAGCACTGCGCTGCCAGTCACCTTCAGCTGTACTTTCGTTACGCTTATCACATAGGGGTCGAGGGTGAGAATCATCTCTACCGCTCTCGCAAGACCTTCGTACAAAAATTCTATACTACTCATTTCAAACACTACGCGCCTCTTTACCTATCGCTGCGGTATGAATAACGCCTCACCAAAGCCCGGCTTCCTTTCTCCGGTGTTCGGGTCGAGCGTGTAGTCTATTCCGTAGTTTGAAATTATTTTCTGAGCTTGCGGAGAGGTTAGGAAGGAAATGTACTGCATCGCCAGCTCGTATTTTATGTCCGGGTACTTCTCAGGATTTACAGCCATGACGTGGTAGGGGTTGAAGAGTGCTGCATCTCCCTCTACCAGTATTTTCAGATTTGTGTTACCCTTGACCGCAAGATAAGTTCCTCTATCTGCAAGGGCATAACCCTGCTCCGCAGTTGCAGTATTAATCGTAGCTCCCATTCCCTTGCCTATGCTCTTGTACCAGGTTCCCTCTGGCTCTATTCCTGATGTCTTCCAGAGCTCCAGTTCTTTAGTATGGGTGCCGGAGTTATCGCCGCGAGAGATGAAGGTCGCCTGTGCGGAGGCAATTTTTTTGAAGGCTTCAGCAGCGCTTTTCGTGCCTTTTATCCCTGCAGGGGCGCCTTCCGGGCCTATAACCACAAATAGCCAAAAAGCTGGGCAGCACGAGGGAAAACGTAACCATAACTGAAAGAAGGGCGAAGGAGAACGTGGAGCGGGCAAGAGCGACTATAGAGGCTTTTGAGATGCTTGAGCCGGTTGAGATGCACGTTGAGTCTGGCATGAATGTATTTGAAATACCGCGCATGATATTTAAAGAGGCAGACAGGCACGGAATTAAAATTCTTTACAACACAACCTCGCTCGTTGGAATCATTAGAAGAAAATTGGGAGAAAAAATCATGGGAAACAAAGTTTATGAAGCATTTACAGTCCTGATACTCAGAAGTGGAAAAGTAAATTTTAAAACTTAAAATTAGGTTTAGATTAACTACTATTTTAATTTTCATTTAATCAAGTACTTTTACTTTTGTTTACATCAAGAGAGGGGGGATTTGATATTAATGCAAAACTGAATTGAACTAAATACTCCTTAACTTAACACAACCCCACTTCCGAAAAAGCTTTATAGCAGTTTCATTAAATGGATGGGCATGGCACTTGATTTGATAGCTTTTATTGCGGGAATAGTCTACGGGTACATTAATCCAGGAAAGGAAGCTAAGGGGAAGTTGTTGAAGAAGGGACTGAAGATAGGAGTGGTTATAGGCATAGTGTTCGCAATTCTGAACCTGTTTGTGGGAGGTTTCCTGACTTTTGGCGCTACTCTGATCGGCTCCATTATCGGAATAGGCTTCCTGACCATATTATTCATTGCTGGCACCATAATAGGCGATTGGCTCGAAGTGAGGATTAAAAAATAAGTCAGTCTTTACTCAACTGTAGACGTGTTTACCCGAGCTTATTTTCTCGATTAGCTTTTTGCAATGCGAAACATATAAACCTGCTTCGAGCGTGACGCCTTTCCGACCTTCTAGTGCTTATGGATTTACAAACTCTACCTTCGGGGAATAGAGGATATAACCCTAGGAGATTAAACTATAAAAATACCCAAGCTTCGGATAAGTATTTTAGACCTATACAATTGAAGATGTAAAACAAAGCGGAGAAGTATGGTTAGTGTTAGCGAATACTGTATGGAAATCATACCATAATAAACAGCTAACTAACTAATTACGAGAAGAAGGTATTGTTAAAGGGTTGAAATGAAATTAAAACAAAGATAAATCTAGATTTAACTAAAATTAGGTTTAAAACATGATCGAAATCGACGGCTCGTACGGAGAGGGAGGGGGACAGATACTCAGAACTTCAATAGCTCTCAGTGCTCTGCTTCGTGAGCCAATTAAAATATTTAACATACGACTTAAAAGACCGAAACCCGGGCTGGCGCAGCAGCACTTGACCGGAATAAAAGCAATGCAGAAAATAACGAATGCAGAAGTTAGCGGGGCAGAGGTCGGTTCTATTGAGGTAAAATTTTCTCCAGGAGCAATAAAATCCGGAAGTTATGCTATAGACGTAGGCACCGCAGGCAGCATATCTTTGGTGCTGCAAACGCTTTTGCTGCCATGCGCATTTACTGATAATGTCATAGAGCTGAAAATCAGGGGCGGTACAGACGTTGCATGGTCTCCAAGCATGGATTATCTAAAGAACGTATTCTGTCGAATTGTGGGGAAAATGGGATACAATGCCAGAATCGAATTACTTAAGAGAGGCTACTACCCGAAGGGAAACGGGGAAGTTATAGTTAGAATTTTTCCTGCGGAAAAATTCAAGTCATTGCAACTCGTTGACAAAGGGAATCTTATAAGAATAAAAGGCACTGCTCACTCTTCAAATCTCCCATGCCACATCGTGGAGAGGGAGATAAAAGCTGCAAGAAGCGTTCTCGACAGGGAGTGCGAAATCGCGGGCGAGTGCAGCAAATACTTTTCAACTGGCACCGGAATAACCCTCTGGGCTGAGTACGAAGGCTCTGTTCTCGGAGCAAGTGCAATAGGGGAAATCGGCAAACCTGCAGAAAAAGTCGGGGCGGAGGCCGCTAAAAAACTTCTGGAAGAAATGCAGAGCGGCGCTGCTCTGGACTCGCATATGGGAGACCAGATTATACCCTACCTAGCAGTCGCAAATGGAAATTCCGAAATCGTCGTTAGCAGGCTGACGAATCATTTAAAAACAAACGTCTACATCGTTGAAAAAATCTTGGGAATCAGGTTTGAGATTTCAGAAAAAGAAGGCAAGTACCGCATAAGTGCGAAAGGGATTGGGTTCAAAAATGAATTTTATAGGCGTTGATTTAGCCTGGAAAGTTGAGCCAAATTTGAAAACAGCTCTGGTAGCAGTAGACGAGGACTGCTTGCCAGTGGCAACTGATTATGTTTATACTGACGAGGAGATTCTCGAGTTCGTCAAAAGGCACTGCTCTAATGGATGCATTATTGGTATAGATGCGCCTCTTGTCGTAAAAAACAGACGAGGGCGGAGGGAGTGCGAGAGGCTCCTGCAGATGTATGGAATTCCTTCCTACCCGGCGAACAGAGACTGGTTAACAAGAGCCTTTGGAGGGGTTAGAGGAGAAATATTAGTCAGGAAACTTAAAAAACTTGGGATAGAATTGAAAGCCCGCCCGCTGCCGAAAACTTTCGCCAAAGCTGTAATGGAAATATATCCCTACTCCGCATTGAAATTCCTCCTGAAAAAAATTCCAAAGTACAAGAATGGAAAGAAAAAAGAAAGAGCGAATGGAATTTCAGACCTGCGCAGGGCGCTGCAAAAAGTGCAGCCCCCGCTAATCAGTGGCAAGCTTGCCAGCGAGAAAGACTTGAAAAAAGCGGCAGACTTGCTGGACGCCGCTGTCGCAGCCTACACCGTATTTCTTTCTTGGAAGCACGGCGAGGAAAGATGTGAGGTTGTCGGCAGCGAAGAAGAAGGTTTTATTTTAACTTTAAAACCCTGAGTTCAACGATTTTCTTAACCACTTCCTCTATTCCAGTTTTCTTATCAGCAGAACATACATAAGCTTTCCTGCCAAGCATAGCAAGAAAATTTTCAAGCACTTCTCTATCGAGCATGTCTGCCTTATTTATTACCGGTATAACTTCTGCCTCAAATGCTTTTGAAATCTCCTCATAAATTCGCATCTGCTCCTTTACCACGAAGCCGCAGGTCTCGGAGGGGTCAAAGATGAACAGCACCACATCTGCGAGGTGCTTCAGCGCCAGAATTGCCTGCCTCTCTACCGGGTTGCGCTTCTCTATAGGTCTATCCAGCAAGCCGGGAGTATCAATGACTTGGTATTCCTCATGTTTACTTTCAAAGTAACCTAACAAAATCTGCTGTGTAGTAAAGGGATAGCTCTCCACCCTCGGTTTTGCAGTTGTTATTGCCCGTAGAAAAGTTGATTTTCCGACATTCGGAGCTCCCGAGATAACCATGGTGAATTCGTCCTTAATGCTCGGCAAGTTTTTCAGCTTCTCCCTTGCGCCAGCAAGAAACTCGAGCCGGTCTTCGATTTGTTTTAAAATCGAGACCACCCTTCCATAGAACTCCTTCCTGTACTTGTTTTTTTCATTTTTAGGCGCCCTGCGGATCTTGCGAACATATTCTCGCTCCAGTCTGCTAATAGTATTCGACGCCCACTGAAGTGCTGCCAGAGCTTTTTTTAGTTTTGCAATGCTAACAATAGCGTCGATGAGCTCGAAGTAAAAGGAAGGAAGCTCGTCCAGATTCGGGGTTCTTTTCAAAATTTTTTTGAAGTAATCTCGAATGGTCTTGGAAACGATCTTGACTTTATCCCCGGCCTTTGCGGGAGCTTTTGAAGCTCTCCCGAACGCCATTTCCAGGAGTTCGTCTGGAGAAAAAATCGTGGGTATTCTCTTGAATTCTATCATAGATAATCGTTATATATCAGGAGGTATATAATCAATGGCATGAAGCTTACGCCTGTTCAGAGAGAGGTGCTTCTTGCCTTAATTAACCTCTACCAGACCTCTAAAGGAGAGGCGATAAAGGGGGAAAATATTGCGGTGCTGGTCAAGAAGAATCCAGGTACAATAAGGAATCAAATGCAGTCTCTTCGCTCCCTTGGATTGGTGGATGGCGTTCCAGGTCCAAGAGGCGGCTACAGACCAACTACAGAGGGCTATAAAATTCTTAACTTTGAGAAGCTCGAGAAGGAAGTTCAAATTCCGATTTTTGTAAACGATTACCCGCAGGAAGGCTTAACAGTTACAGCTATAAATTTTGTAAGCACATCTGACCCTGGAAAATGCAGGGCAGAGATTCATGCTATTGGAAATCTGAAAAACTTGTCGGTCGGAGATACAGTGAAAATCGGACCAACGCCTGTGAATAAACTCGTTATAAAGGGCAAGATTACTGGAAGAGACGACATCGACAATGTGCTGCTTATAGAAACCTCTGAAATGTTCAGCATCCCGAGGGTGAGGGTCGTCGAAGTTGCGACCAAAACCTTGAAAATCTTATCTCCAAAAATTTCTGTAAGAGAAGCTGCAAAGCTTCTTGTTAAGGAGAGAATCAGGGGCGCACCGGTCGTTGAAAACCACAAGCCAGTTGGAATACTCTCGACCGTGGATATCGCAAAGGCATTAGCCGAGAACAAGGAAGACTGCAAAGTAGAGGATATAATGAGCAAAAATGTGTACACGATAAACGAAAACGATTTTATTTCCTCTGCTATCGAAGAAATGGAGAATTACAACATAAGCAGGCTCATCGTGGTCGACGACGCTGGAAATTCTAGGGGAATAATAACCACGACAGACGTACTTTGCAGAATCGCAAGCCTGTGCGGGTCGCTTTATCCGTAAGTGATAGCATGATTGCAGGAAGCGACGAAGCAGGCAAGGGGGATTACTTCGGCTACATTGCCGTTGCCTGCGTTTGTTGCGAGGAAAACTTTTTAAGAAAAATCGGCGCTAGGGATTCAAAAACTCTTAGCGAGAAGAAAATATTCGACCTTGAAAGGAAAATAAAAGAAAATTGCAGCTATGCTGTAGTCAGCGTCTCACCGCAGAAGTACAACGAACTGCATAAAGATTCAGGAGGAAAATACAATCTGAACGAGATTCTTGGATGGATGCACGCAAAGGCAATAAAAGAAATCTTAGATAAAGGCGGTGCAGAAAGAATACTCGTGGACAAATTCGGAAAAGAAGAGAACGTTTTTAGAAACTTAGATAAAAAGCTGCATGAAAAAATAATTTTTTTAACCGAAGGTGAAAAAGACCCGGCAGTAGCTGCCGCATCTATACTTGCGAGGGCTGAATTTTTGAGAAAGCATGCAGCACTTTCGAAGAAAGTCGGCATGACGCTACCCCTGGGTTCAACCCACGTAAAGGATGCCGGCAAACAATTAATCAAGAAGCATGGAAGGGAAATTCTAAGAGAAGTTGCGAAGCTGCATTTCAAAATTACAACTGAACTATAGAAATGTTTATTATTAAGCTTGAAGATACGGATTTGCATGAGGTTTATCAGCAACTCGAAAACGAGCAGGGATGTAAGCAGCGCCCTAGACAAATTGATAAAAGAAGTGAACGAAAAGCTGAAAAGCGTGGACGGCGTTATAACCAAGCTTGAATGCGACGTTTCTGCAGGACCTGCTGGGGCGTCTGTCTCTGTATCTTTAATTGTGAATGGAAATGAACCACGGCGCAAAGAGCTCGTAGGAGTTAATGAAAAAGGCGTGAGCAGAGAGCATGCGACGAAGAATGCTGCTGAGAAGTTGAATAAGATAATCGCAACGAAGAACGGCGAGCTCGCAGATTTCTTTGTAAAAACCATAGTCACTCCCATTCCAGGCAGAGTATATACCACGATTGTAGCTGCGGTGAACGAGGTAATACTCGAAGAGGCGCAAAACATTGAGATGCGAAGGCAGAGGCTCAAAAAAACTTTAGAGCTGCTGAACAACAATCCTTCCGCAATAAATGTCACCAGCGTGGCAGAAGTGTTTGGGGTTTCTAGGACGATTATATATAAAGACCTGGAAGCTTTAGGATTTAAGAGAAAAACTCTTTCGCAATAGCGAAGCTAGTGCGTTAGACTCACGGTCTTGCTCTCACAATGATAATTATCATAACAGGCACTCCCGGAACCGGAAAAACAACAGCTGCAAATTTTTTGTCTGAGAAACTCAGCTGCAGCTGCGTGCATATTAACGACATTGCCAGTGAAGTCTGCGTAGGTATGGAAGAGGGCAGCAAGGTAATTGACATTAAAAAACTCTCGAAGAAAATTAAAAAAATAATTCAAGGCGATGCGATAATCGAAGGACATTTATCTCATCTGCTGGGCATCGGCGACATCGCTATAGTCCTGCGCACAAACCCGAAAATTCTAAAGCAGCGCTTAACTGTGCAGGGTTTCAGGGGAGAAAAACTCAGCGAAAATCTTGAAGCAGAGGCACTCGACGCTTGCTTAATTGAGAGCTTGGATAGGCATGCACGTGTTTACGAGATAGATACCTCTGAAAAAACTCCTGACGCTGTCGTTGAGGATATATTGAGAATATTGAATGGTGAAACAGATGAGTACAAACCCGGAAAAATCGACTGGAGTGAAGAGTATTTTTCGGCTGGTGCCGATAGGGACTGTTAAATCAAATAAAATAGTAGTCCACAAGAAATTCGTGCTCGGCATCAAAGGCATCGAAAAATATGAAAAAATAATCCTGCTGTACTGGGCGCCGCCGCTGGAACTCTGCATTGCAAAGGTTACACGCATAAAAAACAACGAGATATATGTTGAAAATTTAGGGTTCGACAACAAGCCGCTGATAGATATTAAACCTTTAATAAATGCTTCACATCCTCTGTAAGAGCTCAACAGCTTTGATGCACTCCTCTGCAACCCCGCAGTCTCTCTTGCACTTCTCGAGTTGGTAGTCAGTTCCGAAACATTCTGGATATTTAGCTGGGCTAATAATTTTACCTCTCTCTGGTTTTTTTATTACTTTTTCCTTATTAACAGGTTTTACAGCAACTGGTACTGCCTCAGGCTCTTTCCACTCTTCTATGTACTCGAGCAGGGGATTTTTTTGAATTTCTTTCTTGGGCTTTGCTTCTGCTACTGCAATTTCTTTGGGTGCTATGGTTCTTTCCGGCGCCTTCAATTCTCTTTTTTTAATTGATGGCTCGGCGGGTTCTTCTACTACATCCTCAAATCCCATTCTCGATGCTCTCGCATAGGATTTTCTGGCCAGCTTCTGCACTACCTTGTATATCGCAATGCTCAAAATCAACAGGAATATCCAGATACCAGCAACCCAAATCCAAACCATGTTTTTATTTATTGCGTACTGGCTTAAAAAAGTATTTATATATTCAGCGCATAACGAAAATGCGATGAGATTAATTCAGTTGATAGGGCTGATAAACATCGGCGTGGGCGCAGTTGCGTTTTCACTTCCACTTAAATTTTCTTCTACTGCGGCAGGTTTATTTGCCTCAGCAGTACCCCCTCCATTTAGTATGGATGCAATCCAGACACTTACCTACTTGCTCTTTATTCCAGGGGCAATTTTAGTCCTAAACGGCATTGCCCTATTATTCGTGGGCACGAAACTTAGGGGCGTCGCAGAGCTCAAAGTATTCTCGGACGCAGGGGAGTTTATGGGTAGGGTAAAGGGGGTGGAAGTCCGGGAGGGAAAGGCTGAGAAGTTAGAGCTTGAAGGTAGAGAAGAAGTTCTGCCCAGGGAGAAGCTTTCAGCTGTGGATGAGGTGCTCATAGTAAAAGAGGAAAGAGACGAGGGAAAAGTCAGGCATGAGTTCATGGGTAAGGAAGTTTATACCCAGCTCGGAGAATACTTGGGAAAGGTGGAGTCAGTTGCTCTGGACAATAAAGGAGATGTTGCTGATTTTACAGTCGTTAGAGGGGAAAATAGAAGGATAATAAAATTCAGCGACGTTGATGCGACTGACGGAGCTATAATTGTTAAATCTCAGGAGTAAGTTGTGCGCAAATGGTGCTGATGTATTCTTCAATTGCTGTATCTATTTCTTTCCTCATTTCTGAAATTCTTTCAACAACCTCCTCTGCAATGCTGGGCTTCTTCTTTTTGAAAACGTGGTTGGGCACTCTTTCTTTTTCCAGTTTTTTAGTGCCTCTGAGGACATCTAAATCCGAGAAGGTGCCGAGCAACTTTCTGTTAGCGAACTTTATCTCTTCCTCCACTTTTCTTCCGTATCTATTTCCGAACATGCTGAATAGAGGGTATTTGGTTATGCCGTTTGCTCCTGCGAGTAGAATTAAACCTATGTTCGGTAGCTGGTCTGTCCATGTGCCCCCTATGATTTCTATATCAGGAAAATTTATTCTGGTGAGCGCTATAACTCCTGCCTGGTATATCGAAGAGGGCGGAGGCTGATTTTCATAGCCCGTGCCTTCCTGCGGATTCAAAGAATAGAAAGTTACCCTGTCGAGAGCCAACTCCTTAATGAGTTCGAATAATGCAGGCAAATCTTCGATTCCTTCCCCTAAACCCAGGATTATGGTTATGCCGGTTTTTAGACCTATTTCTCTTGCCTCTTTCAGCATTCTGACGATAGGCTGCACAGGCTTGCTCGGGCAAATGCTGCGATGCAGTTTTTTATTTACCGTCTCGACAGCTCCGACAATGCCCTCAACTTCTCCCCCAAATTTTCCTATGTCGCTACTGCTCAACGCTCCGACGTTGAGCCAGACCGGAGCCTCGGTTATATATGCAACAATTTCTGCGATATTTTTAATTTCCTCTGTGCTGTAAGAACCGTAGCCGCCCGACAGAAATTCTATGTTCCAGCCTATTCTTTTGCATATTGCAGCCTCTGCCAGGATGCCCGAGAGTTTTCTTCTCGCCTTCAGGGGCTCTACTATTCTATCTTTCTGCGTGGACATGAAGCAGAACTTGCAGTCCCCTTTATCGCACCACCAGGACAGAAAGACAGCCCTCTCTAGGGTTACATACTCGCTTTCAGTTATTCTGTTTGCCTTCTTCAGGATATCCAAAAATGCATCAGTATCTGAAAAAATTTCTCTATAGCTCATTTTTCTCCCAAAGGTATCGGAAATCTTTCACGACTATTCTCGGCTCTATTGCAGCGACGGAGTCGACAAAGCCGTACCAGTAAACCACCATTCCGCTGCCGAAGGTTTCAAGATAGTGAGAGAACTGCTTTTTTATGCAGCGCCAGTGTTCAATTTCGTCTCCAAACGCTACCTTGCTGTCTATCCAGTAGATTTTTCTGCCCTCTATATCTATTGGGTCGCTCAAAAGAAAGTCAGGCGTTTTCTTATTTTTAGACTCTTTCTCTGCGACAAAGCTAGCTCCCTTCTTGAGCAGCCATTTCCTGATAGCATCTTCCCCAATTTTTGCTCTGGCTGTCTGATTTTTATGTGCAGTCGGAGAATAAACGAAATCATTTTCAAGCGCTTCTGTTATTTCCTTCCTCAACCTCTCGTCTTTTATCTCTCCCGGCTTCTCACGCATTTTTCTGAATTCGCGCTTTGTGAGATTTAAGAGCATGGACGCAGTAAGCACAGGAGAGAAATCCAGAGAATTTGAGATGCTCAAAATAGACTCTCCAGAATTCCAGCGCTTTTTTATCTCTTCCTTATCAATCCTGTGGAAGATGCTTTTTGTTTTCCTTACTTTCTTCTGCGTGAGAATTGCGAGCAGGGTATTTTCTGGAATTTTAAATTGCTTTTGAAGTTCTGGAATGTCGCTTAATTTGTTCAGGCTCCTGTAAATAAGGTTATATGTAGCTTCGTCCATTCTTCAACGTAGAAATTTTTGCCTTCGGCAAAAATTTCAGACGTTGAAATATTTGTGATGCCGAGGAAGCGAGCACATTTCTAAGCAGGGCTGTGGGCCTCGCGTTCAGAAAAAAGTTAGAGCAAAATAAAGGACTGTTAATAAAATTTTTTCTTGGTTCTAACTCGGTGCATTCCTTTTTCCTGAGATTTCCAATCGACCTGATTTTTATAAGCAAAGACCTGCGAGTCGTGGACTTGAAGACTCTGAAGCCGTGGAGAGCTTACTCTCCAAAAAAGCAGTGCGAGTGGGTACTTGAAGTCAATGAGGGTAAAATAAAGGAGAAAAGCATTGGAATCGGAGATGTTCTGGAATTTCGTTAGCACTGCCTACGTATTACCTGTGCAATTCTTTTTTTAGAAAGTCCTAAACAAGATAAATGATAATGCTCAAACCTGTGAAATATACTGGCTTGAGAATCCTTTATATCTTTCTCACATTTTGCGCATTTATATTGCGTTTTCATTTTTTACCTCTAAAATTGTGATTTTGAGCGGTATTTTAGCAAACTTAACAAGCTCAACCAATTCTATATGAGGAATTAAAGAAAGATTTATATAGGCATAGCTGACGGTATATCTTACAAATTTTGGAGGAATCCCATGCCAGAGTGCGAGGTTTGCGGAGTAGAGGTTGTCGAGATTTACGAATGCAAGGAGTGCGGAACGCTTTTCTGCGGCAATTGTGGAGACCCTGTAGAAGAGTTATGCGAATTTTGCTCTGAGGAGGAAGACTGGTAGCTCTGCATTTGTTTTTAGGCTAGTTGGCGAGAAATGCGTCCTAGAAGCTTTATATCCTGCTTTTTTTAATTTATCAAGAATTTTCCCCATCGCAGGCACCTCGATTTTCAATTTTTTGCAGGTTTTATGCACGTCGTAGTAGAAAGGATTTTCCAATTCTTTGGTAATAGTTTCAAGCAATTTCTCAAGCTTTTTATCTTCTAAGTATTTTGACTTTTGCAGGACTTCTCTACAAAACTCATCGTTCTTTATTTTTCCGAGCCACAGCGGACCTGCAACTTCGTATTTACTTCTGCACTTACATTTTTTTGAAGTAATGCTTCCCTTTCCATACTCGTGGCTTAGACAATTTTTGCAGTAGTAAACATAACCAAGTTCCTCAAGCGCAGCATCTGCTTTTTTCTTTCCTTCCAGCAACCTTACATATGCTCTGAAGTAGTGCTCTGTCGAGTGCGAAAGCAGGCACTTTATGCCCTTAGAATATTTAGCGCATGTTCTCGCAGCATAGCCGAGCAGGATTCGAAGCCCGACTTCGTGGCAGAATTCAGACCTTAAGGGCTTGGCGTTGTATTTCCTAAAGCATGCCTTTGGATAAACACCGCAGAGCGGCGCAGTATCTGTAGCTGTTATGCCCAGATAGCCATTCGAGGTCATGATTGCATTGTCCAGGAAAGGCACCGGAGTGCCGAAGGGGTCGATGTCGATAAAATTAAAGGCGCTGAAGTTTTCCTGCAAGAGTAAATTAGCGTTTTTATTCGAGATAGCTACTCTTAAATTATTTAGCTCTGCATTTTTTTTAATGAGCTTGCAGGCTTTTTCATTTGCATCATTTAAATGGACTTCACAACTAACCTCGTTTGCAATTCTAATTCCCTTTGCCCCGCTGCCGGCTAGCAAATCCAGAAATTTTATTTCCTCTTTTTCTTGCAGCGCTCTGAGTACTGTGCAGCAGACGCTGCGATTGAGTTCCATTCCGGGATTGTAAAAAACAGGAGGTCTTTTCAACTTCCCTGTTTCAGTCTTTCCAAATTTCCCTTTTTCAGGCACGATAAGCTTGGTTCTGCCTTCTATGATTTCCTTCCACATTTTACCAAACCTCAGAAGGTTTGACCGTCATACGTCGTGCCATACTCACTTCCGCAAGGAAGATGGTAGGCATGCCAGTTTCCTATCGGAAATCTTCGTGAGATAGCACATAGTTTTTTCATATGACGTTGCTTTTTGGTTTTTGGGATGATAGCACTTTTTCCAAAAAGGGCTATCTTACCAACCTTCGTAAAGCCTGTGCGCAAGAATCTCTGGCAAGCCCTTTTCTATTATCGCATTTGCTGCTTCGTCTATATCATACTCTACCTTTCTCACCTCAACTTTTTTTGCTGCTGTATCGAATATAGCGTACGCTGCTCTTGGGTCTAGGTCTCTCGGCTGTCCCACGCTGCCCGGATTGAATATAAGTTTGTCTCCGAGCTTTTTGATGAACGGCTCGTGCGTATGCCCCAGAATTATTGCATTTTTGGAAGTGTATTCAAAAAAGCCAAGAAGCTCGCCCTCTGGGTAGTCCTTAGATACATACTCGTCGAGCTGATTTCTGGGACTGCCGTGAACCATATAAAACTCATCTTCATAGAATCTCGGCAGGGAGCTTAAAAAATCCAAGTTTTCCTTTTTTATTTTCTTTCTCGTCCAGTCTATTGCAAAAGCTGCAACCGGGTTGAACCACTCCACATTTCCTGTTATAACCGCATGGTCGTGGTTGCCCAAAATTGAGACTATTTTTTTCTCTCTTACTAACTCGATAACTTCATCCGGAAAAGCGGCATAGCCGACCAAGTCTCCACAGCAGAATATTCGCATTTCTTTGATTTCTTTCAAAACCTCTCTCAGGGCAGGCAAATTGGAGTGAATATCTGAGATTATCGCAACTTGCATTATTTTTAAATTCAACGTATTTATTATTAAACGTTGGGCTGTCTGAATCCCTTTAACTACTTCTTTCCTTCTCCGCAATTTTCAGGACATTTCTAACCTGCTCAACTGCTGTGCCTATGTACTTCTCCGGATTCGTAACGCTCTCGATTTCTTTTTTGCTCAGGAGTCTCGTAATTTCTTTGCTTTCGAGCAGGACTTTTTTAAGTTCGACGTTCTCTTTAGAAGTGCTTATTGAGAGCTTCCGAAGCAATTCGTGCGCCTTCTGCCTGCCCATTCCTTTTTCAGTCAGCGCAAGCATCACAGCCTCTGCCATATTCAGTCCCTTGGTTAGCTTTAAATTCCTCTCAATGTTCTCAGGATGAAAAATCAAACCGCTGAGAACTTTTTTTGTTGTTTTTAAAATTTCGTCGAGTAAAATAAAGCTCTCAGGAATTATGACCCGCTCAGAAGAAGAATTCGTCAGGTCTCTTTCGTGCTCCAGAGAAACGTTCTCGAGAGCAACGAAAACGTTTGACTTAATAACTCTCGCCAGACCGCACACTTTTTCTGCGTTGATAGGATTTCTCTTGTGAGGCATCGTAGAGCTTCCGACCTGCTTGGCAGCAAAGGGCTCGCTGACCTCGGCTATCTCAGTTCTCATTAGATTGCGGATCTCCCTGCCAATCTTGTCTAGGGTGGCAGCAATAAGAGCCAAAAGTAATATAACTTCAGCATATCTATCTCTCTGCACTATTTGAGTCGAAACCTCTGCTGGAATCAACTCCAGGTTTTTCATCACCAGTTCTTGAATTTGCATTCCTTTCTCCCCAAAAGAAGCCATGGTTCCGACTGCCCCACTCATCTTCCCGACCAAAATGCGCTTCCTGCTTTCGTCTATCCTGTTTATGTGCCTCCTTATCTCCCTAGCCCATACTGCAAATTTAAGACCGTAGGTTATCGGCGTGGCGTGCTGCCCGTGCGTTCTTCCTGTTGCGATGGTTTTTATATGCTTTTTTGCAAGCTCGAGTAGAATTCCCTCCAGCTCAACCAAATCCCTGCACACAATATTTAGTGCCTGCTTGAACTGCAGCGCATTTGCAGTATCGACGATGTCATAAGAAGTAGCGCCAAGATGCACATGCTTGCCGGCGCTGCCGCACTGCTCGGACAAAGCCAGAACAACTGCCATAATATCGTGCTTTGTTTCTTCCTCGATTTTCTTGACTCTGGCAAGCTTTACATACTTCGTGCTGGCTTTTTTTGATATTATATCTGCATCTTCTGCTGAAACATTGCCCACTCCCGCATGCGCCCTAGCAAGCGCAGCCTCTACGTCCAATAGTTTCTGGAGCTTGTTCTGCTCCTCGAAGACAGCCTTCATCTCTTTGCTTCCGTAGCGATATTCTATTGGATGGATTGCCATATTTTTCAATTACAAAGTAAAGATATATAAAGCTGTTAGTAAAATTGAGCAAAAGATGGACAGGAATTTCGTTCTTTTCGCAGTTGGAATATTCTTAATCTCCATCGCAATGCTCTGCTTTCAGGTGGCTCTGACTTACGAGTTCTCCTTCATGTTCTGGGTTCAGGTTTCTATAACTGTCATTTCCATGGCGATGTTCGGTCTCGGCGTGGGAAGCGTTATAGGATATTTCATCGCAAAGAAGAAGCCGGAGAAATATTTCAGCACCCTCTACTACTCCTCAATCGCATTTGGAATCTCGATTCTGCTCAGCTTGTTTTTAATATCTCACGGAAGCAAAATTAGCTTCTCTGGTCTTACCCCCTTCCTGCTCTACTTCTCGCTGGCATCTGCTCTCCCATTTGTTTTTTCGGGTATAGTTTTAAGCGTCGGGCTGAATTATCCGGGTGCGGAAAAGAGAGTAATATCCTTCATATACTTCAGCGACCTTGTTGGCGCCGGAATTGGAAGCTTTCTCATAACTTTTCTGCTGCCTTTTTCAAGCGTTGAGGGAGTAATAATTTTCTGCGCCATTCTCGCAATTGTTGCAGCGCCATTTTTCCTCGGCAGAATTGACAGGAAAAGCAGCATTGCCCTATTGTCCGTCGTTCTAGTTTTCGTGTTTTTGTTTTCAGTTTTCAATTCTTCCCTCATCCCTGAGCCGAGCAAAGAAAAATATTTATACAAACTTAAGGCTTCGGGAGCAAGGGTGCTCGACACAAAGTGGACTGCTGTTTCCAGAGTAGATGTCATCCTGGAAAAAGAAAATTTAATTAAATTCATCGTGAACGGAGCCTACCCTGTTACCGCGTCTTATGGAAACGTCAGCGCCTACGGTCTGGAAAACGACCCGAGATATATAATGTTTCTAACGCAGCCGAAGAGCATGGTGGCAATAGGCTCCGGAGGCGGAGTAGAGGTTAGAATGGCTCTTCATGCAGGCGTTGAAAAAGTTACTGCGGTTGAGATAAATCCGTTTATAATCGAGTACATGAAAAACGAGCTTGCAGATTTTTCTGGCAGGGTATACTACGACCCGAGAGTTGCGACGATAATAGAGGACGGCCGAACCTACGTGCACAGAAGTACTGAAAAATATGATTTAATTGAGAACGGAGTCATAGGTAGCGTCGCTTTGGTTGTTCCGACACAGGCTGTGCTGACTTTCCAGGACGCTTATGTTTATACGGTCGAGGCAAACAAAGACTGGTGGAGGCATCTCTCGCCAAACGGCGTTGCCCTCGTTCTACTCTACGCTCGAATGGACGACCCATACAACGTTATCGATAAAGAGAGAGGCATCACTTACACTCTTCTGAGGCAGTATTTTACAGTAAAAAAAGCGCTTCTCGAAGAAGGTGTGAAGCCGGAGGAGCATTTGGTAATTTTCAGGTTTGCAGAGGCTTCTTCTCAAACCGAATATACGTTCATATTCAGGGAAAAAGTCACTCCCTCCCTGGTAAAAGAACTTATCAATGCTGCGAAGAAAATCGAGGAAGAGAAGAACAGGGCAGCAAAAATTTATAAATTTGAGCTTTTATTTGCGCCCCACTATGACTCCTCGCTGAACTTCGAGGAAATTTCGAAAACAATTCCAGAACACCGCTCCGTATCCCCTGCCATTGACGACAAGCCCTTCTTCTACTATACAGAAAATTCCCCTCCAAAAGAGCTGCGCCAGATGCTCTTCTTGCTGGGCTTTCTTACCTTTGTTTTTATCATTCTACCGATAATGGTTGAGCGCAGGTTGAAGTTCGAGTACAGAGCAAGTCTCTATCTGCTTGTGTACTTTCTATGCCTGGGGGTAGGATATATACTCATAGAGGCTGTGTTAATCCAGAAGCTTACTTTGTTTCTGGGCCGCCCTGCCTATGCGTTTCAGGTTGTGCTTTTCTCGATGCTTGTATTCAGCGGAATTGGAAGCTTTCTCACGGGCGTGCTCATCCCCTCGAATAAGGGAATATTGAGAAAGACTTATCTAATTCTGGCTGTGACTTCGCTTGCCATATTTACATGCGCACTTCTCCTGCCCAAGCTCATCTACGGCTACATGTATCTCAGCATTTTGAAAAAAGTACTCCTGAGCATTGCTTTTCTTGCGCCTCTCGCAGTGCTCATGGGAATGCCCTTCCCGACGGGTCTGAGAATAACGAGCTCCCTGAGCGATAAAGACGTTATCTGGATGTATGGGGTAAACGGCGCAGGCTCAGTGATTGGTGCGATTGTAGGAATTTTAATCGCATTTAGCTACGGCTATTCTTATTCTTTGTTCGGCGGCGGAATTATATACTCCTTAGCTTTGATAACGATGCTAGCGGTTGGCTCGAAAATATGAGATATATTCTATTGTTCTTAATACTCGCAGCAGGGTGCCTGCAGGGCGAACAAACAAAACAGCAGCAGGTAAAACAGCCGGAGCTGTGGATAGAGATTCACGACGTATCTCCGGGATGGAAGTACTGGAGGCTGGAGCAGGTGATAAACATTACAGAGAAGCATCGAAGCGCATTTTCAAAAGCAGTGCTCTTCGTGATTCCCAACCACGCCAACACAACGCCGCTCTACGCTTATCCTGAGTACGTGCAGCAGTTGAAAGCACTCGAGGCTCGCGGATATATTCTCGGCTTGCACGGCTATGCTCATTTTACGCCTCCGCCTTTTGAGATGAACGTTTCGCATGAAAGAACAACAGTTCTGGTAAGCTCTGGCTTCGCAGAATTTGAAAAGGTAAACCTGAGCAAGCCGCGTTACTTTGCTCCTCCCGGCTGGATAACTTCTCCCGAAGCTTCTGCACATCTAAACAGCGAGTTCAACTACGTTTTTTATGCAAACTTTACAAAAACGCCGAATGGAACAAAACCATACGCCTCGTACGAGTACACATGGTTTACTGAAAACGCGACTTTGGCTCTGGAAAAGGCAAGAAAAGAATATTCGGAAGCTAAAGATGTCTTCAGGCTTACAATACATTTAGAGGCCGCAAATAAAGAGGAAGGCCTGAAATTTCTGGGCGAATTTCTAAAATGGGTTGAAGTTCAAAAGTCCAGGAGCTTGGCCTGATGCTCCACCGCTTCCTTAACCTCGGTTCCTCCGACCTGCTGCTTTATGCTCTGCGCAAGTTTTTTCCCGACGAGCTCTACTCCTGCAATAGATTCAACGTTCGCTTTCCTTAAGTCTGCAAGAGTCTTAAAGCCGTGCGCGTAGAGCCTCCGCCCTCTCACCCTGCCTATTCCTTTCAGGGAAACTATTTCAAGCAGCTCTTCCTTTATGCCATGCTTTACCCTCTGCCTTAGCTTGATAACTTCTCCTGTTTTTCTAAATCTGAAGAGCTTCCCAATCTCTGCCATTGAATAAAGCAGCC
>Ga0180009_10003092_pt1 | contig 19163 bp, 17 predicted proteins | sample OS_PC_MetaG_FD_123537 | JGI IMG/M metagenome (GOLD analysis project Ga0180009, IMG submission 123537) | Groundwater microbial communities from the Aspo Hard Rock Laboratory (HRL) deep subsurface site, Sweden - OS_PC_MetaG | ecosystem: Environmental > Aquatic > Deep subsurface > Groundwater...
CCGGAGTTTTACATTGAAGCAACTCAATTTTCTCGTTAAATGATTTATGAAGATATTCAGATTCCACTCCTTCGGCTAAATATCCTCGACTTATCAATTGTTCCTGGTTGCTTTTCATCATTTCATATCACAGGGGGCGATTGCTGGGGACATCCCATAAACCTGTTAATCTGTCTCGACCAACTCCTTACAACTCCCACAGCGTCTGGCGCCGCGAAAGAGCTGGACACTGCAGTGAGGGCATCTGTAGCGATTTTCCTCTTCTTGCACCCACTTTTCGGTATCCAGATTTTTTCTGGCAGGGACAGAGCGGAGTATTACTTTTTTGCCAACAGGAACAGGAAAATCATCAATTAATTTACAAGGAAAATCTTTACATTGATGGCAGCCTTCATAATTTTTTTCTATTACACAAGTTCGAATACCACATGCCTGGCAGTAAACAAATTTTTGGTCTGACAAACAGCCTTTGCAGGCTATTTGTTCAGGTGTAACACCATAAGCATTGGCCAATTTATCTTTTAGTTTTTGATTATTGTCGCGACTGGCCATATAAACTCCGCAAACGCCACAATACAGTCCGCAAGGTGCTAATAATTCTGTGTTCATTTTGTAGTCTCCTTCCTCCCAAATCTATTTATTGTGATTATGTTATTGAAGCAATTTAAATCTGCCTGAATCCAGCATCTCTTTTATGCTTCCAATGAATGTTTCCGGTGCGGCATAATCAAGATGACTCCGAAAGAGCGTGGATACCCGGTTAAGCTCATCAAGCTCATGAAGATACGACTCGTCAAAATCATCAGCCTGATGTTTACGTTCATGATTTGCAAATATTAATTTTTCTGGCTTGATCCATCCGGTTTTAACTGCGGAAGGGGCAAAACGAGTGCAATGGCAGGGATTTTCTGAATTTATAAGACCGCAGTTTTTTTGCATGAATTTTCGAATAAGTTTTCTGGCACGGGAAAGGCGCTGCCGGAACGCTTCAGGTGTAATATCTAATATATAAGCGCCCTCATTACTCTTAACCTCAAATATCTCGCCCAACGCATAAGCAATTCGAAGGTCGCGATCCAGACACTGCAGCAATGCCTGAAGACAGTTTAGTCTTAACTCCTTTACAATAAGTTTCTGCTCGGCTTCTGACACGGATGGATGCCATGTATCTGAATATCCTTTGTCAATCTGCTCCTGACATTGCTCAAAATTAATCTCTATGAGTTCAGCCCGCCGTTTGCGTGTAGTCAGCAGGTGGTTGGCCGAGATACGATATACCCATGTTATAAATGCGCTCTCTTTACGAAAACTGCTTAGATGGGTTATGACTTTTATCAGAATTTCCTGGGCTGCGTCTTCGGCATCTTCAGGGTGCGCGAGCATACGCAGAGAAAGCTTGTAAACACGATCCTGTATACACGCGACTAGATTTTCGAGAGCCTTCTTTTCTCCGACAACTGCCAAATCAACCAGTTTTTCAATATCTGATTCCAGCATTCTAAAGATCTCCTTTTTCGGCCTTTTAGAATTTAGACAGTTGGGATTTCAAAGTGTGACCGAAAAATTAATAATTTTTTTAATAAGCCGGTGTACTTTAATTCCAGGTTAGTTATTAATTTTGGATGTCCCTGATACTACCAGATCCCCTGTCATGTCTTACGGTTATATTAAAGGATGCACTTTGAACCGGAATTCACTTTTTTTGGGTCAATCGTTTTTCTATTGCTTTTGAAGTCTTTGTGATAGACAAGCCTCCAAGCGCAGTGCAGCGCAAAGCCGAGGGGAGCATCTTACCAACTTTGTCCATGGTTTGAATCATTTCATCGAGAGGAATGACCGGGTCATAATCAGCCAGAGCCATGTTAGCACAGGCCAGGGCATTACTGGCTGCCATCACGTTTTTGCCCAGACAGGGCACCTCCACCCGGCTGGCGACCGGGTCACAGATCATGCCAAGGATGTTCTGGAGTGCCATTGAGGCTGCATTGACCCCCTGTTGGGTTGACCCGCCTGCCAGAGTAACCAGGGCGGCGGCGGCCATCCCTGATCCGGACCCGCATTCGGCCTGACATCCGCCAACCTCCGCAGCAAAAGTTGCATGCGCAGCAATAAACACGCCGATCATGCTCCCGGCGAGCATAGCCCGCGTCATATCTTCCCTGGAAAGACCCATCGCGCCAGCCGCTCCGATGCAAGCCCCCGGCAACCCACCGCAAGCTCCGGCCGTCGGTGCCGCAACAATCAAGCCCATGGAGCTCTTCGATTCCATCATGGCCGTGGTGTACATGATGATCCGGTTCAATACACCTCCGTCAATCAGGCGGCGATTCTCCATCTGGGTCTGGAATTTGCCGGATTGATAACCCAGAATCCGGTCGGCATATTCCGTGCCTGCCAGACCTGCATGGATGGCGTTCTGCATTATATCGATGATATCTGCCATCTTTTCCATAACCTGTTCATCGGTGATGGCTCCTCTGGTGCGCTCATAATGGATTGCCAATTCCCACAAGTCGAGATTTTTATCCCGGTTGTATTCCATCATCTCATCGCAGGTGATGAACGGGACTTCGATCTCCCGGTGGGACAAGACAGGGAGCACCGGTGCGATTTGTTTGATAAATTGGATATCGAATTTGGAGCGCAATTCGAAGACTTCTTCCTGAGTCATGAATCCCTGCGATTTGATCTCAATAAACTGAGTAGCCTCACTACGCAAGATGTGAATCTCATCAGCTATGATATTCTCTTTCAAGTGTGCCAACAGCCGATCCCCTTCTGATTTGAAAAAGATAAGGGTATCGTAATAGTCACCCGCCATCGAAACCTTGACGCCGTCAATCTCGATTACTTCAATAATGCCGCCGCCGGTGGATATGGCAGTCATAGTGTGGGTTTCTCCGGAGTTGGCGATCCTCATCTTATAGGTGTTGGGATGGGCAGCCTTTATGGGGACAATTTCGATTTTGACTTTGACCCCGGTTTCCTGAAGCACCTTGGGGGAATCTGCCAACCTTTCATGGGTGGTATCCCACCCCAGGAGACCACCGAACAACCCCATATCTGAGCCTTGACTTTCGTGGGTGGTTGCCAGCGAGCCATCCGGATCGAATTCGATAAGCACATCTTTGATCTCCCCATCCATCAAATCCCGGACCATCCTGCCGATCCGTACCGCGGCGGCACAATGAGAACTGGATGGCCCACGCATAACGGGACCAATCACATCGTTGAATATACTGGGGTATGAAGATTTCATTTTATCATTCCTGAAACAACTGTGTACCAACTTATCTATCGGAAATTTCGAACATGGGCGATCGTTGGGGATGTCTATAAGCAAGCGAATAATCCATATTCAAAAGGTAGTTACATATTTAGAATGTCCCAGATACTCCTTGGACGTCCCAGATACTCCTATTTGTCATCTTGGCCCAACTTCAGGGACTATTAGGCGAAATATTGCTTGGGGAAGTGTTGTAATCGTTCCAGTAAATAAGTCAACCCCGTCTGGGCAGGTCTTCGAAATATCTCCAAGCACCTCATTAAACTGCTGAACCAACACAATGCGGTTTTCAGCAGATAGTTTCCCAATAATAGCAAGGAGACTTATTGCGGTAATTTTACGCGAAATATTCTGATCGTCGAATAGACGTCGAAGAAGTATTTCTGCATTAGGTGTGCGAGCCCAGTTGCGTAAGCCCTGAGAGTAGCGGTTAGACAATGTCCTGCCATCTTTGAGTCTAATTTTAATCAATGTATCGATACAGGATAGAGCGTGATCAATGTTTCCACTGATACAGCACAGGGCTAATATTGTGGTAACTGGTAAATCCTTTGGAAGCTTCTTTTGTTCCAAATAAGGGCGAAGCACAGGGTCGTGCGGCCACCCAAGCGCCAAAGCGTAAAGAAATGGTGGATGAATCTCAGGTGTGAATGCAGACCTATCAGGTTTTTTCCATAACTTCTGGAGTTCTATTAACGCTTGCTCGTCGCCGCCATATTGTTCAGCGAAGATTCTCTGAGCTTCAAACGATAAATCATTTCGATAGGACTGATTAAAGCTTTTGATCAAGTATGCACGGAGTTCTGCAGAAGTGGGCAGCAACTCGGCCATGATAGCGAGGCTCGCCGGCGACCGATCTTGAAGTTTCATTACTTTCAGATAATCGATCAATTGAGTACGGGCCATGCTGTTGGAAAAAGCTTCCCGCGCGACCCCATTGTAAATAAGCGCCCCCCAAGGTATTTCAAAGATTCTTGACTGGGTCCGTGAAGCTTCATAGAGTTTGTCCCAATGTTCAAACAGCATACGAGTCACAATGACATCGGTATCATGATAGCCGGCAAGCCAATGAAGAGATGGTGAAGTCTCTTTTGCAATCTCTTCGACACAGACAGCGTATTCTCCTAGTTGCAGTAAGCCGGAAAAGGCCGCACGACGGCGTATCTCATAGTAGGTGCCGCTGGATCTGATTTCCTCACGTAGTCTTGATACCAACGACTCCTTGAGCTCCGGACTTTGTGACGTCATAATACAACGCGCGATTACCCCGGCGCTCCGAATCTCTCCTTCCTCCTCGGCCCATATGCCCTCTGTTAGGCGCAGACCGCTTTCTATTGGGATCGAGTACTCTCGAAATACTCGGAAAACTTCCGCCCTTACATTCACTTTCACGGGTCGAGCGCTTCTAAGTAGGCGATCACGGATAAGCGGATCTTTTTGATATCCGGTGGCAACGTTGGATAGAGAGGGGCCGTCGATTTCAACAAAGGCCGCCTCGGCCCATTGGCGAACCTCGGCTACGTGCGGAAAACGCGCGATCAGAAGGCCTTGAATGTCGATTTTGTCATAGTACCAAATATCATTTTTCAAAATGGCCAGGACCGCTGCAAGGCATTCCTTATCTTGGAATTCCTGTAATAGGCGGTGGACTGGACTGCTGACAGAGCGTCGGTCAGATTGTTTCAGTGCTTCGAACAGCCATGCTCGACGGACCTCAGGCTCTGGAATAAAGGAGTCGATCCAAAGCGAGAGGAATGCCACTTCTCCGGGTGATCTATGAAATTCCTGGCTTAGTAAGTCTCTGACATCACTATCGTCGTGCCAAGCTTCCATAAGGGTTGATACAACCCAATACTTGTTTTGATGACCGTTTACAGAAGAGTAGGCATTCAGTACATCCAACTTGGCAGCATCATCGCCGATCAAACAGTATGCCCATTTCGCATCGGGACCCCAAAAAATATCGGGGTATTCTGCTTTCTTATCCAACAAAGTGCGTCTAAAAGCGGAGGACAGGTCCTTATTACTCCTAAAACCCTTAAACAAATTTTTCCATATGTCTTGATCGTGTATAAGAAAAGATGGTGAAATACTTGCAAACCAGTCGGCAAAACAGCATTCGACCTCCGAATCTCCAGGCCAACACTCTGCCAAAAAGGAAAGAATTTGTTCATCCTCAAATCTCCCGCTGTGTTGCCATCGGTCGCGGAGGGCTTTCATTGCGAAAGACTTAATTTCCACATCTTTGCTCCACCCTTGGATCAACACAACACGGCAAAAGTCTCGCATCTCATAAGCCACACTACCATGAGAAAACATAGCCCACATCTTTTGTCGGTCATCTGCATCGTGTCTGTAGTTTGTTACCCGAAGCGCAATGCCGGTCAGAGCTAAGTTCATATCGGTCGAACGTTGGGCAGCATCAGCTAAATCATTCAATTCCCCGCGCTGTGGCCAACCCTTACCCAGTGCATAAAGTGCTGCTGCACGAATGCCGGTATCTGGCCAGTTTGCTGCCAACCTCGACAAGTGTTCCCCAACTTTAATGTCAGATGCGAATGCTCTTGCCAAACTTTCGGCTGCCGCCCAGCGGCACCGTCCGCTCTCGTCATATAAAGCCAATTTCAAGGTGTTTAAGAGGTCTTCGGACATTTGCCAGTTGCCAAAGACCTCTAATAGCTTGGCTCTCTCCCATTCCGACCGGGCTGGCACCCAATTGGCAATTCGTTCTTCACATTGACTCGCAACGGAAGGCGAGCGGAGACCAAGAGTGATATGCCGCGCCAGTTCTTGCCGCAGCTCGGGAAATGGTGTCGTTTCGACTTGATTTGCCGCTTCTTCGATTGTGATCCGTGCCTCGCGAGGCGACAAACCAAGATCGCAGGCCGCAAGTTCGGTACGCAAGCGCAAGAGTTTCAGTTGCGCTAAAGGGCCTGTGGCAATCCGTTTGATATAGTCAATCGCCCGTTGGGTGATCCCTTTCCCTAGTTCAGCACCCATAATGCTAAACCAGGCAACGACTACTTCATGCCATCCGGATTGGTCCCACACGCCAGCCAGCCAATCCAGTTGCTCTTGTTCCTCCTTGCGGACCATGGCTTGAGCAGCCAAATATTCTTGAACCGTAAGGTGGAAAAAGCCCAACTCATCAGGAGCCCGCTCCACAACGAGACCCAAACCCATTTGTGCATACTCGATGACGGATTTTGCTTGATGTTTGGCTTCATATGGCGAATAGCCAAGACCATTGATATCATCTGTTAGAAAATCACAGAACACAGCTTGGCAATCTTTAGCGGAAATTACGCCGGCACTTCCATTAATCTGAATATGAAGTGCCAAACGCATCAGCATTTCACGTAAATCATCAGTCCTGGGGGTATCGGTAGGTGAGGGTAAACCTGCCGCCTGAATGCGCGCCGCTGGGTGATCCGACAAGAGTAGTTCAATTACCTTATCATAGACCTTGATCCGCTGCTCAGGCAAATGACGAGAGAATCTAAAGACGTCTATCAACAACTGGCAGAAAAGGGGCGTTCGAGCCAAATCCATGACGTACGGGTTGGCACGGATGGCTTTCAAAAATTCCTCTTTCCATTGTTCTGTACTGAGCTCTGTCCAATCAGATCCTTTTTCGGCGGCAACTTCCGAGGTTTCCAAGTGCCTGAGCCAAGCACGGGCAAAGCATTCGATTTGTGCTTCGTCAAAGGATGCCAGCCGTGCCAAAGGCCATTCGCCATCGGGATGCACCTGCGTATAACCTCGTGGTCGGCTCGTAAATATAGCGGGGATTGAGCGAATTGATAAGAAGGTGCTGAGCCTGTCCATCGCTTGTTGAGCGGCATGCAAATTCTGACCTTCGTCCAGGCCATCGATCAGAAGCAGTATCTCTCCGTGTTTGACTGCCCGTCGAAATAATGGCCGAATAGGATCGGCGCCATGCTGATGCAGCCACTGGTCAAAATAGTCTTCAAGGCTGAGACCGTTTTGCCGTTGGACCGCTGCGCTGAACCCTCCGAAGGAGATCCAGACCGGCAACAATCCATGCCATGGCAGAGAAAAAGGCTCGTCCAAGCCATTCAGTAGTTGCAGTGCAGCAACACGCATCAAGGCGCTTTTCCCATATCCCGGTTCGCCAAGTATTACGGACCTGTTGTGCCGCGAAAGCCAATCCCAAACGGGCATTCGTATTTCTTGGATCGTCGACATCCGAGTTGATCGGCCTTGGGTTTGCTGATGTCGTTCTTCGGAATACTGCTGGTCTTGCGAATTTTCTATATTCCCTGTCGATATTCCTTCAGTTGCGGATATTTCCCTCGTCTCTATAACCGCTGGAATAATATACCGTTCAAGCAACGATATTGCCCGACTGGAACCTAAACGAATCCCTTGATCGTTCCGAAGAAAAAGCGTTGAGTAGATCTCCCGAAGCTGAGCGCGGAGTTTCGCTAAGTTCCTACCATCGAGCCTTTCCCCAAGGGAATCTGCCGCATCTGGGCCATTAAAGCGACGAACCCAGTCCCGGAGGAAGAAATCGTCTACCAGATCAGGGTATTTTTTGAGACGCTCAGATAGTCGTCCTGCTTCAGAGCCATCCCAAGTTTCAAGTTCAATTCCTTTGGTTGCGAGGAAATTCCTTTGTTTGGAAATTTCATCCGCCTGCTCCTTTTTGGAAAATTGCAGTGAGGTACATAGGACAAAGCGTTTCGTTTTGCTGGCCCAATCGCCTTGAAGAAACATTTCAACAGCATTTCTAATATCGCTTGCAGAGAATTTCTCAACTCGTTTGCATTGGTAACAGGCATACTCACCAAGAGGGTCACGAAGTTCAGCTAGGATATCCAATCCATATTGTTTTTGGCCACGCTCACCATAGGCCCAACATTCGGCTACCGTTGCCTCGTGTCGCACAACTCGAAGAATCAGCCGCTCGAAATTTTCCCAAGAAAGCTGGTGATAAGGCAGGGTCTGCGCACGAGTGTCGACTGGGGGAGGGGGAAAAATAACATCAGGAGGTGAATTTAACCAAGCAGGGTTAATTTGTCTTTGAAACTCTTGAGTTACCATGTGAAAAAACCCAAATTTATACATTTATTGCGATAGCGCGGTTACCGAAGATCTTGCGTGTGTCCTATGGTACGTATGAAACTTTTAAACCGAATTACTACTTAGCGATATTGTATTTTTTATATCCCCCGAATAATCCTTCGCTCCCTGACAAACAAGTTTATAAGTTACGGTCAGACATGGCTTTTCTCTCCTGCTTTCTCGTAGAATATAACGCCAACCCGCCGGATATGGTCAATCACATCCGGGTCGCTGATGTTATGAAACAGAGACAAATCGAATGTGTAGGGCAGGAGCAGGCTGTCTATCTCTTCCATAAGGTGGCGCATCAGGCCAACCGTTTATAAAGTTCTTTATTCTTTGAAAGAACCTTCTGCACGGCTTCGTCAAATGCCGATTCAGGCTGACCAATTAAATCCTCAATCGAAGCGGTTACAAACTGACTTGGCAACAAGCCGAACTTCTCGGCCTTTTTCTGTAGCAATGCGGCCTTGGAATCATCTATTTCAACTGTTATTCTTGCCATATTTAATTTCCCCATCTGTTCTTCAGGTCAGTATAGCTTAAGTTTTCAATTTTTCCAAGCAAGTATCCATATGGAACGCATAAAACTTTCAAACTTAATTAATGCTCAGACATGGCCTTTATCTAAGGTTACTACGTCCTATAACATGTCGTCTGTTACTCGACAACGACGGCCGTGCCACTTGCCGAAACCATTAGCATTCCATTTTTTTGACCAAGTACCTCATAGTCCAGATCGACACCGACTACGGCGTTGGCACCAAACTCTTGTGCGCGTTGCTGGAGTTCCTGTAAAGCGATTTCGCGCGCCCGCTGCAGTTCCCGCTCATAGGTCGCCGACCGTCCGCCAACGAGATCACGGATTCCGGCGAATAGATCTTTGAACAGGTTGGCGCCTAATATGGCTTCTCCTGTAACGATACCGCAGTACCTGGTGATACGTTTGCCATCGATACTGGGAGTAGTGGTAATTTGCATTTGGTTCTCCTCCTTTTAGTGCAACAAACAGATGATATTTCAGGTTGTTTGATGCTAACGGCAGGTTTACCGGGAAGCCCGGTTTTTGGGCGATTCTGTGGAACGCCTTGTTGGGCGTTTTATTTTATGAGCAATATCAATAAGAGAGAGGAGGGCTTTATTGACTGCCTCCTCATTGGGGAATACTTCGGCAACCTCCGGCTTAAGGACAATTACATTGGAAGATTCTTTTAAACGATTTACGTACTTACCTCGTACAAGGCCGGCGGGAAAATCAGACCGTTTATACTCCGGACGTAGTTCGTCCTTATCAGATTTTATATTCTTCTTCATATAGCTCTCGTTCTCCTTTCCTCGCTTTACGAGCACTTATAAGGCGAATAGCTTCTCCCTCTTCAGTGTGTGATACAACTATAAGCCGGTTTCTGTTGGAAAGACCAAATGTGATATAACGCTCTTCGCAAACTGAATGATCTGGGTCGGTACCGGTTACAGCCATGGGGTCACTTAAGGCTGTCGCGGCTTCCTCGAAAGAAACTCTATGCTTTTTAAGATTAGTAGTTGCCTTTACTGGGTCCCATTCAATTTTCATATTTTAGATAATATCATATTTTTGGAAATATGTTTAGAGTTCTTTATAACTCTTCTGATAGCAAGATATCTTTGGGACTGGATAATGTTGATCTATTCGTAGTTTCGCAAATCATTGCTGACCCGCCCGTCAGATACGACATAAATATTTTAAATAATACATAATATCTTGACAATTATTTTGCAACCATTTAATTCCATTTCTCGGTAAACCACGTCTCACAGGAACGTTCTCCTGATAGTGGTAGGAAGGATTCGGCAATGCGCAGGAACGGGATAACAGAACATGACAGACTCGACACTTAAATCTTCATACAGGCAGAAACGGGAAAAAGCCAAAGAAATCAATTGCAACTGCTGCAATAAGGCAGCCCCTTTCTGCTGGAGATGCAGGTGCGGGTTTGCCATATGCCAGGACTGCATGGAAGAAAATTTCTGGGGAATGTCCTGCAACGGAATTACATGGCAGTGCCCGGACTGCGGCGGCCAGAACGGTCTTGGAAACCAGTGATCTGATCGAAATCAGACGGGAAGCATTTCTTCGAGATCTTTTAAGTTTTTGATGTGATAATCGGCGGAAAGGTCTTTGTTGTTGTATGCAACAAGAGGAATGCCGGCAGCCTTTGCAGCCATTTCATCAAGTACCGAATCCCCCACATATATCGCCTGGAAAGGTTTAATGCCGAAATGTTCCACTATCTTTATCAGGGATTCGGGATGAGGCTTTGGATTTTTCACATCAAGTGCGCAGACAACAAAATCAAAGCATCCCTCAAGTCCATGTTCCGCAATAATTCCCTGCATCGTGTCGCTCCTGTTCGTGGCGACAGCGGTTCCGTATTTCGGCCTGATTTTTTTAAGAAGGCTCTTTAAACCGGGCTCAATTTTCATATCCTTGATAAACGGCCAGCAGAACGGCGCCTGCCGTTTCGATGAAATTCATCAGAAAATTCAGGATGTTCTCAATCGACTTTCCTAATCCTGACGAAGTTCTGGTCGAGAGAGTGCTGGCCGGTTGCTGCGCTGCTTTCAATCCCAATCCTCCTCGAATGTCTTATCCATATACCTTTCCGGCCTCGATAGTCACCATATTCTGAATGATCTTCCCGGACATCTAAAAGGATGGGCATGTCAATGTATATTTTGGAGAATGCCGAGCATCGGCAGGGAGAGCTAAAAAAACATTGACATGCGGAAACAGTTTTGTTATTAGGAACAATGTTCCGTATTATGGAACCATTTCCGTCTCCTGGCGGAGCGTTATCGTCCACACGATCGAGAGAGTGTGATCCATCCTTGATAGAACAGGGCAAAAAGCCTATGGAAAAGGACGTCAATGATGTGATGAAGGAGAGGGCATGGCAGCAGCCGCCGAAATCTCCCGGCGATTGGTTTTCAAGTGGGAGAATGATGATGAAAAGGGATGAACTTATCGGGTGTGGGGTCGTTTTCCTTTTCGGGGGGATCACCGCCATTCTTTCCCTGCAGATGCCGATGGGAACTTTCCGGATGGCGGGCTCGGGCCTGTTTCCCTTCTGCCTGGGAATCCTTCTCATGGGCCTCTCCCTTCTTTTCGTGTCGAATCTTCTGTTCGCAAAAGACTCACCTCCGAAGAAACCGGAAATCGCGGCTCTGCCCCCCAGCACCACGAAACAGATGCTGAAATTTTTGGGCGCTTCGGCACTCGCCGCGGCGGGTCTCGGTATCCTTGGGTATCCACTCACCTCTTTCCTGCTCATGTTGCTCCTGCTGAGGATTCTTAAGATCAAACGGCCGGTTTTACTCATCACCCTGCCTCTGGTCACAGCGGCAGCTTCCTATCTCCTGTTCGTCCAGTTTCTCAAAATCCCCCTGCCAAAGGGGCTGATCGGTCTGTAGGAGGCAGGCATGATAGAATCCATCCACCATCTGTTTGCCGGTTTCGGAACCGCCACCACGGCGGCCAATCTCCTGTATTGCCTGCTCGGTGCGGTCGTGGGGACCCTTGTCGGAATCCTTCCAGGACTCGGGCCGATCGCCGGAATTGCCCTTCTCATTCCGGTTACGTTTGGCCTCAATCCCACTTCCGCCATCATCATGCTCTGCGGTATTTATTACGGGGCGATGTACGGCGGCTCCACCACGTCCATTCTTCTGAATGTCCCGGGGGAAACCGCCTCGGTGATCACTTGCATCGACGGCTACCAGATGGCTCAAAAAGGAAAGGCCGGCCCGGCCCTGGCTATATGCGCCATCGGCTCGTTTACGGCCGGAACCCTTGCGATCATCGGCATGGTATTTCTGGCTCCGCCGCTCGCCGAGGCCGCCCTGGCCTTTGGCCCCCCCGAGTATTTTTCCCTCATGGTTTGCGGATTTATCGTTCTCAGCAACGTGACGGGAACCTCCCTCCTCAAGTCCCTCATGATGGCCACCGTGGGATTGATCATCGGCACCGTGGGCCTGGACCCTGTCACGGGAGACTACCGTTTTACTTTCGGTTCCGTTTATTTGCTCAGCGGCATTGAATTCGTCGCCGTCGCTATCGGACTCTTCGGAATTGCTGAAATCCTTTCCAATGTCGATCAAAACCTGGAGAACCTGGAACAGGGCGTGATCATCCCGCGTTTTCGGGACATCTACCCTTCGCTTCAGGATTTGAAAAAATCGGTCGGTCCGATCCTCCGGGGATCGGGGATCGGCTTCGGTGTGGGCCTGGTCCCCGGACCGGCTCCTGTCATCGCGACTTATGCATCCTACATGGTGGAAAAGAAGTTATCAAAGCATCCCGAGGATTTCGGCAAGGGCGCCATTGAAGGCGTGGCCGGCCCGGAATCGGCGAACAACGCCGCCTGCCAGGCGGCATTCATTCCCCTGTTCGTTCTGGGAATCCCCTTCGCCCCGCCGACCGCCATTCTACTGGGGGCTCTGATGATCCACGGCGTTGTGCCGGGGCCGATGATGATCAGCGAGCATCCGGATGTCTTCTGGGGCGTTATCGCCAGCATGTATATCGGCAATTTTATCCTTCTGCTGCTCAATCTGCCCTTCGTCCCTTTTTTCGCCAACATCCTCCGAATTCCGAAAAAGATCCTTTTGTCTCTCGTCATGCTGTTCTGCATTACCGGGATGTACACGGTGAACAACGCCATCAACGACATCTGGCTGATGCTTCTCTTCGGGGCATTGGGTTTCCTGATGAGAAAGTGGGCCTACGAAGGAGCACCTCTCCTGCTTGCATTGGTCCTTGGTCCGAAACTAGAGGTTGCCTTCAGACAATCGCTGATGATCTCGCACGGGAAATTCGGGATCTTCGTCGAACGACCCATTTCTCTGGTCTTTCTGCTGACGACGCTCATTTTCCTCTGCGTGCCTGTAGTTCAATTCATGATCAGAAAATGGAGGCGTCCCGTTTGAAAGACCAGCCTGAAGAGGGGCGGAAACGTTAAACATCTTGGTGTCGATTTGCAGAAAGAGGGGATGGATCAACAAATTACGGGACGGTAAGTGCGTTCATGGCAAAAACGAAACAAGAAAAGGAGGTTTAGTTATGATGAAGAGAATATTGTTTGTTTGGATCATCGTTTTGGCTTTAGTTGCAGCGATCCCTGTTCAAGCGGCTGGTTTTCCTGAGAAGGAAGTCCAGATCATCATTCCCTGGGCAGCCGGCGGGGCAACGGACCTGATCTTCAGGGCCTTGGCTGCAACGACTGAAAAATATCTTGGAAAGGCTGTAGTCGTTGTCAACCGACCAGGCGGTGCGGGAGCTGTGGGATACACAGAATGCATGAAAGCCCAGCCAGATGGGTACACACTTGTTTCTGCGATTACGCCTCTCACTATACTTCCGCATCAAGTGACCACTGCCTTCACCTATAAAAGTTTTGACCCCGTTATCAATGTGGTGAGGGACCCAGGCATGTTTCTGGTGAGATCGGATGCCCCATGGAAGAGTCTCAAGGAGTTTTTAGATTATGCTAAAAAGAACCCCAACATGATCACAGTGGGGAACTCAGGTGCTGGCGGAGGAGTTCACCTGATTGCCATTGCGTTTGAAAAGACAGCCGGTGTGAAATTTAATCATATCCCATTTGCAGGCGGAGGTCCGTCTGTGACCGCTCTTCTTGGAGGCCATATCAATGCTGTCACAGTCTCTCCACCCGAAGGGATCGAGCATGTCAAGGCAGGAAAGTTGAAGATCATCGCCCTCTTCGCCGATAAGCGATTTGAGCTTTTTCCTGATGTCCCAACCGTCAAGGAGCAGGATGTCGATTTTGTCATGGGGCAATGGCGGGGATTAGCCGCACCCATGGGCACTCCACCTGATGTGATTAAAAAACTGCATGACGCCTTCAAACAAGGAATGGGCGATCCCGTATTTCAGAAGAATGCAAAAGACATGGTTGTAAACCTCTCATACCTTGGCGCAGATGATTTTGGAAAACTAATGGCTAGTGACAATGAGTTTTATGGCAAACTGGTCAAGGAAATCAAAAAATGATTTAAACAAGAAAGGAGGCTAAAATAATGAAATCCGCAAAGTTAGGAATCATTCTGTCAATTTTTGCTCTTGCCTGTTTCCTATTCGCCTGCGCGGAGACGGGTCCCACGCTTAAAACCGCGGCCCCAGCCGGGAAGAAGACGACCATCCGCATTGGAAGCCCGTTTAAAGGAGGTATTGTCGTTGAGGCAGCGGAGAAGTTCAAGGAGATAGTTGAGAAGGGAAGTGATGGCCGGATCGAGGTGAATATCGACGCCGGTACCAAGGCGGAAATTGAAATCAATAAGATGAACAGGGCCGGCGAGCTGGAAATGCAGTCTAATGGGACGAATTTCCTGGAACTCTACGCCCCTCCGTACTACTTCTTCACTAATCCCTACGTCATGAAGGACTTCAATCACTACATGCGTGTCTGGAACGGTAAGCTCGGCCAGGCTGCGCGGGCCCAGTTAGAAAAGAACGATTTGAAGTACCTGGCGACCATCTACCGGGGGCTGCGTCAGACGACGGCGAAGAAACCGCTCTACACGCCGGCCGATGCGTATAACCTGAAGCTCCGGCTGCCACCCATCCCCAGTTGGATGGCCGTCTGGAAGGCGATCGGTGCCGACCCCATTGGGGTGCCTTTGCCCGAGCTCTATAGCTCGCTAAAGACGGGTAAGGCCGAGGCTTCCGAGGGCGATTTGCCACAGATCCAATCCTTCAAGCTTAACGAGGTCCAAAGCCATTTGATCATTACCAATCACCTTGTCCAGACCGCGGGAATTCTGATCAACAAGCCTTTCTTCGACAAGCTGTCCAAGGCGGACCAGGATCTCATCGTCAAGGCCGGTAAGGAGGCGGAGGACTGGGCCAACAACAAGATCAAGACCGACGAGGGGGCCATCCTTGTAGATCTCCAGCGAAAAGGCATGCAGGTCGTAATCCCGGATGCCGATTCGTTCCGCGCGATGGCCAAGCCGGCCGTTGACGAGCTGTTCAAGACCCAATGGACGGTCACAACATGGGCGGAAGTGCTGGCCCAGTAAAAAGAGGAGCGACGATGGCAATTTTGGGAGAAGTTCAAGAAAAAGAGAGAAGAGTTCGGGAATTCCTGAGAGTCAGGGATCTCCAGGCCCTTCTCTTGAAGCGCCAGGCCAATTTTTCGTGGATGACCGGAGGCGGCCTCAACATGGTGGGAGTCGCGACCGAGTTGGGGAACGCCTCCCTCCTCATCACCGAAAAGGGGAAATTTGTGATCACCAATAATATCGAAGCCCCCCGAATGGTGGAGGAGGAGAGGCTTGAAGAGCAAGGCTACCAGGTCAGATCGTTCCCATGGCATGAGGATCGGGAGCTCTCCCTGGTCCGGGAAATCGTCGGACGGGGATCGGTTGGATGCGATTGGCCTTTCCCGGATGCGGTCATGGTGACGGAAGAGGTCGCGCGGCTCCGCTATTCCCTGACCCCGGAGGAACTGGTCCGGTACCGCTGGCTGGGGGGAAGGGTTTCCGCGGCCCTCGAGCGAACGATGATCGCCGCTGAGAAAGGAGAGAAGGAATCGGAGGTCTTTGGAAGGCTCTGCCATGAATTATGGAAAGACCGGATCGATCCCATGGGGATGATGTCGGCGGCCGATGAGAGGATCTCCCGTTTCCGCCATCCTATCCCCACGGAAAAGAAAGTGGAGAAGTTCCTGATGGTTTCCATCAACGCGAGAAAGGGAGGTCTGATTGTCTGCCTGACGCGTTTCGTGCACTTCGGAAAAGTGACGCAGGAGTTGCGGGAAAAATACGAGGCGAATGTCTTTATCGACTGTGCATTTATGGCGGCCAGTCGCCCGGGCGTTCCCGCGAGGGAAGTTCTGCGGAAGGGGATCGAGGCTTACGGTGCAAAGGGATATCCGGAAGAATGGAAACTCCACCATCAGGGCGGATCGATCGGCTACAGCCCCAGGGACTACCGGGTCAATTTTGAAACCCCGGATATCATCCAAGAGAACCAGGCTTTCACCTGGAATCCTACCATTACGGGGACGAAATCAGAAGACACGATCCTGGTTACCTCTCAAGGGGTGGAGATGATCACCCGGCCAATCCTCTACCCCACACTTTCGGTGGACGCGGGGGGGATTTCTTTCTTAAGGCCGGATATTCTTGAAAAGGATTGAAAATGTTTTTTGCAAAGAAGAGAGGGAGGGTCGTATGGAGCGAGTGAGAATCGGAATGATCGGAGCCCAGTTTTCGGCGCGTATCCACATGAACAGTCTTGCAAAGTTGCGGGGTGTCAAGGTCGACGTCGTTGCGGTCGCATCGCAGCATCTCGATCACGCTGAGGCTTTCGCCGGGGTTTACGGCATCCCCGATTATTATGACGATTACCGGCGTCTTCTGGAGAGGAAGGATATCGATGTCATCGATCTGTGCATTCCGACGGATCTGCATGCGGACTTCTGCATCGAGACCGCCCGGGCCGGGAAGCACATCATCTGTGAAAAACCCCTGACCGGATATTTTGGAAAGGATCGGCCGGAGGAGTGGGTTGGGTTGGCGGTCGGCAAGGAGCTTATGCTGAAGGAGACCCTCGATGCGTGCGATCGGATCGTCAAGACCGTGGAGGAGAACGGAGTCAAATTCATGTACGCGGAAAACTGGATATATGCCCCACCGTTTGTCAAACTCAAGCGTCTGATCAAGGCCAGCGGAGGAACGGTTATGGATATCCGGGCCGAACAGAGCCATTCCGGCTCGGTGGCGTCCTATTCCCGGCGGTGGAAGACCTCGGGCGGCGGGGCACTGATGCGGCTGGCCGCCCACCCCGTGGGAGGGGTTCTCCATCTGAAGCGCTACGAGGGAATGCTCAAATACAACAAACCGATCCGGGTGAAATCCATCACCGCGGAAGTGGGGCAACACTCGAAGATGGAGGCGGTTCTGAAGGAACAGAAGAAGTATCTCGTTTCCGGATGGGAAGACGTGGAGGACTGGGGGGTAATGGTCATCACCTTCGAGGACGGCTCGACGGCCACCCTCCTTGCTTCCGACGGCGTTCTCGGCGGTGTGCGCAACACACTTGCAGTCTATTGTTCGAATTCGGTGGTCCATGTCAATATGAATCCCAGCAACGTCTTGGAGGTCTATGCGCCGGAACCCCACATCTTCGGGGACGAGTATCTCGTGGAAAAACTGGAGACGAAGGCCGGGTGGAATTTCCCCAGTCCCGACGACGATTGGATCAGGGGATACACTCAGGAGATGGAAGATTTTGTCGACACAGTTCTGTTCGACCGGGAACCGGTTTCCGGAATCGAGTTGGCCCGGGATGTTGTCGAAACCATCTATGCCGCCTATTGGTCGGCCGAACAGGGCAGGCGGATAGAGCTTCACTAACAGTGCAACAGGAGGAACCATGTCAGAAAAGGATATTCGTGTTGATGCATTGCAGTTGCAGGAGTTTATAAAACAAATACTATTATCGGCTGGGGTTTGCGAGGGTAATTCCCGGATCGTTGCGGATTCGATCACCACGGCGGAGCTCTATGGGTTTCATTCACATGGGGTCATTAGAATACCCCATTATATCAAGCGTCTCAGGATGGGTTCGCTCAACAAAAACCCCGATATCCGGGTTCTGAGAAAAACAGGGAATACCGCCCTTATCGACGGCGACCATGGCATGGGCCATGCTATTGCCTATTTTGCGATGCAGGAGGCGATAAAACTGGCGGAAAACGGCGTCGGTTTTGTCGGGGTAACCAACAGCAGTCATTTTGGCATTGCAGGCTATACCGCAATTCAGGCCCTCAAGAAAGATATGATCGGAATTGTAGTCAGCCACACCGATGTGGCGGTGATTCCTTTCGGGGGGAAAAGGCCGGCTGTAGGAACCAATCCCCTTGCCGTGGCCATTCCCACGGATCGAGAATACCCGGTATTGCTCGATATGGCGACAAGTGCGGCATCTCTGGGGAAAATACTGGTTGCCAAAAGCAAAGGGGAGCAGATCCCATCCGATTGGGGGGTTGACGAAGAAGGGGTTCCGACGACCGATCCCAACAAGGTAAAATATTTGATGCCGATGGCCGGTCCGAAGGGCTATGCTCTGGCAATGATATTTGATATTCTTTCAGGTCCGCTTACGGGATCGCTCTTTGGAAAGAGACTGCCCAAGATGTATGGCGATTATGAAAAGCATCGCGAGATGGGGCATTTCATCGGCGCCATTAAAGTGGAGAATTTCGTGCCCATTGACGAATTCAAGAAGAATGTCGGCATCTTGATAGACGAAATCCACGATACCCCTCTGGCAAAGGGATTTGATCGGATCCTGGTGCCCGGGGAAAAAGAATATTTGACGCAGATGCAATACAAGAAGGAAGGCATCCCGATCCCTTCCGAGACGGTAAAGGAACTGCGGGCCGTCGCTCAGGAGCTGGGCATAACGTTTCCGACTCCGGTTAAGTAGGATATTCTCGAAAAAGGCGCATAAGCCTTGAATTTAGGACGGCTTCGCAAAATGCTCGGCAGGCATGGCGCCCTTTTCTTATTCCTCACCATCACCTCATCATTTTCCAAACATCAAATTCAGGAGCAACAGCGTGATTTGCAATTGATTGTACGGATAAACTCTTAATCAATCGAGGTAATTTCAAAAGTCTCGAATTGAGCGAATTATTCTTAAAAAAACAGCCTTAATACTAAATAACATATTGATTTAAAAAAGAAAGTGCTCTATTATCTTCTTAGATTTGCCAAACCAAGA
>Ga0180009_10003093_pt1 | contig 19163 bp, 18 predicted proteins | sample OS_PC_MetaG_FD_123537 | JGI IMG/M metagenome (GOLD analysis project Ga0180009, IMG submission 123537) | Groundwater microbial communities from the Aspo Hard Rock Laboratory (HRL) deep subsurface site, Sweden - OS_PC_MetaG | ecosystem: Environmental > Aquatic > Deep subsurface > Groundwater...
ATGTCCGGTTAGGTTATTGCAACAATAACGAGAAACGGCTTTCAAAATAATGGAATGTACAAAGACGCCATTACTTTAACTTTAGCTATTATTTGTTTAGAAAAAGTAGGATGGGCTACTCGTAGCCCATCAATAGAAAGCAATGTTGGGCTACGAGCAGATGCAAATTTCTAACCGGACAATGCTGTATCACTGTATGAATAATCAATAATCGATTGTTAATCGTCAATTAATAATATTTTTTTGCATAATTATGCGCTTATGGGGTTACATCCCCGCCAGCATGTAATCAAAGGCGACCACGTAGGGCAGCCCTACCATAATCTTTGCTTTTGGTGTAGTATTTGTAAGCAAATGCTTAGGGATCAACTCCGGGAAAACAAGAGGTTAAAATGGAAATTATACTGTTATGACAGAGTCACTTCGTTCAGAATGACATATTCATTTCTGATGATTGGCTGTTTTCTTTATAAACCGACCCCTTGTCACTGAAAAATAATAGCTCAAAAACTCAATAACATAAAAACAGCTGTTTTATGGAGATCAGACTAGAGACAGATAGATTCTGTATTGAAACAGAAGTAAGAAGGACTTATGAAAGATTGTTGAAGCAGTATTTTAAACCTGAAGAGGATAAAAACAGCAGGCAAAAACTGGAAGCTCAGATTGAAGGATTGAAGGCTTTTCTGGAGCTGATAGATGTGAAGGCCCTGCGCAGTTCCTATCCCGAACTGGATAAGGGCGGTGAAGCCGATGTTATTCTGAAGGTAAAATCGGCCGATCAGGAGATGGTGCTGATCTTTAATGGCAAAGAGATTACGCCGCCGCGAAAATCCTAGCAGCAGTGCTCTAATCGTTTCGTTATTCGATCAGGAAACCTGACTGTTCAGTGTGATTGTAAACTTGCTAAGTGGGCTTAAAAAATGCGGCTAGTTTTTGATGTTTTTCACAATGTTTTTAACCTTTTCGGTTAAATAAGCCGACAACTCTTCCAGTTGATCATCGGAGATGGTTTTGATGTCTCCGGTCAAAGGCTCCAGTTCCTCTTCATCGATTCCTGTTGTTTTATGGATCAGAAAGGTATCGACTTCTCCCCCGTCCTGCAATAAGCCACACCCTCCGGCTACACCGATAAATTCATCACCACAGAAAATAGGAACCACCATTTTTGCAAAACCGGCATCACATTCGTCAATTACCGGACTTTTACTCTTCATTGCCATATTTGATACGTTTTGATGAGCCAATGAGCAGATAAAGGTTTGCCCTTTTTCTGAAGCTTTGACAAGGGGACAGATTGGATTTGCCCATTTGTGGGTATTGGCAATGCGGCTTCCTGCCGCATCAAAGATGGAAGCATTTAATCCGGAGTGATTTTCTATTTCTTTTTCCAATTCTTGCCAGACTTCAATAGCGGCTACATCAGTAAGTTTCATATTATTTTCCTTGAGTTTTCCCGGTTCACTTGCCGGAGGTAGTTGTAATGATCAAGGGTTGAGCCTTGCGATAAAAATGCCATATATATATTAAATAAAATTTCAATAGGTTAAGAATATTTTTTTAAAAATACACAGGATCACCTTGCATCAATTTGCTACTGAAGTGTACCTTGATGAATGGGAGGGCTACAAAATGCTACACTTAAGGATGAGGTACAATGTCATATAAGAATAAAACAAAAAACCAGCTGATTGATGAAGTGTCAGCACTGCAGAAACAAATAAAATACCTGGAAAAACAGATTCGAGAAAGGGAAAAAGTGGAGTATCGATTCCGTACGGTTGCCGAATCTGCCAATGACTGGGAGTACTGGAGCAGTCCCGAAGGGGCTTATCTGTGGATGTCACCCTCTTGTGAACGCGTTACCGGGTATAAGGTGGATGAGTTTATAAAACAACCTCAATTGATGAACGAAATCATTCATCCGGATGATCGTGCCCTAATCTCTTTGACCATTAATGATAAAGCCCACAAAACTCACTTAACCGGTGTGGATTTTCGAATCATTACAAAAGAGGGCGAGGAGCGCTGGGTTAATCATGTTTGTCAGCCCGTGTATGGTCCCAGTGGAGAATTAACTGGCAGGAGAGCGAGCAATCGCGACGTAACAGATAGAAAAAAGGCTGAAAATGATGTTGAAGCTATCAATAACCTGTTAAAAAAAACCTTTGAGGGAATGGCGGAAGGAGTTGTAGGCGTTGATAAGCAGTTTTTTATACGAATGATATCAGCTAATGCCTGCCACATGTTGGACATTGAGGAGGAAAAGGCACTGGGAAAACCGGCTGTTACCATATTGGGAAGTCCCATTGCCGGACCTTCGGGAGAGCTTGTTTCCTGTATTAAAAAACCGGGAACGACCCTTGATGTCTCAACTTTTCTCTTGAGCCACTCGGGAGCACAGACACCGGTCAATCTTTCTGTGATACCGCTGACCGCTTTCGATTCCGATATCAGGTGGTTATTATTGTTTAGAGATTTGAGAAAAGAGGAGAGATTATTGCGGGAGAAAGCCAGCAGCGTCTCCTTCGGCAGCATGATAAGCTGTGATCCCAAGATGAATGAGATCTTTGCATTGATCGAAAAAGTGGCTTTGAGCTCTGCCGCAATAATGATCAAAGGTGAAAGTGGTACCGGAAAAGAACTGGCTGCAAAAGAGATTCACCAGCGTAGCCTAAAGGCAAGAGGTCCTTTTTTGGCTGTCAACTGTGCTGCAATATCGCCCAACCTGATGGAGAGTGAATTTTTCGGTCACGAACAGGGAGCATTTACAGGTGCCGACAAGAGAAAACCCGGACGATTTGAATTGGCAGACAAAGGAACACTTTTTTTGGATGAAGTAGGAGATATCCCACTGGATTTGCAAGGGAAATTATTGAGGGTCCTTCAAGAACAGGAGTTTGAAAGGGTCGGCGGCACCAAGACTATCCAGGTAGATGTCCGTGTCATTGCTGCCACAAATAAAAATCTGCAGGAGATGGTTCAGGCTAAACAATTTCGTGATGATCTCTATTATCGTCTCAATGTTATTCCTATCTCCCTCCCTCCCTTAAGAGAAAAAATACAGGATATTCCATTGCTGGTTTCTTACTTCATTGGAGAACTGAATCGCAAAGAGCATCGCAGTATTCATACTATTTCGCCTGATGCTCTGCGCCATTTACTCAATCATTCCTGGCCGGGAAACATCAGGGAGTTGTACAATGCCATTGAATATGCCTTTGCCGTAAGTGAAGGAACAACCATACTAGAGAAACATCTTCCCCTGTCAATCCTGGATAATACTGACCACAGAGATAGAGAACCCGCTCCTCCCAAAAACGAAAAGGAACTGATCCTCCAGGCTCTGCAACAGACCAATTTCAGTAAGCCCAAGGCAGCTTCGCTGTTAGGTGTACATCGTACCACTTTATATCGAAAAATAAAAAAATATAACCTCTAAAACCCTGTTTGCTGATATTAGAACTGCAGATAATCATGTTCCTTTATACTCGTCTTTTTTCGATCATTTTGTCGGCAATACTGTCAAAAGCTTTGGAAACCTCTGAATCAGAATAAGCTTTTTGAAAAGCGGTTCCCGAATCGCCGCAGATTACCATTTTCAAGTCAAAGGGTATCTTGCCCAGAGACTCAATCTGAGTCAGGTTTGCAGTCTTTTCTCCTCCGCCGCCGGGACCGAACAGGGTGATGGTTTCACCACAATGGGGACAGGAAAATCCGCTCATGTTCTCCACAATCCCAAAAATACTGATATTAATAGTTTTACAGAAGTTGATGGATTTCCGTACGTCAGCAAGTGCAACCTCCTGGGGCGTCGTGACAATAATTGCTTTGGCATCGGCTATGGTTTGACACACGGTCAGGGGCTCATCGCCTGTTCCCGGGGGGGCATCGATCAGCAGAAAATCCAGGTTTCCCCACTCAACTTCCCCGATAAACTGTCTGATTACATTATATTTCATCGGCCCACGCCAGATAATGGCTTCGTCCCTGTTTTGTGTCAAAGACTCTATTGAGATCACTCCCAGGTTTTCATTGTAATGAACCGGCATCAGGGTGTTACTTTCAGTAGCCATTGCCATCTGGTTTAATCCCAGCATTCGTGGCACATCCGGACCGTGAATATCGACATCCATCAAACCCACCTTATAACCTTTGTTTGCTAAGGCAAATGCAAGATTGACCGATACACTGGTTTTTCCAACTCCTCCCTTCCCACTCATAATTATAAACTTGTTCTTGATTTTACTGAGTGAAATCTGAACTTTTTGATCCTTGTCGTTACCAGTATTATGATGAGGAAAAGACTGTCCTGCTCCGAGTTGCGCCATGATTGCTATCTCCTTGAATCCATATCTTTGAAGTGTTGATGTCTTAAAAATTATTAGAGAAAAGTGATTGTTAACCGACTGACACCTGCGAGAAAAATGCCAGTAATAGTAAGGCTTTTATTACAATGGCTTATTTACAGGAATATTAAGGTACCTAATACGATTAAGACAAAATGCTACAATTCGCCCGAATTTAAGTGATATGCTGCAACAATCTGCAATTAGTAATAGTGATGTTCAAGATTACAAAATAGAGTCAACCGAAAACCGGTTGCCACGAATATTCTAATGTCCGCAGTGGCAATAGGTGTTCAGACCCAGAATGGAAGCGGCAGCACTGATGGTGACGCCAAAAAACACAGTGGGTTTGTCATTTTTCAGGAATTCGGAGATGGTTCCGTTCACCAATGTTGATCCGGTGGCAAAGATAATATCGCACCAGTTGATGGCAGCGGACGCCTGTTCGGAAGTCTCAATGGTAACGCCGAAATGTTCCCGGTTAACATTATCGGGATCAAGATCCAGCACCCGAACCGGGTTCTGTTTAGTCAGGTACTCAAGGAACCGCGGCTGGAATCCGACCAGCAGAATTTTTTTCCCAAAAAACTCACTTTGAGTGATCAAATGTTTGGCGCAGTCTACCGGCTCTTTGTCACGACAATGCACAGTTTTATCGCAAAGCTGGAGGTACTTGAATACTGCGTTCAATCCGGCGATAAAGTTTGCCCTGTCGGGTGTTGAGGAAGGATCGGCCTCCAGTAGCTTTTCAACCGGATAACTGCAGTTTCTAAATTCATCCGTAAATGCCTGACCGGAAGCCCCTTTAAACACCGCTTCAATCATGACTTCCTTTCCTTTGATTATAGGATAATCGTCATGCTCCGGTGTTCCTATCGCCTCTTTGGAAGACAAGGCGCGACAGGTGATTTCAATCCTGTTTCCCCGAAGACTGTTCTTTTCAATTTCTTTTTTCAAAGCCGCCTTCAGACGGTCATATATTTCATTATTGGTCATAATGTCCTCAATGGTTTTTTGGTTGTTGACTTTAGGGAGAAAAATTAAATTATCTAACAATGATCCTGCCATTCTGAACGAAAAGATTGTGTCAAAACAAACATCTGATTTAACCGCTGTTATGTTAGACTCGACCTCGTAAACGTTCTCCCAAGAGCTGGAATTATGGTAGGGTGGCTCTACATGGCGGATTTTGGAATATGCAGGCTGGGATGTAACCCCACCCTACCATTTTGAAAAAGTAAAATCAGTGTTCAAAATATTCTACTGCCATCATTTTGGATCCCGGTTCAACAGGCTGTCACAATAGAAAAATCGAAGATTTTTCCAATATAAACAGACGTCAAGTCACACTTGTCATCCCGGACTTGATCCGGGATCTAGTTGAAATATATTTCTTTTTACCGTGTCATTCCGGATCGGAGTCCGGCATGACACGGTGCGAACTAACTCAGCTGAGGCACGTTTTCTGTATTGTGACACAGCCTGCAAGACCGCAATGACAGCAGCAAAGTCTTTATGAAAACGTTAACATGGCCTCAGTCTTAACAGTTGTTCCCCGGGGTGCTGGCCGATATTCCTCGAAGACACCAGAGTCTGAGCAGAACATAAACCGGATCATTTAACCTGAGACCCAGTGTTTTAAAATAGTGCGATTCGACCATCACAGATAGTGTGTTCAAGCCCAATTGCACATGGATAATAATGTTATGATCAATGGTGGTGACTTTTTTTATATTCCCCATGAAACGATTTATCACAGGTCCCTCCGGCTGAAGTGGTAATATATGGATATCGCTGGGCCAGATGATAACCTGTTCGAAATTGACACCTTCATCTGCAACCAGCAATAGTTTGTCTCCCCATTTGAATTCTACCAGTCCGTTACCCAACTTTCTCTGTATTTGTCCGTTTAAAAGGTTTGGTTTTTCCAGAAATGATAGACCGGTCGCTTCCTGTTCAAGCCATAAATCGGCAAAACTCCCTGTTTGTGAGATGGACCCGTTCTCCATAACCATAATCTTATCCCCTAGCTCTTGGGCTTCGTGCAGATTGTGGGTTACAAACAGGGTGGTGAGATTCAACTTCTTTTGCAGCTTTTTGAATTCGTGTCGTAAGTAACGGGCTGTCTTATAGTCAAGGTGAGAGAACGGTTCATCCAGGAGCAAAAGCCTAGGCTTTGACGCAACCGCCCGGGCCATAGCCACCCTCTGCTTTTCACCTCCACTGAGCTGGTTGGGAAAACTGGAAGCCAAAGAACTAACTCTGAACATCTCCAGAATTCGGCTGGTTTCCTCCTCCAGCTGACCGTTAGAAAGCTTCCGGGATTTCATTGCTATCTTCAGATTCTGACTGACGGTCATATGCGGAAACAGGAAAAGATCCTGAAACAGGTATCCGATCTTGCGTTTGAAAGGAGGAAGAGACTCAACCGATTTTTGACCGAGCGTTATGGTACCGCGATGAGCAACAAATCCGGCGATAATGTTCAGCAATGAAGTTTTTCCTGCCCCGGAAGGTCCAACCAGAACCGCCAATTCACCCTTATTGATCTCCAATCTTTCCAGGTTAACAAACCTGGAACTGATATTTTTTAAGACTATATCGGACATGAAAACTCCTTGATCATTAAAATTCCGTAGCTTTACTGCGATATCCAAGCCATTTCAGCGTTAACATCAAAATAAATCCTGAAACGATCAATACCCAGGCACAGGTAATGGCAATCCCGATCTCGCCGCTGGTAAGATTGAGGTATATGGCGATGGGCAGTGTTTCGGTTCGAAATCTTGTGGCGCCGGCAACCATTAAGGTTGCACCGAATTCACCCAAGGTGCGTGTCCAGGCCAGGATCGTACCTGACAGTATGCCATTGCGAGCCATTGGAAGTATAATTCGCATGAATACCTGTTGATTGGATAAACCGATGGTATACCCCGCCCAATCATATTTCTCATCAATCTCTTCAAAGGTGGATCTGCAGCTTCTGATAATCAGAGGGGTTGCGATGAAAGTTTGAGCGATAATTGCCCCACTGGATGAAAATAAAAAATCAATATCAAATCTACTGAGATACTTTCCCAACAGATCAGGGCCAAGCAGGAAAAGCAACCCCATCCCAATCACCAGAGGCGTCATGACCAGTGGGATATCCAGGAAAGTATCTATGATAAATTTCCCGGGAAAGTCTTTCCTGGCCAGAATATAAGCCGTTGGTATTCCCAGGATAAGAGCAATCATTACTGCCGAGACAGAGGCAACCAGGCTAAGCTTAACAGCAAAAAGCGTTTCCGAAGCGATCAGGGTTGCAACAATCTCCAACAGGTCGATTTGAACAGCTAGTGACAATAAAACCCCAAATATGCTTAAGCAGCATATCCACAAGGCAAGGTAGAAAACTCTAATCATTTTTTATCGGTAAAAATCCCGCCTTGATAAATTCATCTATTCCCGGCTGGCTGATCACAAATTGCTGAAACTGGGCCGCAATTGCGGGCTGTTTTGCTGTTTTTAAGAGGGCGATGCCGATTATTTCAGGTGTATAATAGTCCTGAGGAATAGGAATCATACGGAGTTCTCCCTGGTGGATCACGGCATTTGATCTCCCGATGATGGAAGCATCAACTGTCTTTTTCAGTACATACAGGGTTAACTGGTTGACAGTGGCACCGTACACCACCACATTCTTGAGGATTGCCGTCTTGCTTCCTGATTTATCCAAAATCTCCATGCTTGTCCTTCCGAATGCCATGGCTTTGGGATCACCCAATGCGAGTTTCAAGTCGGGTTTTGCCAGGTCGTCAAATGAATTGATCTCCCGGTTATTTTCTTTATGAACGGCAATCACAGGCGTGTGGTAAACGACAGGAAAATCGGAGACCACCTGTTTGTCCTGCTTAAGCTTTTCTATGTAAAAATAGGAACCGGGCATAAAAAGATCACCACGCCGTGTGGCACGAAAGCGGGTTAATAGTTTACCCGCTCCGCCATATTCGACATATATTTTATGCCCCGTTTGTGTCTCAAATTTTTGGATTATTTTATCGGTCGGTTTTCTTAATCCCGCTCCGGCAATCAGAAAAAGCTCATCAGAAAAGGCTGTGGTTGGAGATGTCGTAAAAACTCCAAAAAAGATTATATGGATATAAAGAATAACTGTTTTTTGCAGAGACACAGATCTGCTTAAATGCTGATCGATTAACGGTTTTCTCATGACAATATACCTGGTAAGAATTTTAGATTAAGATGGAAAAAAGATAAAAAGAATGCCCTGAAGGAAGCTCAACCTGCAATGGAATCGGTGTGTGATCTGCTCTTTCCGATATGCTCCCGGATGAAGCTGTATTATCAGAACCGGTCATTGGAAGCACCAGGAATAGTTATCTCGGTGCTGTCATACTGAATCGGAGAATGTTTTCACCGGCTTGCCAGAGGACAAACCTCCAGCGCAAAATTCATTGATTCCCGAATCTATGTGCAAGTTGGTTTTTCAGGTCTCTATCGAAAATATCGCGTCAACGTAAGAGTGGCGTGAATGGGAATAAACTACGATAAAGCAAGTGGAAGTGTGGCAATAGTGCCTGATAGTGGATATTGTTGAAGATAAAACGGTAGACGGAGAACTGCGTTTGGTTTTTCGAAATGTTATTCATTTTATTCCTTTTCAATTGACGGAAGGCATTTCAGTTTCCCAAAGCACCCTATCGTCCAACATCCATGGCATCTGCTGTAGGGCTGTTGGATCGGAATTTAGAATGATTGTAATCTAACTGATGCAATAGCAATTGGATTAATTCAAAGTCAAGCAAAAAAAGTAGACCATCCGCTTTTCAGGGATTTCGTTTAGGTATTAACAATTATTTCCATGTCCAATTAAGGTATTTTCTAACAAACTGGATTGATCCATCCAGAAAAAACCCCAGGATGCCGATTGCAACTACAATGGCCATCAGCCTGTCATATTCCATGGTATCCCGTGCGTCATTGATGATATACCCCAATCCGCTGGAAACCCCCAGAAACTCAGCGGGGACAAGTACAATCCACGCTACTCCCAGTGCCATTCGCAAGCTGGTTAAAATATAAGGGAAGGATGCCGGTATGATAATCTTCGATACCAGTTGACTGTCTTTTGCGCCCTGGTTTTTCGCCATCATGATCCACCGGGGATTAACACGCATCACACCGAGTGAGGTGTTTAAAATGATGGGCCAGATTGTTGCCATCGTAATCAAGAAGTAGATAGCTCCTTCAAAACTGGCAAAAATAAGAAGGGCAATGGGCATCCAGGAAAGAGGGCTAATCATACGCAGCAGTTGTATCGGAGGATAGGTGATGATTCTGAACTTTGAATAAAAACCGATCAATATCCCGACGGGAAATCCGATCATAAATGCGATAAGGATTCCAACGATAACACGTCTCAAACTTGCTAGGACTGACAGCCAAAAATCAGGGTCTTTTGTTAATAAAAAAAACGCCTTAATCGTAGGAAGAGGCAGGAATCCCGAAAACTGTTCAAAGCCGGGTCTGTTGAAAACAAAATAGCCTCCGATGGCCCACAATAAAACAAACAGAAAAATACCCATGGCACCAATATAAATTCTGTCCGCTCTTCTTTTCTCATCAATCTGAAAAAAGGTGTATTTTGTGTTTTTTTTCAGGTACTTGTTTACGAAGTTCATATCTCTATTACCTCTTCGCGTTCCCATGGATTATCCGTGTTGCCAATATGAAATGCCTCCGCACCACCGATCTGATTCAAGGCATCCTTTACAAATGTGTCGTTTACTAGTTCGGCCGCTGCGAAGTCAGGATTTAGTTTTTTGAGGAAGGTGGCATCACCTTCCATCAGGGTCTGACCCATTTGTTTGATGATGAGTCGGCTTGCCGACGGATAAGGCCAGGGCTGAAATCCGATCCTGCCTATATTCCATTGAGGATGGCGTATGGCTTGTGGAATAGCGCCTGCACCATAGTCAGCAAGATCGTATCCTGTGAACGCCCTCAGGAGAATCTCCTCGGAAACCGGCAAATACTTTTCACCCTCTCGGCTCAACAATCTGGCAGTTTCTTTCATGTTTTGATTGATCCACAGCTGGGCTCTGACAATAGCATTTATCACTTTCTGGGTAAATACGGGACGACTGTTGATGATGTTTTCGTTCATCACAACCACACAACAGGGATGATTCTTCCAGATATCACCAGTGAACCGCAATATTTTTGCACCTGTTTTTATCTCACTGATGGCATTAAACGGTTCCGCAACAATATAGCCGTCTATCTTACTACCGGCCAGCGCAGCCGGCATTTCAGGGGGAGCCAGTACAAACAGGTTGACCTCATTCGGTTTTAACTTAACACGTTGCGGTTGAATCACCGGTTTCAGATCGAATTGATGCAGACCCATCTGCAGAATCACGTTATGAATAGAATACCAATAGGGAATAGCTATCTGGAGTCCGCCAAGATCGGCAAAGCTTTTAATATGAGAATCGCCGGATACGGTTACGGCACTTCCGTTGGTATGATTCCAGGCCAGAATTTTTACCGGAACCCTGTTTTTAAAACGCATCCACACTGGTATGGGGAGTAGCATGTGAGTGACATCAAATTTCCCTGATAAAAACGATTCCAGCAGGGCTGACCAGCTTCTTACCCTCACCGGCTTCTCCACATCCAATCCCTCTTCCGCGAAGAATCCCTTGGCGTGAGCAATAAGAAGGGGAGTTGCGTCGGTAATGGGCAGATACCCCACCCTTAACTTTGTTCGCGGTTCAGCGATAAGCGGCCGGGGAATGACTGCTGTCCCGAGAGTACCTGCAGCAACCTTTAGAAAGTCTCTTCTATCTATATAAGATTTCATTTCATCGACTCCCTGAATTTCTCCATAATGGCTTTTTTAATCTGCAGGAACGAATCATCCAGAGTGTCTTTCGGGTATGGAAGATCAACATCAAATACATCAATGATTCGACCGGGAACGTCTCCCATCAGCACAACCCTGGTTCCGAGCAGAATAGCTTCTTCAATATCATGGGTAACGAAAATAACCGTAAAACCCTGACGTTTCCAGATGCTGACCAGCTCCTCTTGAAGAATTCCCCGCGTAAAGGTATCCAGGGCACCAAAGGGTTCATCCATCAGTAAAATATCCGGATTGCCGATAAAGGCTCTTGCCAGACAAACCCTTTGAGACATGCCCACCGAAAGCTCTGAGGGTAAGTGCCTCTCGAATCCGTTAAGATTGATCATGTTGATGTATTGCTGCACTCGTTCATCTAAATTGTTCAGATCATCTCGAATTCTGCAGCCGAATGAGATATTCTCCTCAACCGTTAACCATGGCAAAAGACTGGGTTCCTGGAAAAGGATGCTGCGGGAAGGATGGGTTCCCATCACCTTCTGACCGTCTATGAAGACTTCCCCTTCGCTGGCTGAGATTATCCCGGCTAAAATGTTTAAGAGTGTTGATTTCCCACAACCGGATCTTCCAAGGATGACAACGAAACTGCCTTCAGAGATGGAAAGGTTAATCCCTTTGAGCGTCGTTACCCGATTCTTTCCGGAGAGATTGAATTGCTTACTTACATCGTTAATCCGGATTTTTTCCATCATGTTCAGTGCAGAGTTGATCTAACAAGATTCGATTTTAAGGTATATCCATACAAATGACTCAAAGTTTAAGGCATTCTCATCAGGAGTGCAAGTGAAGAGAAGAGCGTCGGCATGGGAATTGTGCCGGCTTTTAATAGTAACTCTGCTCAACTACAAAATCCTTGGGATTTATAATTCGATAAAAGTACCCGGAAGAAATGAGGTCTTTTGTTGGATTACTATGCAAAAAAGGGGACGTTGTTGACTAAGTATACAAACCATAATGCTATTCGATTTCCACAAAATCTGAGAAAAAAGGGGACGTTGTTGACTAAGTATACAAACCATAATGCTATTCGATTTTCACAAAATCTGAGTTATTGTAGACAAAATAGTATCTAACAATTTCATAATGCAGGTCTGTCTTCTTTGCGTTAGTACACTTTGTCATAGAATGTCCTGTATTCCGTCCTGTGGAAAAAATACAAGACGGGCTATTTCCATTGATTTATCGGATGATCGATTTGCATTTCTTTTGGGCCCTGGGAAGACCAGCAAAATTTATTGTGAATCAAAAAACGGATTCCTGATCAGAACGCCTTCGATCATCTGGCCATGATTCATACCCTCCGTAATAACCTGACTGGCTCCAGCACTGCGAGCCGCACTAATAATCATGGCATCCCAGAAAGAAATGCGATGCTGATCCTCAATTTCCGAGGCAGATAAGATAGATTTAGGTGTGATTTGTTGAACAGACCAGACAATGTAATTTTCGATGATGCTTCGTGCTTCAGTCGGCGTCAGCGGAGAAGAAATTTTTCGAGTCACGTTGACATAAAATTCCTGCAAGACCTGTGTGCTGATAACCCCGTTCCCGTCGTTCCAGATTTTTTTCAACAGCTTTGCTGCCGTTTTCTGTTTTCTACCTGCATCCAGATCATGTGCGTAAATCAACATGTTTGTATCTATAAATATCTTATCGGTCATATAGGTCTTCTCAAGATGCAGATATTATCCCTCCCAAATGAAATCCTGTCTCCAGCTTTTAGACAGCACTCCTTTTGGCTTGTTCATACTGTACTGCATCAGTAACGATCCTTTCGAGTTCCATACCCAGCATGGCACTGATCGAAAGCTGCCTTTGAGCGGCAATAATCCTGGCTTTCTGAAGGATCTCCTTCTCAATACTCAAGGTAATGTTCTGTTTCATTTCCTGTAACTCCTTGCTCGTGAGTGAAGTTCACTTTATTACGTGTAACACGTATTTTACGTGCAGCCAATTCGTTTTACAAAAGCCCTTAGTTAAAAATCTGACCGTGAATAGGAATTAAAGGGAGGCAGGAAGGCGTCTGGCTGGAGTTACCTCATCTTGGTTATCGTAAATATACAGTAATACAATTGCGCAAGCCTCTGTCTTTTAAAATGAAATGTCAAAATAAAAGACCCGGTCTTCTATTCTCGCACACCAGCCATTTTATTATTGCTCGTTTGAATCAGCATGGATATACTTGGGCTATACATTAAGCCAATGGAGGAATCATGCATACAAAAATTCAAAAGTGGGGTAATAGCCAAGGCCTTAGACTTCCCAAGGTACTTTTAGATGAAATCCAAACAGATGTCGGAGATGAAGTGGAGGTGTATTCTCAGGAGGGTAAAATCATTATTGAGCCTGTTAAGCAAATTCGGAGCAAATTCAGTTTACAAGCGCTGGTTAAAAAAATTCCAGAGACGTATAAAACGGAAGAGATTAATTGGGGTAATCCTGTTGGGAAAGAGGAGTGGTGATGGCGTATATTCCCCAAAAAGGAGATCTTGTTGTTTTGACTTTTGATCCTCAATCCGGACACGAGCAAAAAGGAAGAAGACCAGCTTTGGTTGTCAGCAATACACTATTTAATCAACACACGGGTCTTGCCATCGTTTGCCCGATAACTAATACCGATAGGAGTTTCCCCTTTCATGTCCCGGTTTCCAAAGAATCTTCGTTGTCAGGTTTCATTATGGTTGAACAGGTGAAATCCATAGACTTTAAAAAACGAAAGATCAAGTATGTCGAGAAATCTCCAGATAAAACCATGAATGAAGTTCTTGGAATCTTAGATGCGTGTATTTATCAAGAAAAATAACAAGTGTTTACAGTCAGATCATCCCCAAGTTTCTTATATCAGATTAAGATTGACATCAGTAAAATTCGTTCGTAATGTACGAATATGGCTGAAAAAAAAGGAACCTGGAAAAAAAACTGGATGAACTGCTGAGCTTTTTTCCTGTAATCATAATACTGGGCGTACGTCAATGTGGTAAAACCACTTTGGCAAGAATGCTAAGACCTGAATGGCGCTATTTTGATCTTGAACGCCATCGGGATTACAATTTAATAACTGAAGACTTTGAGTTTTTTATTAAGGAAAACCCGCGTGCTGTAATCATCGACGAAGCTCAAAGGTATCCTCAATTATTCCAGGAATTAAGAGGGGTTGTTGATGAGGATAGACAGGCAAAAAATCGTTTTATTCTGACGGGTTCCAGCTCACTTGATTTAATAAAAAATGTATCGGAGAGTCTGGCCGGCAGAGTTGGAATAATCGAACTTGGAACATTTAAGTTAAATGAGCTTCATAGTCTGCAACTTCCGGAATTTTATCAGATTTTTCAGCAAAAGATAGGCGATGAAACCAAACAATGGCTTAAAAGTCTATGCCGGCCCATCGATCATAATCAGCTTATGGAGGTTTTCCTGAAAGGTGGTTACCCCGAACCGGCATTGGAAAACGATGATCGGTTTTTCCAATCATGGATGGAGAACTATTATCAGACATATGTTCAAAGGGATATACGGTCTCTTTTTCCTCGTTTGGATCTGGTTAAATACCAGCGGTTTATTTCAATGTTGTCCTCTCTAAATGGTACTATTATCAACCGCTCCCAGGTTGCCAGATCGCTTGATGTCTCCGAAAAATCGATTCGTGATTACCTGGACATTGCGTCAGGAAGTTATATGTGGCGCAACATTCACAGCTATGAGAAAAGCATGAGTAAATCGGTAGTAAAGATGCCAAGAGGTAGTTTCAGGGATTCAGGATTTTCGCACTATATTCAAGGAATTCGTAATAGAGATCAATTGATTAATCATCCTACCGTAGGCGCAAGTTTCGAAGCCTTTATCACAGAGGAATTAATAAAAGGGGTTCAGGCACTTGATATTGCAAAAGTTGATTACTATTATTTCCGAACTCGAAATGGAGCTGAAATTGATCTGATTTTAGAAGGTGATTTTGGTGTTCTGCCCATTAAAATCAAGTTTGGAAGCTATACAAAACGACGTCAAATCCAGGCATTGACCGCTTTTGTCGAGAAGAACGATCTTCCTCTCGGAATTGTCATCAATACCAGTGATCGAGTCGAGATGATCTCTGAAAAAATCATTCAAGTTCCCTCAACCTGCATCTGATTTTATACCAAAAGGGGACATTGACTATGTGTACAAACGAAAGAAAGCTAAACTGCATTATGAATTGGGGTCAGGCTTGCGTTATTGCGTTTAAATACTAATTAAACGCAATAACGCAAGCCTGACCCCAAACTTTTTTATGGTTTCTTTTCAATCCTCATAAACCAGAGGTAGCATAAGGATGAACCACCAAACAGCAATCCTGCAATCTGCCAGGCAAACGGAATCGACAGGTTATCAGCCATCCAGCCGGTCCCGATACCGCTTGCCATTCCACCGATACTCATAAACAAGGATTCAAGGGATATCAGGGTTGAGCGTTTTTCAGACGGAATCAAGCCATGAAAGAGACTCTGGTGTGGAGAGTTGAGCAGTCCGTTTTGCAGAAACAGGAACAGATAGAAAAAAGCGAATCCCCATATGTTTGTCTGATAAGCCAGAAAAAAGAAACTGAATCCCATGGTGATTCTAAAAACCACCAACACGAGGGCATAACGGTTGCGGAATAAACGGCAGATCGGGGTGATGAGGGTATTTCCCAGCGCGGAAGCTGCAAAATAGCCGGTGCTTAACAAGCCGAAAATCCAGCTTTGCTCTTCTGAACCCAGAATCCATTTGACCTGCGGTTGCCAGAAGCTTTCGATTGCCACTACGCCGATTCCCCAAAACAGGGTAGCAGCCATCAGCAATAGTACTGTCTGGTGACGAAAACCGTATTGAAACGCATCACTTAATACCTGTGGCAGGTTTTGAAAGCTGTTGAGAAGACGTTTATCGAACTGTTGCCCGGATTCATCGATCCAGATGATGGTATAAATTGCTACCCAGAGGTAGGCAATCAGCATTAACAACAGATTGAGAGTATATCTTTCCCAACCCAGCCGGGATGAAATCATGGGTAATCCACCACCAACCAGGGTTCCCAATGCCAATCCCATCGGAATCCAGACTCCCACTTTTGCAAAGGCCTTCTGCAGGTCCCCTTTTGGTGAAATATCCTTAAACCGGTCGACAAACCAAGCATCGATGGTGCCGCTGGAAAGGCTGCGGGCAATTCCCATTAATCCGAATGCAACGAACATAATACCTTTGGTGTCTGACAGCAGCAGGAACAGCGAAACGCCGCAAATACTGATAAACTTTGAGATAAGATAAACGGTTTTTCTGCCAATCTGATCTGCTAATCCGCCGGTAGGAAGTTCAAAAAGCAGGATCATACCGGAATAGATCGACAGACATATTCCTACCTGAAAAAGGTTTAGTCCTCTGCTCAGAAAAAACAGTGTCATAATGGGAATAAATATCCCGATGGACATCCAATGGAAAAACTGATGAAGACAAAACCTGATGACGAGTGAAGACAAATGACTGGTATTCATGATTGTTTTAGATAGGGGTTTCTCCGATGATATTTACTTGATCTATAAGAATTCCATATCCCACAAGGACTCCTGTTCTGTCACCCGATATAAGTAAAGGGGGTCATTTAAAATGGGATAAGTACCCCTTGTTGTAAAAGTACGGGACATTGTTGACTAAGGATTCAAATGAAAGAAAGTCAGACCTGCATGATTAAATTGTTAGATCCCACTATTGTCTGCAATAACTCAGGTTTTCCGGAAATCGAATAGTATTAAGTATTATAGTTTGTACACTTAGTCAACAACGTCCCCATCTGCGCTCTTACTCCTGAAGCTCGTCTACAAATCCGATTAGGTCCACCTGCTTCCTCTTAAAGGGGTTACGGGAAAATCGCAGGGATTGATTTACCACCAACCTGTTTACACCATTGAGCAGGTTATCGTTCTTCGTTTTTTCACTTAAATCAGCCACTGCCTGATAGCAGGACAGGGCTGCCTCCCGTTCCATCAGCAAATCGTGTGCCTGCCCGCGCAGCAGTAAAGCGATCGCTTTTTCGTTTGAGCAGGTGGCGTTTGCTTCTGCGGTTTCAAGCTGTTGAATGGCCTCCTGGAACCGCCGTTGGTGGATAAGAATCTTTCCGGCTATTCTGGCATAGAAGGATTCGTGAGGATCCAGCGCCATCGCTTTCTCAACATAGTCCAACGCCTGGTTCAGATCGTGTGGATATTCCCGGAGAAGGATTCGGCTCTGCACATAAAGATGAATCGCCTCTTTTTTCCGGATATCATGCCATTGATAACCGGGGAGTTGCTTCTTATCAGGATGGAGGAAAATGCGGTTAAATCCCTCGTCCAATTCAAATCCGATATAGGGGTTATCACAGGCGGGTTCCGATCCGGTGGCCACCCACAGCTGTCGTGTGCCGGGTTTGAAAACAACCGAGGTTACATTGGATTCAAATCCGATTGTGGCGCCTGTGCCCCGCTCTGTTTCGCTGATTGCATCCAGACGATCGCCGAGAAAAGAAGCCGCTTTGCCGACATCAATCGTTCCCATATGTTCTTTGATCAGCCGGGTGATACGTTGATATCGACCGATTACATTGCGTGTCATGATGTTGTAAACCGGTAACAGATCCTCCTGCTTTAATTCATCCGTCAACGCAAAATTTGTTACGGCCAGGTGATGGTTGTCCATTTTTCTCACACCCAGGTTTTTGGGAGATGCTTCCAGAGCGACCGCTTCCCCTGTTTTCCCGTCTGCGATCAGCAGACCAAAGGACCCTCCCCTGGAGCTTTTACGGACAATGTCAATGGCGTCATCCAGTGAATCGGCTTTCCTCATGATCTCATTCTCCAGAATGGTGAATGAATGTCCGTGTGGTCTGGCTTCCTTATACCCCATAAAATGGCCTCCCACCACAATACCCTTTTCATTCATACAGGAATTGCATTTTAACATCCCGGCGGTTGAGACTTTGACATATTGAAAGCCCCGGGCAGGCTTAAAATGAAACAGGGTCTGGTTTTCACTCCATCGTCCTTGACCAACATAATCGGTGTTGCGACCAAAGACGAGTTCACCATCCTCAGTTCCGGCTCCGGATACGGCGAAACTGGTACAACCGCCGGAATTTTCGAGAAAACGGCTTTTGGATTTAATCTGACCTGATAACATGGACATGTTCAAGTCCGATAAAAAATTGGCGATAAAAACAGTCTTGTAGGGCAGTCCTGCCCCGTCCGCGATGCCTTTGATCTCTTCCAGATACTCACGAGGCGTATTCCTTTCAATGGGACGGTACAGTTTGATCTCAAGAAATTTGAGTATCAGGTTTTTCAACCAACCCGGTTTGTTCTTCAGGCTTTGAATCCCACTCACCGGATCGGCGAAAATAGGGACAACTCCCCGCTGAATCTCTTCTGATAACAAGTTGCCATGCTGATATCCCATCTCAAAAGGAGAACCGCAAAGATGAACAATTCTGTTGCCCCCGACGATGGTCTTTACCGCATTTACTTTTGAGGAACCGGCTTCCGATTGTTGAATTAAATCCTGTTGCCCGATAGAGCTCTTGGGTTCAGATACGGCAAGTCGACTTCCACTTGAAACCGAGAGTCCCTTAATCAATCCAAAAAGCACCACTATTACCAAAAGCATAACTAAAAGCGTTATCATCCAAGCCTCCTTACTCCTTGCAGGTTTTCCAATCCGAAACCATTTCACTGAAGGTGGTGAACCGGACGAGTGTTTATTCAGTGATATGGAGAATTAATTATTCTAGTGTTTAATAGCATAAATTATCGATAGTATCTCTCAGTTGAGATCCTTTGACTTCTCTTTTCTTCCAGATAAAAGGTCTGGGAGATTGATTGTAGAATTCAATGTATGCCTCTATG
>Ga0180009_10003094_pt1 | contig 19162 bp, 13 predicted proteins | sample OS_PC_MetaG_FD_123537 | JGI IMG/M metagenome (GOLD analysis project Ga0180009, IMG submission 123537) | Groundwater microbial communities from the Aspo Hard Rock Laboratory (HRL) deep subsurface site, Sweden - OS_PC_MetaG | ecosystem: Environmental > Aquatic > Deep subsurface > Groundwater...
CGCTGACATCAACGAAGCCATCCAGCGGCACTGAAACCGCCGCCCTCCAACTGGTCGCGATCAATCGGAACGGATGGTCGCGATGCGCCGGAACAACCGGTCGCGATCACCGGAATGCGCACCTTAGCTGCGGTTATGACGCCAACGATGCCCACGATCTCTACGAATTGATAGTCCAGGTCGTGCTTAGAGATCGTATCTGGTTGGCCCCTGCGAAGAGCACCCTGCGATCTATCGACGTCATGCAACCGTGGCTTGCCAATGGCGCCGCTGTCCATTTCAAGAAGCGGGCACCCAGGGGAAATGCATCTCGGTTCTACATGGCGCGCGAACCGCATTTTTCACGTTTTGTTGGAACGGCACTGCACTTTGACATGCCGTGCTTCGTGACGTCTGAATACCGCAAGACTTTCGAGACAATTGCTGCACCGCTTGCCGAGAACGCCCTCTGCGATTCGGTCGCCCACTACACGCATATGACAAAGAGAATGCAAATGTCGATGCTGCGTCAGGGGCTCTCCCGGCCGCACCTTGTGAATCTCCGCATTCCTCCGCTGCCGTTCGAGGTAATCCGTCGCAGCGGAAATCTTCACGACATCATCGATCAAACGCTAGAAGTACGGCACCTCTACTCAGGCCTGAGGAGGGACCTCTCAGGCGTTTCCGCCATGCTTGCCGACCCTTCGCGGTCGCCCCGCCAGAAGCTAAAGGAAATTACTGCGCTTGAGCGCGGCTGGAAAAAGCTGCACCGGACGGCCGATGGCAGCATTGAGATGACGTTTGCAAAGTCGGCAGGGTATTTGGCCGAGCTTGCAATTGGCGGCGGCCAGATGTTGCTGAGCTTAAATGCGGGGAATCCCGAGCTTGGAACCGGTGGTGGATTCGGCCTCGCCAAACTAGCGTCGCGGCTCCCAGAGACGATGAACTTGGATAGGGCCGTATGGCGGCTGCAGCCGCTTAACCGATCATTCCGCTTGAACTGGGAGACTTCGGACCGGAAGATGATAACTCACCTCGAACGGGTGTTCGGTCGCCCGAGAATATGACGACAATTTCTCGCAACGCTAACTCTGGGTGGTCTGAGGGCACGTGCCAGTGTCTCCACTTGATCTACAGGACTCGTCGTGATCCACGTCGCTGTGGACGCGAACGAATGATGTGCAGACGAACGACATCATTTTTCATCGGCCTTGGCTCGGCAGCAATCTCTTGCTTAAGAGCAAGAATGAAGTCGCGGAAAGCTACTTTGAAAAACAGTGCCAGTATGGACTGACCTGGGCTGGTATGTATGGGGATTGGAGACGGTATCGTCTGGGGATAGATGTGCCGAATGAGAGTGACCGGGTTGTGCACACCCGGCCACTCCTATGCTCCTGAATCAGGAGGGTCGGTTGGGTGCTTCGCGGCCATCCAGCCGTTCTTGGAGCCAGTCCAATACTTCAGCCTCAACCCAGCCCACTCGATTAGGACCGATCTGTACCCGCTGGGGGAACTTCCCGGCCTTCTCCAGTCTGGCGATGTGTTGGGGTGAGTACAGGACCATCTCCTTAAGCTGACGCTTTGAAAGTAGCCTCATCACGATGTCTCCTTGATGGAAGAGCATCGCGATGCCCTAGGTTACGACAATACCCAGGCGTGATGAGCGTAAATGCTTCGCGGAAGGTTGACCAGCGGCGGAGGAAGCGAGGCCAGGCGCAATTTTTCGGCTGATCCTAGTGCCTATGACGTGCCTAAGAGCAGAAAAATGAGCGGTCTGATGTGTGCTAAGTGTTTGATTTTATTGGCGCACCGGAGAAGATTCGAACTCCTGACCCCCAGATTCGTAGTCTGGTGCTCTATCCAGCTGAGCTACCGGTGCTGATCGCGGCGGAACAATCGCTAGCGGTCCCTTTCGGGAGGCTGTCACCGCGAGAGCGCTCTTCTACTCGTTCATGACCGACAACGCAAGTCGTCGGTTACCGCATCGGGGCGAAGATTTTCGGCAAGCCCCGTCAGGCTTTCGGCTGACGGTCGGGGATGCGCAGGCGGAACACCGCACCGGGGCCGTTGTCAAGCAGTTCGAGGGTGCCGCCATGGGCCGCGACCAGCTCGTAGGCGATGGCGAGGCCAAGACCCGAGCCGCCCCGGCGCTGGGAGGACTGGAAGGCCTGGAACAGGCGTTCGCGGGCGCGCGGCGGCAGGCCGGGGCCATTGTCACTGATGTCGATGGCGACTTCGCCATTGTCGCGGATCGCGGTCACGCCGATCTCGCCATCCGTCACGGGAAGGGGCTGGGATTCGAGCGCCTGGAGGGCGTTGCGGCAGATGTTCGAGAGAACCCGGTAGAGGTGGTCACGGTCGGCGTCGATGCGCAGCTCGGGGTCGATTTCGATAATCAAGGAAATCGAGCCGTCCTCGCGCGGCAGACCGAGGCCGTCGCCGACTTCCTCGACGAGCGGACGCAGGAGCATCATTTCACGTTGCGGCGTCGCCTCCTCGGCGCGGCCGAATTTCAAGGTCGCGTTGCAGAAGTCGATGGCGCGGTCCAGCGAGGCGATCAGCTTCGGTGCGAAGCGCTGCACGGTCGGATCGTCGATGCCGGTCAGCCGGTCCGAGATCAGCTGCGCGTTGGCCAGCATGTTGCGCAGGTCGTGGTTGATCTTGCTGACGGCGAGACCGAGCTGTGCCAGCCGGTTCTTCTGCAGCAGCAATTGGGAAAGCTGGCGCTGCATGGCGGCAAGCTCGCGTTCGGCGACGCCGACTTCGTCGCCGCGTGACGAAGGTTCGATAATGCGGCTCGGGTCCTCGGGGTTTTCCGCAAAGTGCAGCATGTTGTCGGTAATGCGCATCATCGGGCGGACGAGCAGGCTCGACAATGCAAGATAGACAAGCGCCGCGGTGAACAGGGAGATGATGACCGACAGGATGAGGATGTTGCGGGCATACTGCCACAAGGCTTCCCGCATCGGGGATTCCGGGATGACGATCTCGATGAAATCGCCGGGTTTGCCGTCGAGCGGACCGGTGACGCGCAAGGTCCGGTCCTCGGTTCGCCCGAGGACGGCCAGCGCCTCGCCGATGAGATCGATACGCGCGGCGGTGGCCGAGAGCAAACCCATCTCCTGCATCGGTCGCTGGTCGTAGACAGCGTCCACCGTCATCGGCTGGGCCGGCGGAAGAACCATCGTGCGGCGGCCATCGCGTTTCCAGGAAACCGCCTTCACGGCGGCGGTTTTCAAGAGATCGTCGCGCAGGGCGGCTGGCACCGCACCATCGGGTGTACCTTGGGCTGCCAGGGCCGCCAGATGGGCGGACATGAGCCGGTCGTTGAGCCAGTTGATGCGATAATTGGCAACCGAGGGCACGAAGATCAGGACTTCGGCCAACATGACGAAGGCCGTCGTCAGCACCAGGAGCTTGAAGGGCAGCCGCAGCTGCTGCCATGCCGGCACGGTGGCGGTCTGGCGCTTGCGGGCGAAGAACGGCAGCGACGGGATTGAAAATCGCCGCACGGTGTTCAGCTGCCTTTCATCGACTTTTGCGGGCTCTTGTTGCTGGTCCATGACGTTTCTTGGGCTTGATCGCTCAGAGCGGTACTTCTCAGCAGCATACGCTGCGTCGACATCGTAGTGCGACGATCAACCCGAAGATTTCGAGTTTGGTTAGCGTGCCAACTCTTGCAAGTGTGGTTGCGCCCAACAGTATGCAAGTGATCGGCTCGGCAACTCGAGTCCCGGCGGACCTGGCAAGTGGTCCGGTGCCGGCCGGAAGGCGCCCGGCCGGCAAATGGCGAGGAGCCTCAGCCGAGCTTCGCCAAGAGACCGATGACCTTGCGGATCAACGGGTTTGACGTGGCGCCGGCGTAGAACTTGTAGGCGACCCGCTTGTTTACCTCCGACAGCGTCGGGTAGGGCGAAATCCACGCCGTCATGGCGCCGATCTTCAGCTTCTGGGAGACAGCCAGCGACCACATCTGAATCAATTCGCCTGCATGTTCGCCGACAATCGTGGCGCCGAGGATGCGGCCGTTCTTGTCGGTCACGACCTTGACGTGACCTGAGGTGATGCGCTCGGCCTGGGCGCGGTCGTTCTCGTGATAGGGCCAACGCAGAACGGACACCTTGCCGTGCTTCTCGATGGCCTGGTCCTCGGTCAGGCCGACATGGGCGAGTTCGGGGTCGGTGAACGTGACCCAGGGAATGATGCTCTCGTCGACCTTGGCGAAGGGGTGGCGGAAAAGCGCTTTGCGGATGACGATGCCGGCATGGTAGTTGGCGACGTGGGTGAACTGAAGGCCGCCGATGACGTCGCCGATGGCGTAGACGCGGGCGTTCGAGGTGACGAGCTTGTTGTCGACCTTGATGCCGCGTTTGTCGAAGGCGATGCCGGCGGCGTCGAGGCCGAGATCGTCGACGTTGGGCTTGCGGCCCGCAGCCATCAGGATATGGCTGCCTTCAATGACTTCTTCCTTCTCACCGACTCTGACGTGGGCGCGGATGTTGCCGGGGCCGCCATCGATCCGGGTGACGAGGGTGCCCTCGCGGATATCGACGCCCTCGCCGCGCAGGTGCTCGAGTACGACCTTGGTCATCTCGGGGTCGTCCTTGCCGAGCGCCTTGGCGCCTTCGAGGACGGTGACGCGGCTGCCGAGACGGCGGTGAGCCTGCGCGAGCTCCATGCCGATGGGGCCGCCGCCGACGATCAGCAGGTGATCGATCCTCGTCTGGTTGTCGAAGACGGTCTCGTTGGTGAAATAGGGAATGCCGTCGAGGCCGGGGATCGGCGGCACGAGGGGTGCAGAGCCCGTGGCGACGACGTAGCGGCGCGCCTTGATGCGGCGTTCGCCGGCTTCGACGGTGTCCTTGTCGATGAAGCGGCCGGCGGCCTCGATGACTTCGACGCCGAGTCCGGTGAAGCGCTCGACCGAGTCGTTGGGCGCAATCGCTGCGATGACGGACTTAACGTGATCGTGGACCGCCGAAAAGTCGATCGCCGGTTCGTGCGGGGCGACGCCGAAGCCGCCCGAGGAGCGCATCAGGTGGGCGCGCTTTCCGGCCGCGATCAGCGCCTTCGAAGGGACGCAGCCGTAGTTGAGGCAATCGCCACCCATCTTGTGTTTCTCGATGAGGACGACCTTGACGCCGAAGGCGGCGGCTGCGGCTGCGACGGAAAGGCCTCCGGAGCCTGCGCCGATGACGCAGATATCGCACTCGATCGTGTCCGTGCGCGGACCGTTGGCGCTGCGCGATGTGGGGCCGTCACCGGAGCCGGCGGTCGCGCTCCGCCCGGACGGGACGGTTTTTGAGAAGACGTCGGCAGTCTCATTATGCGGCTGCATGGCGGTTGCTCCACTTCTTGACGAGGACGGGGATCAGGGCGACCACGCCGATGGCGGCAAAGGCCAGGATGATTTCCTTACTGACGAGGGTGCCGGCGTCAATGGCATATGGGCAGGCGGCCTCGCCCTTCGCCAGAATGCAGGCGGCATGTTCAGCGTTGGTTTTTTCGATGATCGTTTTCAGCTGCGCGGCGGCGAACGAAAAAGCCATTGTTCCGGGAATGATACCGAGCAGGGTGCCGATCACGTAAGTGCGCAGCGGCACGCCGAGCAGGGCGGGCGCAAGATTGACGATGAAAAAGGGGAAGGCTGGAACGAGCCGCAGGAAGAGAAGGTAGCTCAAAGCGTTTTCCTGGAAGCCCTTGCGCAGATTATTGATCGCCGGTCCGGCCCTGGCGGCGAGCGTTTCGCCGAGTGACGTCTTGGCGACGAGAAAGATGATGGTGGCGCCGATGGTGGCGGCGATCACCGTCACCGGGCCGCCGATCTGCCAGCCGAAGAGAAGGCCGCCGGCCAGCGTCAGCGCCAGAGCGCCGGGCAAAGAGAGAGCCACGACGGCGATATACAGGGCCGCGTAGGCCAGCAGGGACAGGACGAGGTTTTGCGAAATGAAGCTGTTGAGGGTGCCGTAGTTACGGCCAAGCTGCTCAAGCGATAGGTACTTGTGCCAACCCATCGCGAACACCAGCCCCATCAGGGCGGCGATTACAATGAGCGGGGCCCAGGTGAGAATCGGGTTCGAAGCCGACCGGCTCACGGGTGCGGATGTTTCTTTTTCGACCATGATTTCATTCCATATCGCTTTTGGCGCGGCAGGTCCTAGGACCGGCGCTTAATGTTGTTGACGGACCAGTCGTAGAAGTAGCTATCGATGGATTTCTTGCCTTCGAGCTTGGATTCCAGGGCGTCGTTTGCGTACTTGCGGGCGTGATCGAGGACGCCTTCCTCAGAGCCGCCGAAGTCGGTCTGGAACCACTGGTAGATCGACGAGGCCTTGATCGTATCGCCTTCGACGGTGAAGCCGCGAGGATCGTTCACGTAGGCTTTGGCGGCGGCTTCCAACTGGGTGTCGAGCTTGGCGCCCGTGAAGGCTTCCTGGCCGAGGTTCGGGCAGCCGAACGACGAGCAGTTGACGGCATAATGGACGCGCGGGTCGTTGAAGATCGGGCGCAGTATCTGGTGTTCGATATCGTCGAGGCTGAGTTCGTGGCCCGCGACTTTCACGACCTTGGCTTTCCACGGACCGCCGAGGCCGGCGCTTTTCTTGATGAAGCCGAGAAGACCTTCACCGATCGATATCTCCCGGATCGAATCGATCGGGTAGTGGTCGAGCACGATTTCGATCGTCTTGGCGTTATAGAGGTTTGCCCAGTAGGCGAATTGCTCGTCGCGATTCAGTTGTCGCGGGTCGGCGGCTTGAAGCGCCTTGACGTAACCCTTGAGGACCTGATGGTCGTCGTTCTGCCAGACCTCGTAATCGACCCGGTTGACGCCGTCGCTGCCGGCTACGACGTACTTGGCTAGAAGTTCGTCCCAGGTCCGATGATCGAAGGCAGGGGCGGCATCGGCAGCGCTGGCGGAGAAGAACCGGGTGACGCCGTCATTGGCGGCCATTACGGGGGCAGATGCGGCGACGACCGCAGCAGCAAGCGTGGAAAAGGCTAAAATCCATAATCTTGTCAGCATGATCAGTCTCTATGCTCCAAAGGCGAGATTTCCGGGCCTTGCCCCGGGGCAGGGCACGTTCCGAGCCGACTTCCAGCGGAAGCGGATTAATGCGACCGGAGGGCTGCGAACGGCGCTAACATGGATCAGGTTCTTGAGGTTGAGAACTGCCTCTCAAGCGTTCGTGAAGCTTGCAATGCCATCGTGATAAGTCGTGATCAGGATATCTTATGATGGCTTGAAGCGCTTTCTTCGGGGAACGGCGCGATCTGCAAGGTGTGCGCGAAGTTTGACTTTGGCGCCATGCGGCCGTATAAGCCCGGCTTCGGTCGCTGCGATCGATTTCCGGACAATACCCATCATCCGCGCTGCCCCGACCGGTTTTGGAGGCGCGCTCTCAAGGTCAATCCGCTGGCGCAGGGGTTCAAGCCCTGCCGCGCGGCCCCCAAGTTTTCGGAGACGAGACGTGAAACGTACATACCAACCGAGCCGGCTTGTCCGCAAACGCCGCCATGGCTTCCGCAAGCGGATGGCGACGAGCGGCGGTGTTCGCGTCCTCGCACGCCGGCGGGCCAAGGGCCGCAAAAAGTTGTCGGCCTGAGGACGCCTGGCGTTTGCCCGGCGCGGCTGCAACTCGTCTCGTTACCCTCAAGAAGCGTTCCGAATTCCTGCGCATCCGGGGCGGCGTTCGCTTCGGCGCTGCCGGCTTTCTCATGGAAGCGCGGCCAAGATCGCTTGTCGCTGCAGGTTCCGGTGATGCCGCAACTCATGCTGCAAAACTGGCGGAAGACGAACCAAACGAGGCAGCCGCTCCGGCAGAGGAAGATGATAGAACCGTCATCGGCGGGGCCCGCTTCGGCTTCACGGTGACAAAGAAGATCGGCAATGCGGTGGTGCGAAACCGGATCCGGCGACGTTTGCGGGAGGCGCTTTGCAGCGTTGTCCGGGATCACGCTAGGCCGGGCTGCGACTATGTGCTCATAGCGCGTCAGCCTGCTTTGACGCAGCAATTCCAAGAACTTTGCGGCGATCTCAGAACGGCCTTTCAGCGCATCAATTCCGTGCTCGACAACCCGCCAAAGCGGGGGAAGGTGCAACCGCGTCGAACAGCATCCTCGTAATCGCAGTCGCGTATGGCAGCGAAAGCTCGTACCCGCTTTCAGATGTTCGTGAGTCATTCGCGGCAACCACATTGACGAACTTCTGAAAGCAGAGGGTACTAGTAGAAGATTGAATCTAGTACCGCTTTTCGATCAGAAGTCCCTGGAAGCGGTTGACTGATACGACACAGGGACTTCTGATCGGCGGTACTAGATGCCCGGCACCGTCGCCTGTATAGACGGTGCAAACCATGTCCGGCGCGGCGGGATGAAGTTGCCGCGATGCCGGGGCGGATAGGAAGGCGAGCCGAGGGCGATGAAAACTCAGAACAGCGACAACAACAACCTGCTTCTTGCCGTCGTTCTGTCGATGGCGGTGCTGTTTGTCTGGCAGATCTTCTTTCCGCCGCCGAAGCCCGTTCCTGCCCCCGGTCAGGAAGTTTCGCAGAACGTCGCCGGCGAGCCCGGGGCGGCCGGTGCTCCTGGCGTTGCCGGCGCTCCCGGCGCCGCCGCGGGCGGACTGCCGGGTGGCGTTGCTGCGGAAACGAGCCCGCGGGTCGTAATCAAGACGCCGGCGATCTCTGGGTCGATCGCGCTCAAGGGCGCACGGATCGACGACGTTCAACTCGTCGATTTCCACGTCGAACCCGATCCAAAGAGCCCGAAAATCAAGCTGTTGCAGCCATCGACTTCGCAGCATCCCTACTTTGCCGAGTTCGGCTGGCTCCCGCCGGCCGGCTCAACGGCGAAAGTGCCGAGCGCAAACACGCTGTGGAAGGTGGCAGAGGGCGCGACCCTGACTCCGCAAACGCCGCTGCTCCTGACCTGGGATAACGGCGAGGGGCTGGTCTTCAAGCGGACGATCTCGGTCGACGAACATTACATGTTCAACGTGTCGGATGAGGTTTCAAACCAGTCGGGCAACGATATCATCCTGCACCCCTACGCGCGTGTCTATCGTCACGGAACGCCAAAAATCGAAGGCTTCTTCATCCAGCATGAGGGGCTGATCGGCTGGCTCGGCGATGACCAAAGGCTGCAGGAGTTCACGTACTCCGGTCTCCTCGACGAAGAGAAGCGAAAGCGCTTCGAGAACGTGATTGGCGGCTGGATCGGCTTTACGGACAAGTACTGGGCGGCGGCGATCATACCGGATCAGACGAAGCCCTACTCGGCGCAGTTCTGGACGCCGAACCGCCAAGGGCCGGCACAGGTCGAATCGTTCCAGGCCGATTTCCAGCAGGCGCCGGTGACGCTCGTCAACGGCGGCACGGCGACGGTGTCGGCGAAGCTGTTCGCGGGCGCCAAGAAGGTCGACCTGATCGAATCCTACGAAAAGGAATTCGCGATCCTGGAGTTCAACTATCTGGTCGACTGGGGTTGGTTCTATTTCATCACCAAACCGCTCTACTACCTGCTGAGCTGGCTCTATCACATCTTCGGCAACTTTGGACTGGCGATCCTCGCCACCACGGTCATCGTCAAGGCGGCGTTCTTCCCGCTGGCAAATCGCGCTTACGTTTCGATGGCGCAAATGAAGAAGCTGCAGCCGGAGATGGAGAAGCTCAAGAAGAAGTTCCCCGACGACAAGCAGAAGCAGCAACAGGAGCTGATGGCGCTCTACCAGAAGGAAAAGATCAACCCGCTGGCAGGCTGCTTTCCGATCCTCTTGCAGATCCCGGTGTTCTTCGCGCTCTACAAGGTGCTATTCGTCTCGATCGACATGCGGCATGCACCCTTCTACGGCTGGATCAAGGATCTGTCGGCGCCTGACCCGACGTCGCTGTTCAACCTGTTCGGCCTGCTGCCCTACGATGTGCCGAGCTTCCTGATGGTCGGCGTCTGGCCGTTGCTGATGGGCATCACGATGTGGCTGCAGATGCAGCTCAACCCGGCGCAGCCCGATCCCACCCAGCAGATGGTATTCAACTGGATGCCGGTGATGTTCACCTTCCTATTGGCAACCTTCCCGGCCGGTCTCGTCATCTACTGGGCCTGGAACAACGTGCTGTCGCTGATCCAGCAGTATGCGATCATGAAGCGTCAGGGGGCGGACGTGCCACTCGTCGAGAACGTCAAGAAAACGTTCGCGGTGGTGACCGACCTGATCCCGAAACGTAAGAGCGAATAGCGCGGGTGGACCCGCTGGTCGGGTCCCCGCGGTCGCGATCCTGGCCGTTCGGAATGCGCTTTTAGAGGTGGCCCCCGGGCTTGCGGAGGCTGAAAGACATGCTGGACGACACCGGACTTTCCGCCGAACAAATCGAGGCCGGCGAAGCGCTGTGCCACCGGCGCTGGGGTTTCGTCAAAGGTGTGGTCGACATCAAGTTCCTGCCGGTTGCCGACAGGGCGGAGATTGCCTTCGCGGGGCGCTCCAATGTCGGCAAGTCGAGCCTCATCAACGCGCTGCTGCGCCAGGGCGGATTGGCGCGCACATCGAACACCCCCGGGCGCACGCAGGAACTCAACGTATTTGCGCCGGTTGCCGGCGAGCAGGCGCCGGAAGTCTATCTGTTCGACCTGCCGGGCTATGGATTTGCCAAGGCGCCGAAGGAAAAAGTCGATACCTGGACGAGCCTCGTCAAAGACTATCTGCGCGGGCGGCCGACGCTGAAGCGGGTGTTCCTGCTCATCGATTCGCGGCACGGCATCAAGCCGGTCGACCGCGAGATCATGGAGATGCTGGATATCTCCGCAGTCAGTTACCAGGTGGTGCTGACGAAGATCGACAAGATCAAGGTGCCGCAGGTCGAAGCGCTGCTCGCGGCGACGAGTGAAGCCATCAAGAAGCATCCGGCCGCCTATCCCGCGGTGATCGCGGTGTCGTCCCTGAAGGGCACCGGCCTTGCCGAGTTGCGCGGTACGCTGGCGCGGGTTCTCGAAATCTCGTAGCGAGCGATTAGAGCCGCAGCAGGTGAACCTACTCTATTGCTGCACGAGGGCGCGCAGCAGCGGTTCCATCACCGTCCAGATCTGGGCGCCGAACTGGGCGAGAAGGCCGCCGAGCACGGCAGCGGCTGTCCAACCGACGAGCCGTTTTGCGAGGGCGATATAGTTCGCCGACACCTTGATTTCGATGATCTGATCGGGGAGCGCGGTTTCGGCGGCAAGGCCGTCGGGACCGACCGTTCGCGCGGAGACGATGAGCTGCAGACGGCGCTTGCCGCGCAGCTTCGGCGTTACGGTCCAGCGCCAACGGGCATAGTCGTCGGCCATCAAACCGAGAGCGTTCTCGATCCATTGCGTTTCGGGCGAGGCGGTCTCGATGAAGAAGCCGCCTTGGGGCGCGCGCAGGCGCACGCTCATCGCCTTCGTCACCTGGATGTCGTGCCGGTGAGTGGTGTTGAGATCTAGCCCCTCCGAGATCGCCTTGACCTCGGCCTTGGCGATGCGCACCTCGACCGGCGAGGAAATGCCAACGCGCATGCGGCGCGGCACGTTCTCGATCAGCTGGCCCGGCAGAACCGTCGGCGAGTTTCCAGGTGCGGGCGCGCGCACGCGGTTGCGTGCGGGCCGTTCCTGCCGATCGCGCGAGGAAAGTTCGCGCTGCGGCGGTGGAGCGCGTTCGGCCTGCTGGCGCGCACGGGTGTTCGCTTCGAACACCTCCGCGGGCGAGGGCAGGGGGGCTTGATAGCGTGGTTCGTCGCGCTGTCCCGGTGCGCCGCTCGGTGGTTCGGTCCACGGCGGCTCGCGTCGCACGGGCTGGCCGGGAGACGCTCCGGCGCCGCCGTAATCGGCGAAATTGCGATCGGGCGCGGGGTGATGACCTGCCGGGACGGGGGCCGGGGGCCATGACGGCATGCCGGGTGGAATCGGCGGCGGTGCGCCGCGCGGGCGTGAACCGGACGCCGGCGGCGGGCCGGAGGGCGGAGGTGCCCAACCCTGGTCGCCCTGTGGCGCGGGCGCAGGCGGCGGGCGCTGCGGCGGGGGCTCGGGTGGCCGCTGCGGCGGAGGAGCAGCCGGAGGCTGGATGTCGCGCTGTACGGGAGGCGGCGCGGACGCGGGCGGGTGGACTGCGGCAGGCTGAGCATCTTCATAACCGAACGGTTCGGGCGGTTCAGATTCCGCCCGATCGACGTCTTCCGCCTGAGGGAAATGCAATCCATCGGCTTCGGCCGAGACCGAGTCTTCAAACACCGGCGCGGGAGGGTGTGCCTGCTCAGGCTCCTGGTCCAACACCAGGGTGTCATGCTGCGCGGCGGGCGTCGGGTCTGCAATGCTCCCGGCAGCCGCTTCGGCCGACTTTCGCGCGGCGACCTGATCGCTGTAGCCGGCGGCCTTGCGGCTGGCAATACGGTTGCGGGCCTCGGCAAGGAGGTCGCTGGTTTCGCGGGAGGGTGGCGGCTGGTGGGGGGCAGGCGGCGCCCCCGGCGGCAGAACGCCCGATTGGGAAGGCCGGCTGGCCTGGCGGATGACATTTATGGCAACTTCGAAGGTCAGTCCGTGCGCGCGCAGAAGACCGGCGGCGCTGGTTTTCGCATCGCCGATAATCGCTGCCAGAACGATGGCGCCGTCGATCATCGGGCGTCGACCGGCGCGGGCGGCGACGGCGGCTGCATTGAGGATGCGGCGCAGTTCTTCGGATATCGATACGGTGGCCTCGTTGCCCGGGTCGACGCGCGCGTCGATGCGCCCGATCTGCTGGGAGACATCGGTTTGCAGGGCTTCGATGTCAACACCGCTCGAGGCCATCACCTGGCGCGCGTCGTCGTCCTCGGTCAGGGCGAGGAGCAGGTGATCGAGGTCGACCTCGGCGTGCGACTGCTGCTGCGCATACTGGGCAGCACGCGTCAGCGTCTGGCCGAGCGTCGGCGACATCGGTACCGGTGTGACAGAATCGGCGATGTCCGCCCCCATAGCCGTGTTTCCCTCCAAGTGGACGGTTCGCCCGCCTTTGAAGCCTTACCGTATGACCGAATCCTGACCAGCCCCGCGACGCCGGCTTCAGGGTCAGAAGTGTTCCTAACGCGGATAGCAACGGATTGTGTGCGAAATCCGTTGCGAGGCCGGTCTGCGATATATAAATGACGTCGAAACAACAAGCTGTGGCAAAGTTGCGCGTCAACAGGAGTGCGGGATCTTGTGAGGCCAGCCGTTCGCTCGATTCACAGCAGCGTGACGACCTGCACCTGGGACTCAGGCGTCCCAAACTCGCCGCGATGGAAGCAATCACGATGGACGACAAGAAGAAACTCGCGCATCCGCCCCAACTGGCAAGTACCGGACCAGCCGGGGGCGAACCTATCAGCGCCCATGTTCAGGCCCGTATCCTTGCCGAAGCCTTGCCTTACCTTATTCGCTACGACGAGAAAACCGTCGTCATCAAGTTCGGCGGCAATGCGATGGGCGACTCAGCGCTGGCCCAGGCGTTTGCCCAGGACGTCATTTATCTGAAGCAATCGGGTGTGAACCCCATCATCGTGCACGGCGGCGGGCCGCAGATCGCCAAGATGCTGGCGAAACTTTCCATCGAATCGGAATTCGTCAACGGGCTGAGGGTGACCGACAAGCCGACCGTCGAAGTGGTCGAGATGGTGCTGGCGGGCGCGATCAACAAGGAGATCGTCTCGGTCATCAACCGGCAGGGCGGCAAGGCGGTGGGAATTTCCGGCAAGGATGCCAACCTGATGATCGCCACGCGCATCACGGAAATGCCGGATCCGACGTCCAACATCATGCAGGCGGTGGATATCGGCTACGTCGGCGATCCCAAATACGTCAACCCGCATATTGTCGATGTGATCTCGAATTCCGACCTCATTCCGGTGATCGCGCCGGTGGCGATTTCGGCGGAGGGCGAGACGCTCAACGTCAATGCCGACAGCTTTGCGTCGGCGCTCGCGGCACGAATGAAGGCAAAGCGGCTCTTGTTGCTGACCGACGTGGCAGGTGTGCTCGACAAGGAGAACCAGCTGATCGCCAAATTGACCGTGAAGGAGGCGCGCGAACTGATCCGTAACGGTACGATCACGGGCGGCATGATTCCGAAAATCGAAGGCTGCATCGAGGTCGTGGAAGCCGGCGTCGAGGCCGTCGTCATCATCGACGGGCGGGTGCCGCACTGCGTTCTTCTGGAACTCTTCACCGAGCACGGTGTCGGTACGTTGGTCGGCCAGGAAGACAGGTTCGCGTGAGCGCAAACGTCAATAACACTCGACTAGAACGTCAGGTGGCCCAAGTCGCGGCGCCTGTGCGGCGCGGGTTCAAAGTAACCGATGTGTGGGTGTTCGATCTCGACAACACGCTTTATCCGGCCGAATGCAATCTGTTCGCGCAGGTCGACCAGCGCATGGGATCGTTCATCGCCAAGGAACTGGGTGTCCCATTCGCGCAGGCGCGGCATCTGCAGAAGGCCTATTACAAGCAGTTCGGCACGACACTTTCGGGGCTGATGAAAGTGCACAAAATGGCGCCCGAGCCGTTCCTCGACTACGTGCACGATATCGACCTCGCCTGCGTGCCGGAGTTGCCGGAGCTGAAGGCGGCAATCAAGCGGCTGCCGGGGCGCAAGCTCATCTTCACCAACGGCTCGCGACGCCATGCCGAGCGGGTGGCGGGCAAGCTCGGCGTGCTCGAAGAATTCGAAGATATCTGCTCGATCGAAACCTGCGAGTTCGTGCCGAAGCCCGAGGCCGAAGCGTTCGACCGGATGGTGCGCCATCACGGCTTTACCGCGAAACGGGCGGCGATGTTCGAAGACATGCCGCATAACCTCGAAGCCCCGCACAGCCTCGGGATGACGACGGTGCTGGTGCATTCGGAATTCTACGATCATCCGATCCAGAGGAAGATCAAGGAGTGGCGCGAGCCGCCCGAACACGTCCACCACATGACCGACGACCTGACGGGTTTCCTTGGCGGCATCAAACCGGCCTGAACAAGCGTTATCCCTGCCGGTTTCCCGTCCGGGTCCCCTGCAGCCTTGCCGAAAGATTGACTTTGATCAGCGTCAACTTGCGCAGGCCCATGTTCTGCTTCAATCAAACGTGCCGGCCCGAAGGAACGGGCGATAATCGCCGCGGCAATTTGGAAGCGCGCGCCATTCGCAGGCCGCTCGCCAGTGACTGGAGCGGGAGATGCCGTCCTTGCATGTCACCAAGCCAGGGGGTGCTGCCGGCGAGGGGGTTATCTTCAGCGGTCGCAACCTGACGAAGATCTACCGGACCGGCGAACTCGAGGTGCGCGCCCTCAATGGCGTCGACCTCGATCTCTTCGAAGGCGAGATGCTGGTGCTGCTCGGGCCGTCGGGTTCGGGCAAGTCGACGCTGCTCAACATCCTTGGAGGGCTCGACCGGCCAACTTCAGGCAGCGTCATCTTCAAGGGGCATAACCTGACGCGGCTCAGCGAAAGCGAGCTGACCGCCTACCGGCGCGAGCACGTCGGTTTCGTCTTCCAATTCTACAACCTGATCCCGTCGCTGACGGCGCGTGAGAACGTCGGGCTGGTGACCGAGATCGCCAGCAATCCGATGCGTCCAGAAGAGGCCCTGGAACTCGTCGGCCTGGGGCCGCGCCTCAATCACTTCCCCTCGCAATTGTCGGGCGGGGAACAGCAGCGCGTTGCCATTGCGCGGGCCATCGCCAAGCGGCCCGAGGTACTGTTGTGCGACGAGCCTACCGGGGCGCTTGACAGCAAAACGGGAATCCTGGTGCTGGAAGCTCTGGTTGCCGTCAACAGGGAACTCGCGACGACGACTGCGGTCATTACGCATAACCGGGCGATCAAGGACATCGCGCAGAGGGTGGCCTTTTTTGCCGACGGTAAAATCATTCGCGTCGAGGAAAACGAGCGACAGCTCGATCCGGCCGATATCGAATGGTGATCGCGATGCGGATGCTCGACAAGAAGCTGGTCCGCGATCTCGTTCGCATGTGGGCGCAGGTGCTCGCGATCGCGCTGGTGCTGGCGTCCGGGGTGACGACGCTGGTGCTCTCGGTCGGGGCCTATCAATCGCTTGAAGAAACGCGGCGCGCCTACTACGAGCGCTACCGCTTCGCGGACGTCTTCGCCAACCTGACGCGGGCGCCGAAGCGGCTTGAGACGCAGATCGCGGGAATCGAAGGCGTTGGCGCGGTGGAGATGCGGGTCGCGAAGGCGGCCGTGCTCGACATCGCGGACTTTTCGCCACCTGTGACCGGCCTCGTTCTGTCGCTACCCGATGACGGGCAGGTGCGCTTGAACCGTCCCTACATTCGTTCGGGTCGGCTGCCCGAAGCCCAATCATCACTTGAAGCCGCGGTCAACGAGGCTTTCGCCAAGGCGCACGGGCTGAAGATCGGAAGCCAGTTCGGCGCCATCCTCAATGGCCGCAAACGGCAACTTACGGTGACGGGCATCCTGTTGTCGCCGGAATTCATCTATGCCATCGGGCCTGGCGACCTCGTGCCCGACGACAAGCGGTTTGCGGTTATCTGGATGTCGCAAGGAGCGCTGGAAGAGATCTTCGACCTCGACGGGGCGTTCAACTCCATTTCAGTGCAGCTCTTGCTCGGGGCATCGCAGGAAGGCGTCATCGAACGTATCGACCAGATCCTGAAGCGCTACGGGGGAGCGGGGGCGTTCGCAAGAGAAGACCAGACCAGTCACGCGTTTCTCGACGCCGAATTGCAGCAGCTCAGAGCGATGTCGCGCGTGCTGCCGCCGATCTTCCTTTTCGTTACCGCTTTTCTCATCAACATGACGCTGACGCGCCTCATCGCGCTCGAACGCGAGCAGATCGGCCTGTTCAAGGCGCTGGGCTACGGGCGCTATGAAATTGCCGGGCACTACGTCAAGCTGGTCCTCGCGATCGCCGCGATCGGTATCGTCATAGGGTTCGGGCTCGGCACGTATTTCGGGCAGGGGCTGACGTGGCTCTACCAGGAGTTCTTCCATTTCCCGTTCCTGGTCTTCCGGCGCGATCCCAGCATATATCTCATAGCGGCCGGGCTGTCGTTTTCCGCAGCGGTGCTTGGAGCGCTGCGCGCAGTTGCAGCAGTCGTCGCATTGTCGCCGGCGGTGGCGATGCAGCCGCCGGTGCCGCCGCGCTACCGGCAACTGTGGACGGAACGTCTCGGACTGTTCCGGCATTTCTCGCAGCTCACCATGATCTCACTGCGCCACATCATCCGCTGGCCGGTGCGTGCGGCCCTGACGACGCTTGGGGTTTCGCTGGCGGGCGCGCTGCTCATCGTTTCCCTCTTCTCCTTTGACTCGGTCGAGCACATGATCGACGTCAGCTTTTTCCTGTCGCAACGCCAGGACGCGACGTTGAGTCTTGCCGACGAGCGCCATGTCCGGGCGGTGCAGGCGGCTGGAAACCTGCCCGGCGTAATGCGCGTCGAACCGTTCCGGAGCATCCTTGTCAGGATGCGCAACGGTCAGTACGAAAAGAAGCTGCCGATCCAGGGAATGCCGGCTGACCCGGCGCTACTGCGCCTGATGGACACCGCGCTGCAGCCGGTGTCCCTGCCCGAGGGCGGACTTGTCGTCGACAAGCGCGTTGCCGAACTTCTGCATCTGCGGCTTGGCGACGTCGTTGAAGTTGAGATCCTTGGCGGATGGCGGGGAGCCGAGCGCGCGGTCGAAATCCCAGGCGTGCGCGGGGCGAACATCGGCGACGCGGCAAAGCCTCTCGCGCGCGGACCGCGGGGCCTGGTCAACGTTGCCGTCGCCGATATCGTCGAATCCTATTTCGGGCTGTCCGCCTACATGAACCTGCCGGCGCTGAACCGGCTGATGGACGAAGGCAACGTGATCTCGGGCGTTCACCTGTCCTACGACAAGGCTCAGGAAAACGCGCTCTTCGAGAAGATCAAGGCGACGCCGGCAGTGGCGTCGATCGGGCTGCGAGGTGTTTCGGTCGCGAAGTTCCGCGAGACCATCGAGAAGAACATCACGACAATGGTCACAATCTATGTCGGCCTGGCAGTCGTGGTGGCGTTCGGGGTCATCTACAACAGTGCGCGTATCCAGCTGTCCGAGCAGGGGCGCGAACTTGCCAGCCTGAGGGTACTTGGATTCACCAAGGCCGAAGTCAGCCGCGTGCTGTTCGTGGAACTGGGTCTACTCGTGATCGCCGCGCAGCCATTGGCATGGGTGCTCGGCTACGGTTTCGCCTGGTTGATGATCAAGGGGTTCGCAAGCGACCTTTATCGAATCCCGCTGGTCGTCAACGCTTCGACGTATGCCTGGGCCAGCCTCGTCGTGCTTTCGAGCGCGATCGTTTCCGCTCTCGTCGTGCGGCGGCGGATCGACCAGCTGGATCTTATCGCCGTCCTCAAGACACGGGAGTAGACCGATGGATTTGTCGGTCCAGAACGCAGGCTTCATGAAGCGCGGTCTTGCCGTACTGGCTGTGCTGCTGGTCGTCGGCGGCTTCTATTACGCACTGTCACCTAGCCCTGTTGCGGTCGATACGGCGGTGGTCGGCCGTGGCGATCTCCTGGTCACGGTCGATGAAGAAGGCAAGACGCGGATCAAGGACGTGTTTGTCGTTTCGGCGCCGACGTCAGGGCGGGTGTTGCGCACGGCGCTCGAGGTGGGCGATGCGGTCGAGGCAGGCAAAACGACGGTCGTCGCCGTCGAGCCGAGCCCGCCTCCCTTCCTCGATCTGAGAAGCCGGCGGGAACTGCAGGCGCAGATCGAAGCCGCGCGCGCGTCCGTCGAACTGGCCAAAGCGGAAGTCAACCAGGCGAAGGCGGAACTTGAATTCGCGACGAGCGATTACGAGCGCGCGGAGTCGCTTTCGAAAAAACAGGTGGTCTCAGATCGCACGCTGGAAAAAGCGCGGATCGATGTCGAGACACGAAGGGCGGCGGTGGCGAGGGCGGAAGCCAACAGGCTGCTGCGCGAACGCGAACTCGAGTCGGCGATGGCGCGGCTGATCGGGCCTGAGAACTCGGACGGCGCCAATTATGCCACCGGCTGTTGCGTGTCGGTGCGTGCGCCCGTCAGCGGGCGGGTGTTGAGCATCATGAAGAAAAGCGAACAGATCGTGCCGCAAGGTACGCCGCTTCTGGAAATAGGCGACCCGGAAAATCTCGAGATCACGGTCGAACTGCTGTCGGCGGATGCGGTGCGCGTGCCGGTCGGCGCGCC